>Ga0105044_10002593_pt1 | contig 24787 bp, 18 predicted proteins | sample MAT01_FD_78092 | JGI IMG/M metagenome (GOLD analysis project Ga0105044, IMG submission 78092) | Freshwater microbial communities from Lake Fryxell liftoff mats and glacier meltwater in Antarctica - MAT-01 | ecosystem: Environmental > Aquatic > Freshwater > Ice > Liftoff microbial mat | place... | reverse complement strand
TAGTTCCCTCTTGTACTCTGATAATATGTTTTGCACTTCTTTTGAGCGAGGATTACCCATAAAAGCTACGGGAAAACAATCACATTTATCAGGCGCTTCTGGGCTATTTCCACAATAAATTTCTTCTCTTAAAAAAAAGTGTTGCAATCTCTTTGCTTGATGATCGTTAAAAGTTTTAGCAGATTCTTTTCCATAACCTAATAGGATTCCAAGCAATACCTGGTCGTTTTTAATAATTTCTTCTATGTTTTTTCCTTTTTCCAATTCTGCAATAAACCATTCGTAACAAAAATGCTCTCCGATCACAGCCTGAAAAATAGTCTTACAGGAATTAAAGCATTTCATCAATGCTCGTTTATTCAGAATAAATAAACTTAGTGATTGATAACCGTCTTCATCTTCGTCCCACAAATGAGACATAAATAGGAAATTTGGGTGAGGAAATAAGTGCTCATGTTTTTTAAAAGTCTCCCATCCCCTTACCCATAAAAGATTTTGAAAGTCTTTATCCGGTGACTTGATGAATGCTGTGGCAAGACAACTAGGTTTATTATGGAAAAAAATAACATGTGCAGCTTGATTCCATTTAAAATTAAGTTTGACAAATTCTTTCATCAAAATGATGTCCCTTTCAGGGATCTGTCTTAAACCTTCGCTGACCAGTCCTCCGTAAAGAGAAGTGGTTAATAAAAGAAAATGAAAAAAAAAAATAATTTGTTTCATTTAATGATTTTGATAGTTTCTGCAGCGAGATACACCTTGCGGGTTATTTGTACCACATATTTGGCATGTCCATATGAAATAATTACTGCTCATAAAATCAGAAAGTGACACCCAATTTCCATTGTCAAGTACTGAAACACCCTCTTGAGAGGATTTCATAGCATCTACTCGTATCCATGAATCATTTATTTTTAAAAACACCCCCTCTTCATTCATGGTAACGCAGTCAACAAAAGTGTTTTTAAACCCACGTTCATCAAAGGTTTCAAAGGCCTGGGCTGTACAGCTTAAACCTAACAGTAGTAAACATAGCTGCATAAATTTAGTAATCATTTTCACACCTCACATTTTGAAAAGTTGCATAAGTTTTGGATTTCTAAATCTGCTACAGGCTAAAAAAAAGTTTTTTTGTTTGCAAGGTAAATTTAAATTTTTTTCTGTAGCCCCTAAATTCATTAACAGAACATCTAATATGCATTTAGGTATATCTGTCAAAGATAATGCATTTATAGAGGCATTTCAACATTTCTGATAATATGATATTCGGAGAGTAGGAGAGGGATTATGGATCAAGCTCATCGGATGGTAAGAACAAAACTTTAGCAGTTAGTAAAAAAAACATGATTTTAAAGCGATCCAAGCAATTTGGATCGCTTCTTTTTTTGACTAAACTTCCATCAATCTTTTGGCATCGCAAGCATTGATTTTTGCTTTCTTACGATTTTGAAACCAGTCGAAATCTGGGACTTTTGCTAGAAAGGCGGAAATTCCAAGGGCTGATCCAAACCACAGCCAACGGATACCTTTTGCTAAATCAAAGCCATTAACTTCTTGAAACAGATTACTCATCAAGATGATCATTAAGATAACCGGCGCAAAATAACGTAGGCAAAAGGCGAAGAAAGTGAGTCTAGAGCCTTTGTACCAAAGCGGGTCTTGCTTCGTTGTGGTTGAAACATACTGAAAAGTGATAATGAGGCCCAATCCGCCAATCAACATATTGATTCCTAAAACCATTGGGGCTAAGGCATCGATAATGTGGGAGGCATTTCCCATGCAAAATAAGACGCTGAAAGCACTTAAAACAAGGGTTGAGATAGAAACAGCGGCTTTGCGGGAGAGTGAAAATTCGACTTCCACGTTGCCTGCAATGCTTTCCACAATCGAAAAAACTCCTGTGATTCCTGCAATAAAGATGCAGCTAAAGAAAAACACTCCGATGATACACGAGAGAGTCGTTCCAAAGAATTTGAGCATTTGCGGAAATAAAATGAAGCCAATATCAAAAGTAGAGTCAGTCGTCAAAATCGAATCAAAAGGGATATTTTGCGTATAACTGACGTGGGCTAAGCAGCCAAAGATAGCTAGGCCGGAAATAAATGAAACGGCGAAATCTCCCAACGCCACCCAAATCATCGCTCGTGAAATATTGGTATTTTGACCTGTGTGTCTAGAGTAGCCAACAATAATTCCCAATCCTAAGGAAAGGCTAAAGAAAAGCTGGCCGAAGACATCGCGCCACAGAGTAGGATCAGACAGCCGCGAAAAGTCAGGTTTAAGATAAAAAAGCAGTCCATCAAATCCGCCAGGTAAGCAGATCATTACGATGGCCAGTACAGTCATTATAAACGCCATTAAAGGCATAAACATCGTACAAATGCGTTCAATCCCGTCTTTCACATTCCGAACCAGTACAAACCAAGTCGTGGCGCAAACCGCCAAGGTGGAAATAAGAATGGTCCATGAAATGGTGCCCATTTCAGCAATGGAAGGGGTGATGTTTAAAAACGTATGGAGGAAAAAGTATTGGGAATCAGCGGGAATTTGATTGGTAGCAGAAAAATACGTATACGCTACTGTATAACCTGTTAAAACAACATAAAATCCACCGATAGTGGTGCAGCTTAAAATCGCCAGCCAACCTAAGACTCTGCCTTTGGTTCCTAGAACTTTTCCATAGGCACTCACAATAGGAAGCTTCCATTGATAGCCAATTAAGCCTTCCAACAAAAGCATTGGAACCCCTAGGGCAAATAAAGCGAGCATATAGGGAATTAGGAAAGCTCCGCCACCATTTTTATAGACTTGAGCGCTGAAAGCGAGGACGTTAGCAAATCCAACAGCAGAACCGATTAAGGACCAGACATAACCAGATTGTTTATTCCATGTGGCGGGCGTTTGATTGGACATGGATTCCCCTAAATAAAATATGAATAAGAACTATTTTAAAATATTTTTTTGTTTTTAGCAAGGATAACATTTTAAAGAGCTTACAATCAAGCGATAATTTCTTTAGCGTTCTATATTGCTTGCTTCTGATTTTCTTTAAAGGTACATAAAGAATAAGATCAACCGAGGATTTCATGCGCCGGATTCAAACCCTTTTTTTAGTTTTATTTTGTTTTTTTAAAAGTGGCGAAGCTAATGAATTAACCTGGGAAGAAGTCATTCCGCGCATTTTAGCCTATTCTCCTCGTTTAAAAATTGCCGAAGCCGAGGTTCATGCCAAACAGGGGCAGCATATTCAGACCGAGTTGTATCCGAACCCCTTGGTTTCCTATAGTGTAGAAAATGTATTGGGAAATACTAACTGGCGCGGTTGGCAAGCTGCTGAATCTCGCTATGAATTAGCTCAGTTAATTGAAACAGGATGGAAGCGCTACTTTCGTTCTCAAGACGCCACCTATCAATTTTTTGGCGCCCTAGCGGGTTTTGATGGAATAAAACTACAGGTATTAAACGCATCCAGCCGTGCGTTTATTACCTTAATCGCTGCTCAAGAACAGCACCAAATTGCCCTTGAACAGAAGAAGATTGCTTTCAAAATGCTAGAAATTGTCAGCGCTAAGGTGGAAGCTGGCAAAGTTTCCTTAATTCAGCAGCATAAAGCCAAAATAGCCCTGGCAAAAGCAGAAATCCAACTCGAAAAACAACGGTCGGCGATCTATTCGGCTAAACAGAATCTGGCATTATTATGGGGAACCAGTTGCATCGATTTCGAAACAGCCCTTTATCCTTTTTATGAAATGGAATCTCCGCCAGATATAGCCTCATATCTTTGTGGCTTAGCCTCTCATCCTGAACTTGCCAAATCTCAATATGAATACCGTGCCCTGCGCTTCAATTTATCTTTAGAAAGAGCCCAAGTTATCCCGGATCTCACTTTAACTGTTGGGTATAAAACCGATCAAGAAAGACATGATAAAGGGATGATTTTTGGAGCTTCTTTACCGCTGCCACTTTTCAATCAAAATCAAGGAAATATTGAAAAAGCCAGAGCGGAGCTCACAAAGGGCTTGGAGACAGTCACTCTTCTAGAAGCTACTTTGGAAAACAAAATCTATGTGGTGTATCGGCAATTGATTCAAAGCTATCGAGAGTCGCTGCGCCTAAAAACGACCTTAGTAGAGTCTGCTACTCAGTCATTTTTACTTGCTCAAGAGGGCTACCGGGAAGGTAAATTTGAATATTTGGATATGCTAGATGCTCAAAGGACTTTGTTCGAGGTAAAAGAAAACTACATTGAATCACTGAAAAATTTTCATTTTAGGCAAGCACAGCTTAAATTTTTAACTACACAGGATAACGCATGAAGGGCCGAAATTATTATTTCTTTAGCAGCATTCTCTTAGCCTTGGCTTTGCTCCTAGGTCTCTCTACTTTGAAAAAAAATCCCCCTAAAGCCGATGTGCATGCAAATGAAGAAGAGCACCATCATGAGCCTGCAGATGAAAATAAACTTAAGTTATCACCAACAGAAATTAAAGATTTGGGCATTACCATCGCTACGGCTCAGCCTGGGACATTAAGCCTTCAAATTGCTGCCAGAGGTAAGATTATCCTGCATCCAGATCAATTTGCGCATGTGTTACCAAAAATTTCAGGGGGTGCTTTAGAAGCTAAGAAAAATGTAGGGGATCGAGTAAAACAAGGTGAGCCTTTGGCGATCATTGAAAGCCGTGAAATGGCAGAAATCAGTGCTAATTATTTAGCCGCTTTAGAGAAAGTTAAATTGACTGAAGGGCTATATCAGAGAGAATTTAAGTTATATAATAAGCACGTTTCATCTGAACAAGATTACCTAAATGCCAAATCGACTTATGAAGAAGCCAAAATTCAACTAGAGCTGGCTAAACAAAAACTTCTTGCACTAGGCCTTGAGGAAGCATCGCTTGCCAATTTGACAGCCGAAAGTCCTAATCTCAGGCTCTACACGATCGTCGCACCTATCAATGGCACGGTATTAAGTCGACACATCACCAAAGGAGAGTTCATTGATAGCAATGCGATCATTTATGAAATTGCAGATCTATCCACAGTATGGGTTGAAATCGGAATTTATCCCAAAGATTTGTACAAAGTGCATGAAGGTCAAACGATTGAAATCAGTGTTCCTTTGCAAAATCAAAAAGGGCTGGCAACTCTTGTCTACTTAAGCCCGATCATAGGAGAAGAAACGATTACTGCCAAAGCGATTGCTGAATTAAAAAACATGCAAAACGAATGGCGGCCAGGAACCTTTATAACGGTTAATATAGGAACAGAGGAAGTCAAGGCACCAGTAGTAATTGCAAAGGATGTCATCCAAAACATCGAAGGCAAAGACTATGTCTTCCTGCGAACTCCCGATGGCTTTGAAAAAAGGGAGGTAAGTTTAGGTAAAAGTGATCAGAACAATATTGAGATAGTGCAAGGCCTTAAGGCAGGAGAAAAATTTGCGGCTTCGCAAACTTTTCTGTTAAAAGCAGAAATGGGTAAATCTGAAGCGGAGCACCAGCACTAATGATTCAAAAGATCTTAAAAACTTCTCTACGCTATCCGACAGCCATTGCTTTGCTAGTATTAGGCGTAGCTCTGTACGGCCTTTATTGCTTTACCCAGCTGCCGGTAGATGCGGTTCCTGATATTACTAATAATCAAGTTCAAATTAATACAGTTTTGCCAGGGTATTCACCTTTGCAAATGGAACAACAGGTCACTTATGTCATTGAAACCGCTTTAGCAGGTATCCCTGGTTTGCAAATGACCCGATCTTTAACAAGAAATGCCTTTTCGCAAGTCACGGCCGTTTTTGATGATAACGTGAGCATTTATTTTGCCAGGCAGCAAATTAATGAGCGATTAAGTGAAATTAAAGAAGGCCTTCCAAAAGACGCAGAAATCAGGATGGGGCCTGTGTCGACTGGTTTGGGGGAGGTCTATATGTGGACAGTAGACTTTAAAAATTCTCACAAGACCACATTTGCAAACGGTGAACCTGGGTGGCAGCAAGATGGATCTTACTTAACTGAGGATGGGCAAACTTTAAAAACAAGTGCTGAAAAACTATCCTATTTAAGGATTGTTCAAGACTGGGTCATTAAACCTCAATTAAAAGAGGTGCGCGGCTTAGCCGGCATTGATTCTATTGGCGGATATGTGCGTCAATATCATGTTGAGCCTAATATTGAGCGCATGATCGCATTAGGATTGAGTTATGGAGAGATTATTGAGTCTTTGAAAAAAAATAATACAAGTATTGGTCCTGGTTATATTGAAAAAGGGGGAGAGGCTTTCCTCATTAAATCCGATGAACGATTGACTTCCATGAATCAAATTCAAAATATTGTGATATCCACCAGAGAGGGTATCCCAATTCGAGTGAGCGATATTGCCGAAGTTAGAATTGGCAAAGAAATGCGCACCGGGAGTGCTTCGAAAGATGGACATGAAGTGGTCGTTGGCACAGCTTTGATGCTTATAGGAGCCAATAGTCGGACAGTCGCACAAGAAGTAGATAGAAAACTGCAAGAAATCAATCAAACTCTGCCACCCGACGTCGAAGCAAAGGCCGTGATAAATCGCACAAAATTGGTCAATGCTACTATCAAAACGGTCATCAAAAATTTAGGAGAAGGAGCGCTATTAGTTATTTTGGTTCTATTTATTTTTTTAGGACAAATACGGGCCGCCTTAATTACTGCGGCAGTGATTCCCTTGTCGATGCTAATGACCGCCATTGGGATGGTGCATGCCAATATCAGCGGAAATTTAATGAGTCTAGGTGCGATAGATTTCGGCTTAATTGTGGATGGCGCTGTGATTATCACCGAAAACTGCTTGCGGAAACTCGTTAAAAGCCAAAAAGAGCTTGGAAGAACCCTAACTTTTAACGAAAGAGCTAAAGAGATATTAAGTGCGAGCCAAGAGATGATTAAACCAACCATTTTTGGCCAAGCTATAATTATGACTGTTTATCTCCCAATTTTGGCGCTTTCCGGTGTGGAAGGTAAAATGTTTCATCCGATGGCCATCACAGTCCTTTGTGCGTTGTTTTCAGCTTTTCTTTTGTCATTGACATTCATCCCAGCAATGATATTGATGTGTTTGAATAGACCATTAAAAGAAAATGAGAATAAGATTGTCGAACATGCTAAAGCCTGGTATGCCCCGCTATTAGCCAAAAGTTTAGCTTTTCCGCGGCTTACCGGAGCTATTGGAAGTGCAATTATTTTAGTTTCTTTTTGGCTTTTTACATTTCTTGGGCAAGAATTTATTCCAAAATTAGATGAGCATGACATTGCCATGCATGCAATGCGCATCCCAAGTACTTCATTATCGCAATCGACAACTATGCAAGAAGCTATTGAAAAAACATTGAAGAATTTCCCTGAAGTTGCCTACGTTTATTCCAAAACAGGAACGGCAGAAGTTGCGACAGATCCCATGCCCCCAAACGTTTCCGATACGTTTATTATGTTAAAGCCTCGCAGTGAGTGGCCAGACCCATCTCTCGCTAAAAGCTCTTTAATTCGAGAGTTGGAAACAGCTTTAAAAAAGAATCCAGGGAATAATTATGAGTTTACCCAACCCATTGAAATGAGGTTTAATGAGTTAATTTCAGGCGTAAGGAGCGACTTAGCCGTCAAGATCTATGGCGATAATTTTGATGAAATGCAAGCTAAAGCTCAAGAAATTGCCACACTTCTCCGCAAACTCCCAGGTGCCGCGGATGTCAAGGTAGCGCAGACAAAAGGATTGCCAGTATTAGATGTCAAAATAGATCGTGAAGCAGCTAGCCGTCTAGGTTTGAATGTTTCAGATGGGCTTGAAGTGCTATCGATTGCGACGGGAGGAGGTAAGGCAGGTCAAATTTCTGAAGGAGATCGCCGCTTTGATATTTTAGTCAAACTTCCCGAAGAACTGAAAGAAATAAGTGCTCTAGAAAGATTGCCAATTCCTTTGCCGCCGCAATCATCAACGGGTAAATCAAAAGCACATTTTCCTTACATCCCCCTGAACGAAATTGCTCAACTGAAAATTGCAGAGGGATTAAATGAAATTCGACGTGAAAATGGTAAACGTTTTGTAGCAGTGCAAGCCAATGTCAGGGGAAGAGATTTAGGAAGCTTTGTCAGTCAAGCAAAGATAGAGATCGGAGAAAAAATTATTTTGCCGAAAGGTTCTCGGATTGGATGGGGAGGGCAGTTTGAAAATTTACTTTCAGCGCGTTTGCGGTTGATGTTTATTGTTCCGCTTTGTTTAGCGCTGATTCTTTTGCTGCTCTATGCCGCCTTTCAATCATTTAGAGATGCGTTGTTAATATTTTCTGGAGTGCCTTTTGCATTGACTGGAGGCATTTTTTCATTGTGGCTCAGAGGATTTCCCTTTTCAATTTCTGCTGCCGTTGGGATGATTGCTTTATCAGGAATTGCAGTCCTAAATGGGATTGTTTTGATTAGCGCCATCAACCGTTTAAGGAAACAAAATACGCCAGTGGATGAAGCGATCACACAAGGCGCATTGATGCGTTTGCGGCCCGTTTTGATGACTGCACTAGTGGCTTCATTGGGTTTTATTCCAATGGCCTTGGCTTCAGGTATGGGAGCAGAAGTGCAAAAGCCTTTAGCGACCGTAGTCATAGGGGGGTTAATTAGCTCGACGTTGCTGACACTTCTCATACTGCCTGCACTTTATAAAATATTTGCCGAAGTCTCCAAAACAGTACTTTTGGAGAAATAAATACGCAGCATCTCGTTAGGCTGCTGTTCAACAAAACTTTCGTGAACCGTCTTCATTGAACGTTTATGTTCAGCAAAATTTAAAATGGTGAGAGCTTTTTCGTAAGAAACCCATTCAAATGCATCGTGCTCTTTAGGTTCTGTAATGACCTCTTGAAAATCGTCGACGAAAGCCACAAACACAGGAACAGTGACAACGGCATTGAGGTAAAGTTCGTAAAAAACTTCAACAACTTCTGCCACATAAAATCGGCTGGGTTGCAACTGCGTTTCTTCCTGAATTTCTCTTAACGCTGCTTGCCAAGCAGTTTCATGTGTTTCAATATTACCGGTAACGGGCTGCCAATTTCCAAAAAGATGTTTGCTGCATCGACGCAAGATCAGATATTCAAAGGATGCGTTGCCTTTTCTAATAATGTAGGCCGTAATCGATAAAGGAAGTATTGTTGAAGCTTGCATGAATAATCTCGTATAAAGTTGGAAAAAAATCATTTTAAGAATCCTGAATTTCAATCACAACATTTCTTTTGAGAAGGCACTCTTCTTAGATGTGGATGCCGCTCGAAGTCATTAATAATTTATCAATAATAATTGGTAAGCTCGACACATTATTTAAGAGTTTTGATTTCAACTACAACGTTTCTGTTGCGATAAACCACTCTTCTTAGCTGCTGGATGCCGCTTTGGTTAGTCGCTGATGTTTTTAGATCGTGAATAAATAATCCAAACCCTTTTTTTGTACAAACTAAAGCTTTCGCGACAGTCCTTAATCCTGCAGAAGTCATAAAATTATTTCCTTCAAGAGTGCAATAAACAGGCTTTGAATTGATGGGACGCAGATCGATGTATTGGGCTAGAGCGATTGCATCTTCATCGATAAGATTTACATGTGAAATCCTGATATTCATTAAGTTGGGCAGCATGACCAGGCTGCTTAAGAGAGCTCCAAATGTAGAAACTTTTTGCTTTCCTAGAGTTTTACAAAACTCTTTTTCGGTTTTAGTCTTACTTGAGGTCAGGAGCACGTCAAGAGACGTTAGATGTTTACATTTTGACAGTGAAGCTAAAAAGGCATTTCTTGAGTTCTCATACTGGAGCACCCGTTTTGAAACAAATAACTGCTTGATATTTCTCTCTTGGAGTTTTTTGGCTTTTTCTTCGAATTGAGGGGAGGGAAAGAAGGTGATGTTTTTTTCAATGAATGAAATGGCAAAGGTTAAATACTTGCTCAAAGGATGATCAATGGGGTAGTCTAAGATTAAATGCGTGTTGGGGGGGATTAAAGCATCAATTCTCCTGTCAAAATAAGCACAAATCTCTGTGTCATTTGGTTGCATAAAAAAATCAGAGAAGTTTGCGACACAATCTGTTAAGAACCTGCAGTTTTTTGCCAGTTTGTCTTCCATTGATGGAATGTGCAATGACTTCATTTCTCGTTTTACGGAGAGAATTTCAGCTGCTTTTTTCTGGATTTCTTCTGTTCCAAATAGGTAAGCCACTTCTTCATAAAGCCAGCTTCTTAATTGGTACTGCGCGGCTTTATAGAATGTAATTTCACGTTGGGCACACAAATTCCATGTTGTACAAACACGTAAAGAAGCTCCTAGGACTTGCGGCGATGCAAAGTGAAGAATCTGTTCACAGATTTCAACTGGAAGTGGCGAAACGGTAGACATTTGTAAATCTATAGTTCGTGACGTGTTTATTTGCAATTTTACCGAATTACCAATAAAAAGATAACTTTTAAGTTCGAATCGCATCGTGAAATCGATGTACAGCCAATTTAATACCTCATCAATGAAAGTTCAGATATTTTTTCTTCGAAATATATTGCCTTTATGCTACTCCCTAACCAAAAGCAAAGAGGAGAAAAGAATGAGCCAAAATTTTAAATACAAAAAATTAGATAAGAATCAAGCGGCGGTTTTATTTGTCGATCATCAAACTGGATTGATTAATCTCGTGCAGGATTATTCTCCGAATGAATTCAAGAATAATGTACTAGCCTTAGCGGATCTTGCTAAATTTTTTAATTTACCCACCATCTTGACCACAAGCTTTGAAGATGGTCCGAATGGTCCTTTGGTGCCAGAATTGAAAGAGATCTTTCCTAAATCTGCCTACATTCCTCGGCCTGGGCAAATCAATGCCTGGGATAATGAAGACTTTGTGAACGCAGTGAAAGCTACAGGTCGTAAACAACTGATTATTGCGGGTGTTGTAACAGATGTGTGCGTAGCTTTTCCAGCTCTTTCTGCCTTGGAAGCAGGATATGACGTCTTTGTTGTGGTGGATGCTTCTGGAACTTTTAATGAATCTGTGCGCAATGCGGCTTTGAATCGTGTGAGCATGGCTGGAGCTCAATTAATGAATTGGTTTAGTGTTGCCTGTGAATTGCAGCGTGATTGGCGAAATGATGTAGAAGGCTTAGGTAAGCTATTATCGAATCGGTTGCCCAATTATAGAAATTTGATCAATAGTCATATGGCTGTGAAAAACTCATCTTAAAGGAGCGTTAACTGACTAATCCATACTGTTAAGCAAAACCTTGCATAAAAATCGACAAGTTACTAATATTACCCAGTATCTCCTTTTAGATAAGGGAATCACGGAAAGATGGCTGAGCGGCCGAAAGCACGTCCCTGCTAAGGACGCATACTCGTAAGGGTATCGAGGGTTCGAATCCCTCTCTTTCCGATAAGCGGTTTGTGGTGTTAATCACAAGCCGTTTTTTTTATGTCATTTTTTTTGTGCAAAATGGATTGCGAGTGGGGAAAGAGAACTAAAGCAGTCACATAAGTGATCCCGGCAATCAAAGCGATGGTAGCCCCGGCAGGCCAGTCCAAATGGAAGGCTGCTCCAGTGCCTATTAAGCAAAAAAGAATGCTCAATCCTACAGCAATCCACATCATACGCGACAGACGGGAAGTTAAAAGATTGGCAATCGCTGCCGGTACCGTTAACATTGTCATGACAAGAATCACGCCGACGACTTCAATCAAAAGAACGATGGAAATTGCTGTCAAAATTAGCAGCAGAATATATAAAAAATTGACAGGAAGTCCTTGTAACTGGGCTTGTTCTTCATCGAAGCATATGATCAAAAAGCGAGTATGAAAGCAAAGCACAGTGATTAGTACGATGAAATCAAGTCCAAACAAAATGTAGAGATCAGAAGTCGAAACCCACAAGATATTTCCAATTAAAAAATTGGTTAATTCGACGTTAAAGCCAGGGGTTTGTGAAATAAAGAGGACTCCAGCAGCCATCCCAATTGACCAAATGGCTGCAATCACAGAATCTTCCCTTTGACGATAGTTCAAGTGAATCCATCCAATAATTAAAGCTGCTAAAACTGCTGCTGCTAACGCCCCTAATAAAGGAGAAGCCCAAGTGATCCCTTTGGCTCTTTCCAGCCACAAGCAAAAACCAATTCCTCCCAAAACCGAATGGGCAATACTGCCGCTAATAAAAACGATCCTTTTGACGACGACATAAGAACCGATAATGCCGCTGACAATAGAAGCGGCTAGTCCCGCTAAAAGAGCTGAGAACAGCAGGGAGTTGGTCATAATTGCTTCGAGAAAAGACATAATTATTTCAAATTTATTAGGGGTGTATGATAAAGGCCAATGCCAAAATGTTCACAAACTTCTTCTGGTTTAAGCGAGACAACGTTTCCTTGAACACACAGCACGCGTTGCACATAGTTGATGGCTGTTTTGAGATTATGCGTGACCATCAGAATGGTCATTGTTCCCTTTAGCTCATTTAAAAGGTGATAAATATCAGATTCGGCTTGCGAATCCACACTGGCTGTCGGTTCATCCAATAAAAGAATTTGAGGGTCTGAGACTAGCGCCCGCGCGATCAAAACCCTTTGAGCTTGTCCCCCCGAAAGGTGACCATAGGCTTGCTGGTAAAAGCTCTCAGAAATTCCTACTTTTTGCAAGGCTTGTCCTGCAAGCTGTTTATCTTTTTGCGAGTATCTGCCATACCATGGGAGATGGGCTAAGCGACCTGAAAGCACCACTTCAAGCACCGAAATAGGGAACTGCGGATCAAATCGCACTGTTTGCGGCACGTAAGCAAGCTGTTGCGGACCTGTTCCAGGAGGATTACCAAAAATTTCAATTGTTCCGTGGGAAGGGCGTAAGAAACCCATGATCAATTTCAATAAGGTAGTTTTTCCACCACCATTTGGTCCAATAATCCCAATAAATTCCCCTGGTTGAATTTGAAAAGAGGTTTCTTTAAGGATGGCCATTTTCTGATAATAGAAAGAAAGATTTTTGACAGCTACAGCAGCGGACATTTAAAGCGAAGCCCTCTCGATATGACGTTATTGTGCTTTAATTTTCTGCAAATGAATGCGCGATTTTTTCAAGATTTTCAATGTAATCTTCTGCATAAGGATCCAGAATTTTGACCGAAGCGTTAATTTCTTTCGCGATAAGCTGTGCAACTTTGGCTGGGTACTGAACTTGCGAAAAAATGGTTTTAATGTGTTCTTTTCGAGCGCGTTCGATCACGCGTGTGAGTTGTTGCGGGCTTGGATCTTTCCCTTCAAACTCTATCGGAAGCTGAATCAAATCATAATCTCTTGCGAAGTATGCATAAGCTGGATGTGCCACCATGATGATTCGATTGTGAGAATTTTTCAAAATTTGGCGCACCTTTAGATCGAGGGCATCCAGTTTTTCTAAAAAATTGAGCAAATTTAATTTATAAAGTTCTGTATTTTCTGGATATTTCTCAATCAAAGCACTAGCAATTGTTTTAGCTTGTTGCTCTGCCTCCTTAGGGCTTAACCAAAAATGCAGATCTTCACCGGAAGCATGACAACATCCGTGGTGATGATTGTAATGGGAATTAGCCGAAATCATAGAAACACCTTGCCGCATATCGACCAGCATGAGCATGGGCTTATGTGTTAAAAGCGCTTTCTTGGCTCTAGTTTCAAAGGCTTCACCGATGAAAAACCAAATATCGGCATTGCTAGCCTGGATAACTTGTCGAGGTGTAGGTTCGTAAGTATGGGCATCGGCGCCGGCCGGGATCATTAGCTGCACCTTAACAGTATCGCCGGCGATTTGCTCGGTAAAAAACTTATGCGGAGCAATGCTTACAAGAACTGTAGGGGTAGCCCCTTCGCAAGCACTTGAAAAATAAATAAGACTGCTCAAAAAAAATGAAAAAAGAAATACTGGCATTAATATGCTCTATAATTAAAATGTCTAACTAATGTTCATAAGACAGAAGAAAAGAGTAAGCGTTACTCAATTTTTTGACAAGGTTTTCCTTTCATTTAGGCACGTGCTGATTGTCTTTATTTTAAAATTGGAAATGATGTACTATCTCTGTTTTCTTACAATTTTTCGCTTAACATTATGTTAATCTAAATATTTAAAACCCAGGTTGATAGCATGGTCACAAAAAAATTAGAGATCCACAGTGAAAACATTCTACCCATTATTAAAAAGTGGCTCTATTCAGATAAAGATATCTTTATTCGAGAGCTTGTTTCAAACGCATGCGATGCCATGCATAAAGTTAAAATCCTGCAAGATAAAGGGGATTTAGCCGCAGCTCCTGACGAACAATTTCGAGTCGATATCCGCATCGATAAAGAAAAACGTACTCTTTCTTTTATCGACAACGGGATTGGCATGGATGCGGAAGAGGTTCAAAAGTACATTGCACAAATCGCCTTTTCCAGTGCTGAAGAATTCATGGAGAAGTACAAATCGCATAACGAAAAAGATCAATTTATTGGACATTTCGGCTTAGGATTTTATTCTGCCTACATGGTCGCTGAAAAAGTCGAGATTAATACACTTTCGTATAAAGAAGGCGCTGAGCCTGTACGTTGGATTTGCGATGGCTCTTCAGAATATGAATTGGAAAAAGGGACGCGGACAACACGTGGAACTGAAGTTATTTTGTACATTGATAAAGATAATGATGAATTTTTAGAAGCTGCCCACGTCAGACAAATCCTCAATCATTACTGTGCCTTTCTTCCCTATCCAGTTTACTTAGAAGATTCACATATCAACCATGAAGAACCTCTCTGGATTAAATCACCTGCTGATTGCACGACCGAAGATTACCTGCGCTTTTATCGCCATTTGTACCCCATGGATGCCGATCCACTTTTCTGGGTACACCTCAATGTAGATTATCCGTTTCACTTGAAAGGGATTTTGTATTTCCCTAAAATCAATCGCGATTTTGATATCAACAAAAACACCGTAAAACTGTTCTGCAATCGTGTTTTTGTTTCAGACAACTGTAAAGATATTATTCCTAATTACCTAATGGCACTGCGCGGTGTGATTGATAGCCCAGACATCCCTTTAAACGTTTCACGCAGTTACCTGCAAATGGACCGAACTGTGCGCCAACTGGCTAATCATATTTCCAAGAAAGTGGCAGACAGTTTAATGACACTCTATCGCAATGAAACAAATCGTTTTATTGACTGTTGGACAGATGTTGGTCAAGTGGTAAAACTGGGAATTTTAGAAGACGAAAAATTTTATGATAAAGCCAAAGGATTTTTGGTGTGGAAGAATGCTTCAGGCGAATGGACCACAGCTGAAGAGTATCTAGAAAGAAATCAAGCTAAAATCAAAGATAAAATTTTCTACACAAGAGACGATGAGCACCTTTCACATTTAGCTGACATTTATCACAAGCAAGGAATTGAAATTCTTATTGCCAACAGTCCTTTAGATTCATATGTCATGCAGTTTTTGGAAAGAAAATTGACCCCGGTCATGTTCAAGCGCGTCGATTCTGATATCGACGAAAGCCTCTTAGATAAAGATAAAGAAAAAACTGTTTTAGATGCTGATGGCAGAACTGAAGCTGGAAAATTAGCAGAGTTTGTGAGTGCTAAGTTAGGCGATGAAAATATCGAGGTAGAAGCCAAGAGTTTAGCCGCGGAATCAGTACCAGGAGTGGTTATCATTGATGAAAATCAACGGCGGATGCGTGATTATATGCGCAGCATAGATCCTAAGGGCATGGGCGATGCCAAAGGATTTATGGGCAAACAGAAACTGATTCTTAACACAAATAATCCATTTGTTTCGATTTTACAAAAATTGGATCACGTGCAACCTGAACTGACTGAAGATTTGGTTAAACAAATCTATGAAATGGCTTTATTGTCACAACGTGAAATGAATCCAGCCGATCTGAAAGAATTCTTAGGCCGAAATACACGTATTTTAGAGAAATTAGCTGAAAAAATTCTCGAAGCTAAAAATTCCTAAGTAAATGAGCTCCCTTGTAATGAGGGAGCTCATTTAATTTGAGCGAATCATAATTCCTTAACTTCGTTTCCCTTCTCTATAACCCAATTGTAAACATTTCAATTCTTTCACGAGCGTTTATGCTTGTAAAAAGCAATTTAAGCTGCTGCGTGCTTAGCAATTTACAGAAGAAAAACTTGATTAACAAGTTCAGGCTAGAGATAAACCACTTCTCAAGGGGTCTTAAAATGGTACTTTTTAGAAGTGGGCTTAAGAATGCAATAAGCGTTGAAGAACTTCTGTAATACAGACGTAAAGGGGGCCATAGCCAGTTCGAATGAGGATCGAAAGATCCTTTTTTCGATCAGTAAACGACTCAGAAGCCTTTACATGTTAACCTGAGTGTTTAACGCCGAGTTATAGCATTGTCCAGGTACAAATTTCCCATCCTTCAAAAAAGCGGTCTTAGCGGGAAAAGAGAACTGTTCTAGAATTAGCGGCAACGCTTCAAAAACTTCAGCGCCAGAAGTAATCGATTCGGATGTGATTCCATTACTTTTGCTGTTTTCGAATAGAGAATAGGCTTCAGGTGTATCCAAAGACCGATCTTTTAGAATAAGAACCCATTCAATTTTTTCAAGTTCACCTAAATCTTTTTTTAAGGAATCGCACCAGGTTTGAATTTTTTGGATCCTTTGCTTAAATAAATCTTTAGTCATGCCACTCTGATCATAGCTTTGAATAATAAATTCTTGCTGAAGAGTTCCTTTTTCTAGCTTGGCATTGAGATAACAATTGGCAGCAAAAATTTCTTTTGGAAAGATATTATCGGAGAAAGGAAACCCAAACGAAAATGCAGATGCAGGTTTTTGTGTAGGGGTTTTTTGAAAATATTCAAAATGGATAGTTTTTTCTTTCTGCTGTTTAATTTCTTTCATGCTAATTTTAAAATCTTTGCGGAAAGATGAAAAAAACCATGGCACGACGAAAAGACCGCTAACAAGTTTAAGCAAACGGCAAGCGTTTCCCAATATGGTGAGTTTTTTATAAGATCTCCCCATTTTTTTACACGGCTTGTTCCCATGAGTAGAATTCGTTTGTTTAGCAGAAGTATATGGGTGCGTAGCAGTAGATTTGATTTCATACAAAGAACGCATTTTTAATCCCTTTAATTAAGTTTAATATGTTCATTATATACTTTTTATTATTACTTTTCAATAATTTTTGTTACGCGGAGGAACCAATCTCTGTTTATCTGACATGGCAACGAGATCCTCTAACAACCATGACTATACAATGGATTACGAGTTTAAACGATGCGCGCGATACTCTCCACTATTGGCCTGAAGCTAATGAAACAGATAAGAAAACAGTTCAGATGGGTGGCCATAGCCGAATGCCTGCCTTTTATCCTTATTTGATTCATCGTACGGAACTGATCCACTTAGAGCCTGGCACTTCGTATTGCTTTCGATTAAATGATGAAGAAAAGGTTTATAAGTTTAAAACAATGCCTGCGCTGCTGACAAAGCCAATTAGCTTTGTAGTAGGAGGGGATATGTATCATGATGAAATTGAGTATGTCGCCACTATGAATAAGCAAGCCATTGCAACAAACCCCGATTTTGTGCTGATTGGCGGGGATATCGCTTATGCGGAAGATCGCAATAAATCGCGCCAGAAAAGATGGTTGGAGTGGTTAGTTGTCTGGGGTAATACGATGGTGACGCAAGATGGGCATTTGGTTCCGATGATTCCAACGATTGGTAACCATGATGTGCACAAAGGCTTTAATCAAAATCCTTCAAAAGCTGCTTTTTTTTACGCTATATTTGATTTACCAGGATATCGAGCTCTAGATTTTGGCAATTATTTAAGTGTGATTGCTTTAGATTCGGGTCATACCCACCCCATTGAAGGGGCTCAGACTCGCTGGCTAGAGCAAACTTTAGGAGAAAGAACCCAAGTTAAGCATAAGTTGGCGTTTTACCACATTCCGGCTTATCCTTCGGTGCGCGATTTTAACTATAAAAATAGTCGGGAGATTAGAAGGCATTGGACTACACTTTTTGAGAAGCTTGGACTGCATTTTGCCTTTGAACACCATGATCATGCGTATAAAAGAACTTTTCCGTTAAAAAATCGAGAAGTGGATGCTTCCGGAGTGGTTTATTTTGGCGATGGTGCGTGGGGGGTAAAATCTCCGCGAAGTCCTCGCAACCCTAAAAACACCTGGTACTTAGCACGTACAGCGCAAAAAAGACATTTCATCCATGTTAAGCTTTTTGCAGAGAAAAGGGAGTTCAAAGCGATCGATGATAAAGGGATTCTATTTGATTTTAGCACGCATAATATGCAACAAGTAGAACAACTCCAGTTTGTTCCTACTTAATTCCATAAACCACATAAATTTTATTTTAAAATTTATGTCCAAATTTATTTCCTTTTGCTAAGGTGAGGTTAATCTCTTCAACCGTTACCGTCGCAAGGAATCTATGAAATCAATCTATTTAGGTTTTTTCTTGGCTATCCTATTTAGCGGGTTTTCGGCTTTATTCGGGCAAATGAATGAAGCGCCTGGTACTTTAATTGTGACTTATCAGACTGGTTTAAAAGGAGAAAGATTAGAGCGGGTCAGATTCTGGGTCTGTAAAAAAAACAGCAATGAGAGACAATTATATCCAGCTGCTAACACTTGTGTCGAAGATGTGGGCAAGCTTTCTAGAACTGTCGTCATTGAAAATCTTGCTCCAGGTGAATATTCTCTGGATTTTGTGATCCCTAATCGAGATTCATTTTTTACCCCTCCATCCAAAAAAGAAATCAGTGTACAAGCTGGCTCTATTGTTAAAGTTAATCAAGTGATTAAGCCGCGCTATGCTTCTCTCAAGGTGGCTGTAGAGCTAAACGACCTTCAGAAAAAATTCTCTAAGAATCCTCTCATTACATTGCATGGTGTAGAGGGAGAAATTATAGGATATTCTTCCGAGGGAGAATTAAATGCAGACACATTATCTCCAGGACAGTACACCTTAATTTTTGAAAACCTGCCTGGCTATGCCTGCCCTGTCCCCATGGAAATCAATGTGAAGCCCGAAGAGACTATAGGTCCGCTCAAGGGAATCTATAAATGCGACAAAAAGTATTTAAAAGATCAGCCCTCGCAATCACCAATTGCCGAGGAAAAGCCTGCAGGAACTGTCTTATTATTTTACGGTTCTAACAATGCTAAAGAAGCCTTAAAGCAAGTTAAATTTAGAATTAAAACTCAGGATGAAGTTTTAATTCCCTCAGAAACAATTCAAGCTGGAATGCAGTATCAAATGAAGAATGGCGTTTTAGCCATTCTAAGAAATTTACCTGTTGGAAGATACGAGATTGAATTTTATTTAGACGACAAAGATCTCCCACAAAAAGTATTGTCTAAACAAGTTTTCGATTTAAAGCTAGATGAGGTAAAATCCCTTAGACTTTATTTCCCCCAAGAAGAAATTGCTTCTTTCCAAGCGGCTTTACAAGCCTACCATCAAGAAGCCGCCCCAGATAAAAGTGAAATTGCGTTTGCAATTAATCCTAAAGGCTTACAGCCAGCTTTCTTGTCAGTGCAAAGCAATATGCCAAATTCCCCTTGGTCTTTATATCGACGTTCGATGCTCATTTATTCGGGCAATGGCTCGGTGGATCGTCTTAAGGTTCCTCCTGGAGGTCCATATGTGATCAAACCAGAAAGAAAAGAGGGTTACGAAATACGTATTTCGCCAAAATCCACTTTCAATTTAGAGCCTTCGAACTCATTAAAAATTGAGATCAATTATGAAAAACAAGAGAAAGATTTAGAACCCTTAGCTGAGGCTTTTTCGCAAAACCCTTCTTCAATCCCCGCTTTCGGTGAGGATGAATCGGCAACGGTGATTCCGTATCTTACGTGGCTTCCCGTGGAAGGTGGAGAAACGATTTTAGGTGATCCCAGCACTGACATTAAAGAAAACGAACGCGCGGCTAAGATTGTCAAAGTCGACCCCTTTGAAATTGGCACATACCCCGTGACTAATTCAGAATTTGTGCTTTGGTTGAACACTGCACTCAAAAACGGGAAAATTACTTACATTCAAGCGGGTGAAGGCAAAGGGGAGGTTAAGGACCTAAGCGGCCATCTTCTTTGTAAAACGATGGAAGGAGACCCCCAAAGTCAAATTTTTGCCTTTGAAGTGAGTGAAGGTAAACCCTCATTTATGTTTATTGCCGATAAATGCAACCATCCGGTTATCAATGTTTCTTGGTACGGAGCCGCGGCTTTTTGCGAGCTTTTCAACTTTCGTTTACCTACTGAAGCTGAATGGGAGAATGCCGCGGGCATGGCCCTGGAAAAAACTGATGGAAAGCGTGAAAAATTCCGTTATGGATTTAGCCGCAATCAAATAGACCCTACTTGGGCGAATTACAAAAGTACGAACAAACCGTTGACAAACGAAAAAGTACTGACAACAGAAGTCGGTTTTTTTAATGGGCATACCAAACGTATGGTGGAAGGCAAAGAAATTTTAACGCATGACGCTAAAAGTCCTGTGGGTGCCTATGACATGAGCGGAAATGTCTGGGAATGGGTCTCTGATTCTAATTCGGCTCCTCAAAAAATTGTTAAAGGGGGGTGCTACGATAGCTTAGCTGATGGGGTGAGAGTTGCCGAAAGAATAGCTTTAGAGCCTGATCATTTGGATGCTTACACAGGCTTTAGGGCTGCACGAGCAGTTGTAGAATCACCTAAAACCGATAAATCAGCACAAAGACCCTCTTCCAAACCCAGTCCAAACTTTAAATGAGGATGTCATGCATTTAGAAGAAGTTTTGCGTGAATATGGAAGACGGCAAGGCCTAGGGAAACTTGAGTTGGATGACGAGGGTATCTGCCGCTTAATGATTAATAAAACTTGTACCATTAGTTTTGAAGAATCATTTTCTGCTAATGGATTTTTTATGTACACAGCAGTGAGTATGCTTTCTCATGAACAAGAGAAAGAAATGGCCTTGATGGCATTAAGCGCCAATTTATTTGGAAGAGAAACAGGCCGATCCTACCTAGGTTATGATGCAAATACACGAGCCCTAGTGCTCTTTGAATTTGTATCCTCAGAAGGATTGACGTATGCACGCTTCCATACCTATTTTGAAGAATTTATCTATTACATGTTGTATTGGATCAGCAAATTCGAAGAATTGCAAACACAAGCTGTAGGTGAGCACTCTCTAAAAAAAGGGATGCATCGCGGTGAAGAAGATAAAAATATCTTTTTTGCCTAAAAAAGCTGAGTACAACGACTAAACGAGAAGGTAGCATATGAAAAAAGAGCATGACAACATTTTGCAACAAATGAAAAAAGATTTATTGGCAGAAAGATATGATTGTTCGCTTGAATTAGCTAATGAAAAAATCCCTAACGATCAACTCATTGTTTTTCTTGGAAATGATTCCTCAGATCGGGAAAAAATTCTTTTAGTGACGGCTGTAGAGCAGGTCATGCAAGGTGAAGAAAGCAAGCCTTCTGAGCCTTATCATTTAGTGCATTTTCATGTGGTCTTTCCCTTTACCATCGCCCCTTTAGCTGCCTCTCAAACTGGCAGCACTATTCTCTTCATCAATCGTCTGCTCGAATTGCCTGGATTTGAGATGGGAGAGATCGAAGAAAAAGTTTCTTATCGTTATGCATTATTTATGCATGGCAAGCAGGTAGATAAGTTGCTTTTGTTTAGCATTATAGGAAATATTATGATGACTCTCGATCTTTTTAGCGGGATCATTGAAAGTGTAGCCACAGGCCAAAAAACTTTTAATGATTTGCTAGAAGAAATGTTAACTTTAACAAAGTAATGGGAGAAGGGGATGGCAAAACCGGATGATTTTGCAATTGGCCCGCAAGGCCCATTGCCGCAGCATATCCCTAATAAACATGTCAATGCCACTGCCATGTCAGTTGAACGCAGCCCTAAGACTGCGGTTGAAACTACAGCCAAGCAAGCTCAGCTAAATCGCGGCTTGCCAGCAACAGAACAAGTGACCATTGAGCAACCTTCTGAAAGGCTCGAAAATGAAGGCTTCACACAATTTGCCGAAGCAGCAGGTCATGTGGACTTGTGCATGCAAGTAGGTATGCTTCTGACCAACAAACCTACTCCCACCTTTAGAGAATGGATTCGTGAAAATAGAGAAATCATTGTTCAGGATCTTTTGCAAACACAAAATGAGCCCTTGCAAGATTTTTATGATGCCTATGAAGGAGATTTAAAAGAGTTGCCGCCGCGGTTATTAAATCAACTCGCCCTGTTAGGTTTACTAGAAGGTGTAGAAAATACTTTGGATGAAGAAACTATTTATGCAGGACTTATCCACCTGCTGCCCGACGCTTCAAAAAAAAGCCTGCACTATTATCGAAAAGAAATGTTTGAAGAGCTTTCAAATTATGTTGAAGACCTTCAAAAAGAATATAAAACCTCTCCAGATCCAAATCTTAAAGATCAAATCGTTTCTCTAAAACATTGGCTGAAAAAACATCGCTACAAATCGGGCACAACTCTGCTCATGAAAACTGAGAAAGCGATCGAGACTACGGGTGTGGCTTTAAGGTTTCCCTTATTACTCCTTTCAAAAACAATGGGTTTTTTGCGTTATTTAGATGCCATTGCTGGCGTGGCGACATTAGGAGCTGGAAATGTGCTTAAATTAGGCGTAAACATTTTCGATCTCGCCCGTACAATAAAAAATAAAAAAGTGCATAAAAAATGGCAAAAAAAATACCACACACCAGAAGTAGTTTTGGATCATACCACAGCTGCCGGCCAAGAAAAGGCTCAAAAGGACATAAAAAAATTATTGGAAAAACGAAAAGGTGAGGAACATCGTAAATTTGTGGATGCACGCCCGCAGTTCTACTTTTTTTTGAGAACGTTAGCCAGCAATGCCCGGTCTGTGGAAGAGGTAAAAGCCACTTTAAAGGAGAAAGGCATAAATATCGAAGAAATCGATGGCGTTTCATTCGATTCATTGGATAGCTTGAAACACTCATTAAGTACGCTTGACGTTAAAGAAAAACTATTGAGTGCTTACGTGAAGAATCAAGAGACGATTCAGCTTAGCGTACGCAATGCCATTAAAGCTTCAGAAACCAGCAAAGTTCTGAAAATTCAAGGTGAACTCGATTGGAAATTTCGATTTGATGTGGTTAACGTGTTATTGACAGCTGTACTTGGAGCAACTGTAATTGTTTTGAATGTGCTAGTGTTGACATCCGTTTTGGCACTGCCGCAATTCGTGCTCCCCATTCTAGGAGTCGCATTTCTAGTCGCTGCAATTGTCGTAGGCACAGTTGGACTCATCTACTTTTACCGCAATAACCCCCACCGGTTTAAGGAAATGGTTAAAGGCGTCAACTTGCGTTTAGGAGTTTATCAAATTCCTTCGGCATACCGAAATTATTTTTTAAAACGTAAGAAAAAGAAACAGCAGCAAGAACTGGCTTTAACCTACACCTTGCGAGTAAAAATCAGAGAAATTGAAGCTTACTTAAAGCAGTTTCCGATTGATACCCAGAATTTACCCAAAAAACTGCACTCACTTGCTCAACAGTCTGAAAATAAAATTAATTCCATTGAAATTCAGCGTTATAGAGATCGGTTGAAGCTTTTAGAGAACTTACAGCGCCAAAAGCTTGCCTATCTAGAAGAAGCTAGAGAAAAACGCGCGGCTAAAATTTTCCGTTTAGAAAAAAAAGTTGAGTACTGGAAAACCAAAAAGGCGCCGCTACAAACACGTTTAAAGTATGCGGGAGTAGCAGATTTTTTACGGGCCAATCGTATGGAAAAAGATAAAGATGGCAACCCCTTAGATGTTTCTAAGATAATTGCAGAAGGGGTCTTGACGAATCCAAAACTTTTAGATCGTGAAACATTACAAGTCTTGGATCGTTTTTATGGAGTGGATATTGAAAAAATGCGTTCCGAGGGAGATCCTCAGATCAAAGAAACAATTGCTGAACAATTAGATACCTATTTCTCAAAGACTCCAGAGCAATTCATAAAATTTATTAGGAAAAGAATGCGAGAGATCAAGGATGAAGAAATTGGTAATATTTTTCAACCAGATAACTGATAAGAGGCTATATGGGAATTCTAGATCCCCTGAACATTAATAAAGATAAGCCTTCTGAGATTCCTCCTCGGCCAATCTCTACAGGAGATGCCATTCATATCGAAACAAAAAATGTAGCTGACCCTCTTACAGCTGGAGGAGTCCAAAAAAATCAAAGAAAATCGGGTAATTTTGCCTCGGGGAAAAAAGAGCTTTCCGAAGTCCATGCTCAGGAAATGCAAAAAGAAACCGATAAACTCGATGAATCAGAAAATCACCTGGCCGCCATTATGACCTATGGAGAATTTTTAGAGAGCATGACTCCTATGCCTTTAAAACAAATTACTGAGCAAAACGGGCCTTACTGGGTAGATATGATTGTTGCCAAAGGAGAAGCCGCTCAAAAATTTAATCAATTTTTTAATAGTTTGCTCTTCCCATTAAGCTATCCTGCAGAGAATGCCAGTGTTTTTGTGGCATTTCCTCTGGGCAGTGCTGCGCGTATATACGATTACAAGGGTATTGGGGATGAAATATCAACCGATATCGGTTATTTAAATTTAGCTCTCAGTCTTCCTTCTAACCTAGGTAAGGGCGGTGTTTTGATTTATCGCACCGCTATTTACCAGGAAGTCGCACGGCAAGTTAGCTTGATGCAAAAGCAATATAAGGAAAAGCCTTCT
>Ga0105044_10002592_pt1 | contig 24794 bp, 21 predicted proteins | sample MAT01_FD_78092 | JGI IMG/M metagenome (GOLD analysis project Ga0105044, IMG submission 78092) | Freshwater microbial communities from Lake Fryxell liftoff mats and glacier meltwater in Antarctica - MAT-01 | ecosystem: Environmental > Aquatic > Freshwater > Ice > Liftoff microbial mat | place... | reverse complement strand
GATTCAGGACTGCAAAATACAGCCGTTGTGGTCATGACGTGATGCCCATAAGACAGAAGAGGGGAAAACCCGGTGCAATTCCGGTGCTGTGCCGCAACTGTGATTGAATGCGAGTTTCGCTGCCACCATCCTTAAGCTTGCTTGCTAGATCGGCTGTATGAATCTGAAGCAAGTGGGAAGATTGGAGCGCGTTGCATTTATGAGTCAGAACACCCGCTTTCAGTCGTTTGATTGTCCCGCGATGCACGGGTAAAGGAAAAGATGCAGAGTTTCGAGATATTGCGGTCTTCTAAGCCGATGGATTGGGTTGCGACGGTGGTAGCGTCCACCCAGGTTTCACCCACGATCAAATCTATTCGCCTCCAACTTCCTAGCACGGAGTTTCAGTTTTTGCCCGGACAATCGCTCTGGCCAAAGTTTGAGCGCGATGGCAAAACCTTCACCAAAATTTATTCCATTGCCTCGTCACCGTCCCGTTGCCCGGTGGTAGACCTCTGTGTGTCGCGGGTGGGTTGGAGTTCTATGTTTTTGCAAGACCTAGAACCTGGGCAAACCATCCCGGTGCGTGGACCCTACGGCATGATGACCTTGGCGGAGTTGCCCGATCGCCCTCGCCTTTATATTGCCGAAGGGTCGGGCATTGCCCCGATCAAAAGTCACATTGATTGGCTGGCCGAGCAACGCTTTGGCCGTCCGGTATGGTTGGTTCAGGCCAACCCCGAAACCCCCGACTGCCTTCCCTATCAAGATGCGTGGCGATCGCTCTCCCAAACCTGGGCAACCTTTCACTATGTCGAAGTGACCGACACCCGCCCCGAAGCGATCCTGCCCGATCTGCCGCTGAACTTAGACACAATGGCGGTGGATGTGGATATTTGTGCCGTGGGCGATCGCGTTTCCCAGCTCTACGACAGCGTTTTGGCGCTAGGCATCCCGCCCCACCGCATTCGTACCGAAAAGTTTGTGGCCTTCTAATGCCAGATTCTAGATTTTGTCTTCTAGCTTTTGTCTACGGATGGATCGGCATCCTCTCAGCCCGTTGCACCCGTTGAGGGAGCTGATTAAGGTCAGAGCAATTTTGTGGATTCCTAAATTTGCAGACAGGAAGAGATAGGTTCGTTGTTTGTGCTAGTCGCAGCAATGCCCTCTCCCAGCCTCCTGCCAGGGATGCCGAGTTATTCGGCAGCGGGCAAGAAGGAGACATGGGCGCTGACGACGCGCCAACCGTCTGGGGTGCGCATCCAGGTTTGGGTTTGGCGGCCTTGCTTGCCGGGGCGCAGGAATTCGGTGTTGGCGGTGGCGAAGTCAGAGCCGTAGGTGGTGATGACGGTGTTTTGGAGGGTGCGGGTGAGGTTGAGGGGCGATCGCCCTTGGCGGAATTGGGCGATCGCCCCATAGCCATAGAGATTTTCGGTGGCTCCATAGCGAATAGTGTGGGGGCTATCCCAAAACAAAGCATCGAGCGTTGAGACATCATTGCTCACCAAAGCAGTCTCATAGCGGCTAAATGCGGCGGTTACCGCCGCCATAACCTCCGGTTGATTAATTTCCATGGTAGGTTTCCCCTGCTGTTGTCGGCTCAATGGTTGAAGGGGAAGCACTGGCGGCGTTGTGCGCGCTGGCATTCAGTTGCGCCCCTTATTTTGGTGGCTGGTGGTCGGTTTGGCGCAGATTATCGAAAAATCCGCTGTGGGGGGTTAGTGGGGGTGGCTGCTGGCGATCGCCCGTTGCATCAGCACGGCTTGGGAACTGCACTCAGGATCTTTCCCCGGTCGCCGTTGGGTATAGGTGCCGTCAGGGTGAAGATCCCAGCTATGGCGGTTGTCTTCTAAAAAGATTTGCAGGAGTTCCTGCAAATTCTGTTGCAGGGCAGGGTTTTCGATGGGGGTAATAGCTTCGACCCGGCGATCGAGGTTGCGCGGCATCCAGTCAGCACTGCCGATGTAATACTCGGGCTTACCCTGGTTGTCGAAGTAGAAAACGCGAGAATGCTCCAGAAACCGCCCCACAATGCTAATCACACGGATATTTTCACTGATCCCTGCCATCCCTGGCCGCAAGCAGCAGGTTCCTCTCACAATCAGGTCGATTTCTACCCCGGCCTGGGATGCTTCATACAAGGTCGCGATGATTTGAGGATCCACCAGAGAGTTCATTTTAGCGATGATGCGCCCCTTGCCCCCCTCTTGGGCATGGTCAATTTCGCGGCGGATCATCGCCATCATGCGATCGCGCAAATTGACCGGAGCCACTAATAGCTTGCGATAGGCCTGTTGGCGCGAGTAGCCCGTTAGGTAATTAAACAGATCGGTCAGGTCTGCGCCCAATGCCTCACAGCAGGTGAGCAGCCCCAAATCGGTATAAAGCCGTGCGGTTTTAGAATTGTAGTTGCCCGTGCCAATGTGGACATAGCGCCGAATTTCGTCGCGCTCCTGGCGCACCACCAACACCACCTTGGTATGGGTTTTTAGCCCCACCACCCCATACATCACATGCACCCCGACTTGCTCTAGTTTGCGTGCCCAGTTGATATTGTTTTCTTCATCAAACCGCGCCTTTAGCTCCACCAATGCGACCACCTGCTTGCCGTTTTCGGCGGCATCAATCAGCGCATTCACGATGGGAGAATCACCGGAGGTGCGGTAGAGGGTCATTTTGATGGCTAGCACGCTGGGATCATGGGTCGCCTGGGTAATGAATTCTTCGACCGATCTGCTAAACGATTCATAGGGGTGGTGCAGCAAAAGATCCCCTTCCCGGATGACCGCAAACAGATCGGGGGCTGTGAGGGGAGGCAGATCGGGGTCTTCGGAGGGCGATCGCAGCCGCACTGGCGTGACCGCCGCCCAGTTGGGATCACGCAAATGATAAAGGGGCAGCCCCGCTAGGGCAAACAGATCCTTGAGGTTCAGCAACCCTTCCACTTCATAGAGGCTGGCTTCATCTAGCCCCATTTCTTGCATCAGCGTTTGCCGCACCATGTCGGGCATGGAGGCATACAACTCCATCCGCACCACCGACCCGCCAAACCGCCGCCGCCGTAGTTCTTGCTCAATGGCCAATAGCAAGTCATCCGCCTCGTCTTCGCTCACCTCAAAGTCTGCATCGCGGGTGATGCGGAAAGGATGATATTCCTGGATGATCATCCCTGGAAACAGGGCTTCTAGGTTGTGGGCAATGACTTGCTCTAGGGGCACGCCCGTCCAAACAGTGTCTTGGCCTGCTTGGTGTTGCAAATCTTTTGGGAAAACAATAAAGCGGGGCAAGCTATTGGGCACCTTCACCCGTGCAAATCGCTCGTTTGCGGTGTGCGGGTCTTTTACAATCACCGCTAAATTGAGGCTGAGGTTGGAGATGTGGGGAAAAGGATGAGCCGGATCAATCGCCAACGGCGTTAGCACTGGAAAGATCCGTTTCTCAAAGTAATGCTGCAGGTAAAAGCGCTGTTCTTGGCTTAAATCAATGTAGTTGAGGAGGTAAATGCCATGCTCTTCGAGCTGTGGATGCAAGGTTTGTTGGAAGAAGCGATGTTGCTCAACCACCATGGGGCGGAGGGTTTTGCTGATGTCTTCGAGTTGTTGATCGGGGGTGCGGCCATCGGGGGTGAGCTTACTCACTTGGGCATCTACTTGCTCTTTGAGGATGGCCACCCGCACCATAAAAAACTCGTCAAGGTTGGCACTAAAGATGGCCAAAAACTTGAGCCGTTCGAGCAATGGAGTGCGCGCATCGAAGGCTTCGTGTAAGACACGGCGGTTAAACTCTAGCCAACTTAGCTCACGGTTGAGGTAATACTTTGGGCTACGGAGACTTTGATCCTGAACTTCCCTCACCGTCGTCATAACACATGCCTAATAGCGGAGTTGTCAAATTCTCCCAAAAGTCTTGGGAAATAGGAAGTGTTGTTCAAAACAGGGCGATCGCCAATTTTATCGATGAATTTTGTCGATGAATTTTGTCGATGAATTTTGTCGATGAATTTTATCAATGAATTTTATCAATGAACTATAGGCGATACGGCCTGCGGATCGGTCTCTAAAGTTCCTGCGTTGTCCAGAATGTTCGCTCAGAATTCGTCAGAATGTGCGGCCTGATCATTATTATCATCGGAATTAATCGTCATTGGAATAATGATCGGGAAAGCTCAGTTGATGGAACGGGTGCCTCTGGGGATCGATTGGATGGATGACGCTTCCAGGGTAATTCGTCCCGTATGATAAGCAGGGGGGACGGCAATTGGGGAAGCGCGATCGCCCAGAAAGCGTCTTGGGGTGCTGTCTAGAAAATCCCCCGGTGGCCATACCCAAAAACACGATACCCAGAAACATGATAAATGGTAGCAAGATGACGGTAGACCTATGACTCATGCAACGGATGTGAGCGCCCTCGTGCGCTGGATGGCGGCAGACTACAGCAACCAAGAACAGGCAATTGAAAACCCACCATTTTTTGCCCACATTCGGGTGTGTATGCGTCCGTTGCCGCTGGCGTTGTTGTCGGGGCTGAGTGTTTTTTTAGAACAAGCCTATGACTTTGCCCTAAACCAACCCTACCGCGTGCGGGTATTGCGGTTTTTGGTAGAGGGCGATCGCATTCTCTTAGAAAACTACCGAGTCAAGGATCAAGAGTCGTTTTATGGAGCAGCACGAGAGCGATCGCGCCTCGACCGCCTCACCGCTGACCACCTCGAAAAGCTCTCCGGCTGCGATATGAACGTCGAGTGGACAGGGACGAGTTTCCGGGGGCGCGTCGTTCCGGGTAAGGGCTGTGTCGTGGTGCGCGGAGACAAAACGACCTACCTCGACAATGAATTTGAGCTGACCTCCGAAGCCCTCATCAGTTATGACCGAGGCCGAGATCCTGAAACCGATGAATTGGTATGGGGATCGGTGGCTGGGCCGTTTCATTTTGTGCCTCGCCAGCGCTTTGCCGATGAGGTGCCCGCCTAACGTAGATTTATTTTCCCCGATATATTCTCCGAAACAAAGGAACAAACCCATGGATTTAAGCTTCTTTGAATCTGTTATTGCAGCGTTTGAGGCAGATTTTGTTGCATGGCTTGTTGCAGGGTCGCCCAGTGCAAGAAATTGTCCTACGGTGTCACAGCTACGACAAAAAATAGGGTAATCTCTTGCCATACTTGGCGATCGCCCTCGCCCATTTGGTCTTCAAGTTGGTTTTCAAGGATACTTATTTAGAGTCAACTGCTCCTTAAATCCCCCCTTTGAGCAACTTGGATTTTTCTTCTGTTTCCGGTTTTATTGAAAAATGCCGATCGAGAGAATGCTTTAAAACGCCTACAGTTCGTAGCAATATTGACTCGATTTCCCAAAATTTTCGTTAAAAATAGGGTTTTCCCATCAACCGTGGGATTCTCTATGAAAATAGGGCGAGTCTGTGTCCCCCATTTGCTGCGGCTTTGGGATGCATCCGCAACGGCTTCTCCTCGGGTGAAGAGGTTCGGAAGAGCTGAACTCCATGCCCTAGCAGCCAATGCTGCGGTTCCAATGCCCAGGTCTTCTCGCGATTTAGGCTTACCCCTCCGTTGGACCAAACCCCACCCAAAAACTTAGGATCACGCCTGTATGACCATTGCTACGATTCCATCTTCTCGTCCCCGGTTGCCTGTGATCATCACAACCATCGGTCTCCATTTGGGCGTGCTCTTGGCCTTGCTCCCCAATAACTTTAGTTGGGGCGCTGTGGGGGTGGCGTTCTTACTCCACTTCTTCACCATTAGCCTAGGCATTGCCCTTGGGTTTCACCGCCTCGCAAGCCATCGCAGTTTGCGCGTGCAAAAGTGGCTAGAGTATTTTCTAATTTTTTGTGGCACCCTTGCCGGTCAAGGTGGCGTTCTGGGCTGGGTGGGTTACCATCGCCAGCACCATCGCTACACCGATCAAACCCAAGATCCCCATAATTCTACCCGTGGGTTTTGGTGGAGCCATATTAGTTGGTTGATGCATGAAGTTCCCTCCCGCAGTGAACTGCCTGCCCTCACCCGAGATATCGCCACCGACAAGTTCTATTTGTTTTGCCACAAACATTACATTGCCATGCAACTTGGGTTAGCCCTGGTGCTGTATGCCCTAGGCGGAATGCCGTTTGTGGTATGGGGCATTTTTGTACGCCTGTTTGTTGGGTTTCATAGCACCTGCTTTGTCAATAGTGCTTGCCATATGGTGGGCTATCGCAGCCATGAAACGACTGATCATTCTACAAACTGCTGGTGGGTCGCAATGTTGACGTTTGGTGAAGGTTGGCACAATAACCACCACGCTTATCAGGCGTCGGCCCAGATGGGCACCCAGTGGTGGGAAGTAGATATTACCTGGCAAGTCATTCGATTGTTTCAAGCCTTGGGCTGGGCCAACCATGTCAAAACCTTCAAGGCCGCTAAATCTGTTAGGGTCTAAATCCATCAAAACCTAGGCTTGGCAGCTATTCGTGCCCCCGAAAGCAGAAAAGTCTACGCGAGTTTGCTGATGTTGCGCTGGGGGAAGGCTCTTCCTCCAGCGCCTGCTGCCATTGCTGCCCATTGCCCACGCATCGCCCCAAACCTAACTATGAAAGCTCCCCAAACCTCTGACCAAGACGCCTCAATGACAGGTCATTCCAGGGCGCACGCTCCAGAAACCCTGTCCCCCTCGCCACAAACGACCGCGTCTCTTCAGGATCGAATCCGGCAGTTGCCCAGTGGTGAGCGTTACCTTTACGAGCTATTGAGCTTGATTAAAACTGGCGATCTCACCGTCATTAACCCTTCGGGTGAAGCCTTCCAGTTTGGGGTTCCAGGGTCGTCTATGCCGCTGTGTTTGCAGATTCACAATCCCAATACCTACGATCGGATTTTTGCGTTTGGGTCTCTGGGTTTTTGTGAGGCTTACATGGATGGCTGGTGGGATGAAGCGACCAATAATTTGGTGGAATTGATTGGGTTACTCTATCGCAGCAATGCCTACGGAAAAGCGCGCGATCGCTTTACCCTGGGTCTATTTCTAAAGGTGATGACCCAGCGCCTCCGCACCGTGCCCACCCGGATTCAAAATAGCCGCCAAAACGTCCAACATCACTATGATTTGGGCAATGAGTTTTACCAACACTTTTTAGATCCCACGATGACCTATTCCTGTGGGTATCAGTTACAAGAAAGTGATTCTTTAGAGCAAATGCAACTACAAAAGTATGAGTTGATCTGCCGGAAGTTAGCCCTCAAGCCCGGTGAAACCTTGGTCGATATTGGCTGTGGTTGGGGCGGTATGCTGATCTATGCCGCAGAGCGCTATGGTGTCTCAGGGACGGGGATCACCCTCAGTGTCGAGCAGGCCAAGCTCGCCCAGCAGCGGATTGATGAGCGAGGATTGGGCGATCGCATCAAAATTCTCATTTCTGATTACCGCGAAATTCATGGGCAATACGATAAGTTTGTCAGCATTGGCATGTTTGAGCATGTGGGCAAAGGTAGCTTTGCGACCTTTATGGAGAAGGCCGCAGCGTTGCTCAAGCCCGATGGCGTTGGGATGCTCCACACCATCGTGACCCAAAGCACCGAACGGAATGGGGCATGGGTTGATAAATATATCTTCCCAGGTGGCTATGCCCCTCAACTCCACGAGCTAACCCAAGAATTGTGGGCGGCCAAGTTGCCCATTGCCCATTGCGAAAACCTCAAGCCGCACTACGCCGAAACCCTGAAGCGCTGGGCTGAAAATTTTTCGGCGCATTGGCCTGAGATCCAAGCCTTGGGAGATCTGTATGGCGATCGCTTCTACCGCATGTGGTATCTCTACTTGCAATCCTTTGAAGCCTCGTTCCGGTATGGCGGGTTGCATATCTATCAACTGCTATTTTACAAAGGCAAACCCTGGCGGCTGGCGGTGCCCCTCTCCGTAGAACTTTCTTAACCTCGTTTTCTAGACTGAATGCCTGTGACCTCTCAGACATTCACTCGTTAAGGATTGTAAACTCTTAGTATATGACCGTCCTTTTGAATCGAGTGAATCGAGCCTTTTTGGTATGCCTGTACTTTTAGCCCTTGGCCTTTTGTTGGCCCTCCCAGTGGGGGCGATCGCCCTCTACCTCCTCACCGCCCGCCGCTATCAGTCCTCTGATTCGGTCGCCAACGCCTACGACCAATGGACCGATGACGGCATCCTTGAATATTACTGGGGAGAGCATATTCACCTCGGGCATTATGGCTCACCGCCCCGCCGCAAAGGGTTTTTGCAGGCCAAGGAAGACTTTGTGCATGAAATGGTGCGGTGGGGCGGCTTAGACCGGTTGCCCGCCGGGACAACCGTATTGGACGTTGGCTGTGGCATTGGCGGTAGCAGTCGGATCTTGGCCAAAGATTATAGCTTTGCCGTGACAGGCATTACCATCAGCCCCCAGCAGGTGCAACGCGCCCAAAGCCTCACCCCCCAAGGCCTGAGCGCACAATTTGCCGTAGATGATGCCATGGCATTGTCCTTCCCGGATGGCAGTTTTGATGTGGTCTGGTCGATCGAGGCGGGGCCTCACATGCCTGACAAGGCCGTATTTGCCAAAGAACTCCTGCGTGTGCTCAAACCCGGCGGTATTTTGGTGGTCGCAGATTGGAACCAACGGGACGATCGCCAAATTCCCCTCAATGCTTGGGAACGCCCCGTCATGCAGCAACTCCTCGATCAATGGTCACATCCTGCCTTCTCTAGCATCGAAGGGTTTGCAGAACTCTTAGCTGAAACCGGCTTGGCCGAAGGTGCCGTGGTCACCGCCGACTGGACGCCAGAAACCCTGCCCTCGTGGCTAGATACCATTTGGCAAGGAATTATTCGGCCTCAAGGCTGGATGCGGGCTGGTATTTCGGGTTTTATCAAGTCTGTGCGAGAAGTTCCCACAATTCTGCTGATGCGCTTGGCCTTTGGCACAGGCTTGTGCCGTTTTGGTATGTTCCGGGCTGTGCGGGCACAGGCTCAACCCCTCTCCTCTTCCAATCTCTCAGCCGAAGCTATTCGCCATTAGCCGCCTTTGAGTTTCCGTGACCCTTGACGGGTGATCAAGGGTTATTCTAGCCACAAAATATCCCAGCCTCCATCAAGAGGACTGGGATATTTTTAGATAGCTAAGGGGTCAGAACGGCGAGGATGGAGGGCGATCGCCCTCTATCCTCGCACCGCGCCCAAACGGCTGACAAATCGGCACTTACATCATACCCATGCCGCCCATGCCGCCCATGCCGCCCATGCCGCCCATACCACCCATGCCGCCCGGATCTGCTCCAGCAGGAGGATTAGGTTCTGGCTTCTCAACCACCAACACTTCAGTGGTGAGTACCATGGCAGCTACGGAAGCAGCATCTTGCAAGGCTGAGCGCACTACCTTGGCGGGGTCAACAATGCCAGCGGCAAACAGGTCTTCATACTGCCCGTTGAGAGCGTTGTAGCCCATATTAAAGTCCATACCACGCACTTTTTCGACCACCACCGAGCCAACGGCTCCGGCGTTGTCGGCAATTTGGCGCACCGGGGCTTCGAGGGCACGCATCACAATGGCAGCACCGATGGCTTCTTCTTCGGTGAAGTTAGCGATCAGGCTCGGAAGCTTTTGCGCCAAGTGCAGCAGCGTAATGCCGCCACCAGGGACAATCCCTTCTTCGACCGCTGCACGGGTTGCGTTCAGCGCATCTTCGATCCGCAGTTTACGATCCTTGAGTTCGGTTTCGGTAGCTGCGCCCACTTTGATCACCGCAATGCCGCCTGTCAGCTTGGCAATCCGTTCTTGCAGCTTCTCAGAGTCATACTCTGAGTCAGTGAGAGCCAACTGCTTCCGCAGTTGATCAACCCGCTCCTCGACCGCAGACTTGTCTGGGGCGTCGGCCAAGATCACCGTTGTATCTTTGGTGATGGTAATCTTGCGAGCGGTGCCCAGCATATCAACATCCATGGTTTCAAGGCTCAGGCCAACTTCTTCCGAAATCACCTGCCCCCCGGTTATGATGGCGATGTCTTGCAGCACTTCTTTGCGGCGTTGGCCAAAGCTAGGCGCTTTAACAGCCACCACATTTAAGACTCCCCGCAAGCGGTTCACCACCAGCGCTGCCAGTGCTTCGCCCTCGACATCTTCGGCCAAGATGAACAGGGTTTGCCCCGCCCGCGCCACTTGCTCTAGCAATGGAACGAGGTCGGCAATGCTGCTAATTTTTTTATCTGTAATTAAGATGACGACGTTTTCGAGTTCGCAAATCATGCGCTCTGAATCGGTCACAAAGTAGGGGGAGATATAGCCCCGGTCGAAGCTCATGCCCTCTACGACTTCGAGTTCCGTAGAAAGAGACTTTGACTCTTCTACGGTAATGACGCCATCTTGACCCACTTTGCCGATCGCCTCAACAATCATGGCTCCAACTTCTTCGTCATTGCCCGACGAAACCGTTGCCACTTGGCCAATGGCATCACCCGTCACAGGCTTGGCCATGGCCTTGATTTCTTCCACCAAAAAGGCGACAGATTTTTCAATGCCACGGCGCAGACCGACAGGGTTAGTCCCTGCGGCTACGTTTTTCAAGCCTTCACGAATAATGGCCTGCGCCAAAACCGTGGCGGTTGTAGTGCCATCACCCGCTAAATCTTTGGTTTTAGATGCCACTTCTCGAATAAGCTGTGCTCCAGCATTTTCGAGGGGGTCTTCTAATTCAATTTCTTTGGCAATGGTGACACCGTCATTAACGATTTCGGGTATCCCAAACTTCTTCTCAAGCACAACGTTCCGGCCTCTGGGGCCAAGGGTGATGCGGACAGCATCGGCGATCGCATTTACCCCGCGCTCCAACGCCTGACGAGACGCTTCATTAAAAACAACGATCTTAGCCATTCCCAATCTTCTGAGTTCTTCTTCCAGAATTTAGCACTCTCTAGGGTAGATTGCTAACTCCATTCCTCACCAATACATTACGGAAAACCGCCCTTAACCACGCCAGTCTCCCCAGACACCCGGTGTCTTCAAAGACACCGGGTGTCTGGGGAGACCCCTCTCAAACCCTTGTCAAATATAGAACGGAGAGGGGGGGATTCGAACCCCCGGTAAGTTTGACCCTACAACAGATTTCGAGTCTGCCGCATTCAACCGCTCTGCCACCTCTCCAGGATCTATATTACTCCGCATTGGCAATACTCTCAAAGGGCAGATTTCATACTCACGTTGAAGCGTATTTTTGGGTCACTTTGGCGGGGTCTCTCCATTGCAAAATTGTCCATAAGCCCAAGTACTCAATAGGAAACACGGGCACTTTAATTTACAAACCACGCTACAACCGTTAACGGGTCAAACTCTCAGGCAAGCCGCTTCGCTTTTGGGTTGTGATTATACTTGAAGGTGATTTGCTAAAATTGCGAAGCTTTCGTAATTGAGATTTTTCATGCAACCTGGTCTCCGCAGTGGAAAACTTACAAAATGGAAAGATGAGCGTGGATTTGGTTTCATCCAACCCGTTGATGGAAGTCAAGAAGTTTTTTTACATATTTCTGAAGTTAAAGATGCCACTCGCCGCCCACAGGAAAACGACACGATTTATTACCACCGTGCCGTTGACTCAGATGGAAAAGTTCGCGCTTGCAAAGCGTTTATTCTAGGAGCAAGAAATAAATCAGCGGCTTTGAGCCATCGTGATCAACCCTCTGCTGGGATCACTTCGAGCTTTCCGATCGTTGAGGTAGTCTCGTTATCACTTCTGCCTTTGCTTGGGGCCATTCATTTCACATGGACGACACGCAATTTTCTTCCACTGGCTGTTTACCCTGTGATGAGTGTATTGACCTACTTCCTATACGCTGATGATAAATCTCGAGCTAAACGCAAAGCTTGGCGCACCTCGGAAAAAACGCTACATCTATTTGAATTTGCAGGAGGCTGGTTGGGCGGGTTTATTGCCCAGCGAATGCTGCGGCACAAAAGTCAGAAAAAGTCTTATCAAGCGGCATTTTGGGCGATCGTTATCAGCCATTACATGACATGGCTATTGTGGCTCTTTTGGGGAAGAACACAATGGGTTTAGCGCTGTCGCCCGCGCTGATTGTTGTCATCACTCTGTCGTTCTGCCAGCAGCCCAACAACACCGCTGCTACACCAGACCGCTGCTACACCAGACGCATTTAGGCGGTGCATCAGCGTAATGAGTCAACACCAATATTAGTCAACACCAATATTAGTCAACACCGACTTAAGGGTTGTATGCCATCTCTAGCAAGAAGACCCCTCTGGCAAGAAGCAAGATGGGTCAAACAGAAAAGCAAGGAACGTTAAACGTCCCTTGCTTTTCAAAATAAGGAAGCGAGCAATGACGCAAACCCGGAGGTCTTAATCATTACTGCATCCTTTACTAACATACCTCATTTAGGAGGAAGTTAGGAAATTCCAGTGGTGGAAGAAACTCCAGCGGGAGCACCCGTGGCATCTTTAACAAAACCAGCGTAGGCTTCCATGCCGTGTTCGCCAATGTCGAGACCCATCAGCTCTTCTTCAGGGGAAACTCGGATACCGAGAACCGCCTTTAGACCTAGCCAGAAGATCGTGCAAAGAACCACAGTGATCAAACCGCAAAACATCGTACCAGCTAACTGGATGAAGAATTGGTTTAAACCACCGCCTGCAAAGAGACCAACAGGCCCCCCTTCGTAAATGGCTGGATCACCAAACAAGCCAACCGCTAGGGTTCCCCAAATACCATTGACCAAGTGAACGGAGGTAGCACCAACCGGATCATCGATGCGGATGCGATCGAAGAAGCCAACCGCGAAGACAACCAGAACACCACCAATAGCCCCAATGATGGCAGCGGAGCCGTAGCCAACGAAGGCGCAAGGAGCGGTAATAGCAACCAACCCAGCTAAGATCCCGTTGATGATCATGGAGAGGTCAGGCTTGCCCAACAACAGCGACGCTGTGATGGTAGCAGCAACACCACCAAAGGCTGCCGCCAAGTTAGTGGTCAACGCGATGTGAGCAATGCTTCCGTTCACCGCCATTACAGATCCGGGGTTAAACCCAAACCAACCCAACCACAGAATCAAGCAACCCAGGGTTGCAAAGCCCATGTTGTGACCGGGCAATGCGTTGGGGGTACCATCATCATTGTATTTGCCGATGCGGGGGCCAAGAATGGCAGCACCCATCAGAGCTGCCCAACCACCAACGGCGTGAACCACGGTAGAGCCAGCAAAGTCCCAGAAGCCCCAGCTATAGACGAGGCCACCACCCCACACCATGTGCCCAGTGATGGGGTATGCAATCCCGACCAACAAGAGACTGAAGATGATGAAGTCGATGAACTTAATCCGTTCTGCAACGGCACCAGATACGATGGTCGCGGCTGTTCCGGCGAACACTAGCTGGAAGAAGAACTTCGCCGCTAGGGGAACACCCGTCCAGTTGATAGAACTGTAGACACCTTCGTAGGAATCGCCAGTGAGAGGGCTGTTATCAGCCCCACCCAGGAAGAAAACTCCCTGGGTACCGAAGAAGGGGTTTCCATCTCCGAACATCAAGCCCCAACCAATAAACCAGTAGGCAATGGTGGATAGGGCGAACACAACTAGGTTCTTTGCCAAAATGTTGACGGCATTCTTCTGGCGACAGAAGCCTGCTTCCAACATACCGAAACCAGCATTCATGAAGAATACTAGGAAGCCGGCCATCATCACCCACAGAGTATCCAAGCCAACTTGGACGTCGGCGGCGGTGAGTTCCTGCGCAACGGCAGAGCTACCAGTACCCAAAACGATCAGAACAGCCAAAGGAATGCAGGCTTGCCACACGGGTGGAAGCTTTTTGACCTTCGACAGTAGGGTATCCACACTCGCAGACATAGCATTCCCTGATAGGGGCGCTTTGCGTCTGCTGCGCTTTTTCAATACCAATCTAGACATGGAATGACTTTCCTCGACTTAGACAAAACGACATGCGATCTGCTGAATGAAATAGCGTATTAGCACAGGATCAAGCATTTATGAGACCCGCAGCCGGAGCTAACGCTTAGCCACATACACCTAGCCAATACCTAGCCAAAACAATCATGCATCAACCTAAAAGACTTACACCTAGGAACGGTATAAAGTCTCGACCCAGATTCTACCGGCGAAGGAACTTCCTTCTGAAACCCCTTGTTTTGGCAGAAATATTTCTGGGAGAAACATTTGAAAAAAACAAGAGAGCCGCGCGGCGAAATGCGATCGATTTATCACAGATTTCATCAATCTCAGGGGAGTAAATCTGTATCGTTAAATACAAATTCTCGATCGAGCGAAAAAGGGAAGCCAAAAAGAGATGCGTGTAAGCAGGCTCAAACCCTTAGTATCCGGGCGATCATCTGGTTTGTCTGAGCCTCGTAGCCACCACCAAACAAATTGAAGTGATTGAGGATGTGATAGAGGTTATAGAGCATTTTTCGTGTAGCGTACCCTTCAGAAAGGGGGTAGGCCGCGTTGTAGGCGCGGTAGAAATCGTTGGGAAAGCTGCCGAAAAGTTCGGTCATTGCCAAATCAACTTCGCGATCGCCAAAATAAGTAGCTGGATCCAAAATCACGGGTTCTTCGAGTTTTGTGACGGCGGCGTTGCCAGACCACAGATCGCCATGGACGAGGGAGGGACTAGGAATGCGATCGGCTAGGATCTCAGGAATAGCGAAGAGGAGGCGATCGCCATCTGGAAAGTGCCCGCCCTTTTGCCTCGCCAACTGCAACTGATACCCGATGCGATAGTCGCAAAAGAACTCAACCCAATTCTCAGTCCAAGGGTTGCGCTGGGGGGTAGAACCGATGGTGTTGTCTTGTTGCCAACCAAACCCATTGGGGCTAGTGATTTGGTGCAGCGCCGCTAGCTGATGCCCCATGGCTTCCCAACTGCGATGGGTGCCGTAGCCGAGATCCAACCATTCCAACACGAGGTAAGCCCCTTGGGCGGTCGTCCCCCAGCAAATGGGCTGGGGCACTTTGATGGTGTGAGTGTGGGCAATCTGCTGCAGCCCCAAGGCTTCGGCCTCAAACATCGCCTGCTGGCTGGGATGGTTGATTTTGACGAAGTAAGCGCGATCGCCCTCTGAAATCGCATAGGCTTGGTTAATACTGCCACCGCCTACCGAGCGTCGGTGTGTGATAGTAAAGGGCACCCCGGTTGTTTGACTAATTTGGGCTGAAATTTCGTTCCACATAATTCTCGTTGGGGGAGGAGGAGCCAGGGCAGACGGAGGGCATAGGATTCCTGCTCCGTGCCCACAGGGTGGGCGCGCGGGGGCAGAGGCGATCCAGAGGAAGCCGCGATCTAGAAGTTGCTGCCGCGACGATTTAGCCCCCCACCCATGGAAAAAGTTTCCGGTTATCGGAGCAGAGATTCCGGATAATATTTATTGCCTAGTTTATTTCCTCTAGGCTGGTTCCGGGTGTTGCTCAGAGATGCTTTCTTGAGCTTTTCTGGGTTGGCCTCCTAAGATTTCCCAAACGCCCGGTTGCCCCTGATTAGAGTTACCTCTGCTAGAGACTGAGTTGGCCATGCCCGCTGAAGTATTGCGAAATGTCCGTGTTTTAGATCCGCTGCATGATGGCGATCGCCAAGCTGATGTGTTGATTGAGTCAAACCGCATTGGGGCGATCGCCCCCAATCTGCCTGACATCCCCAGCGATGCGATCGTGCAGGATTGTGACGGGATGATTCTGGGGCCGGGGCTGGTCGATTTATACAGCCAATCCGGAGAACCGGGGCATGAATCCCGCGAAACGCTCCAATCCTTGATGCTCGCCGGATCTGCGGGGGGGTTTACAGCGCTATCATTGTTGCCCGGTACCGATCCGGTGGTCGATACACCGGCGGGGGTCAGTTGGGTGCGCGCCCATACGCCCCTTACCACACCGCACCTAGGGATCTGGGGAGCCTTAACCCTAGGCATTGAGGGGCAGACGATGGGGGAGTTAGCCGACCTAGCAGCAGCCTCGGTCATTGGCTTTACCGATGGGCAACCCTTACAAAATCGGGGCTTACTCCGACGAATTTTAGAATACGCCCAACCCTTGCAGCGCCCCATTGCCCTCTGGTGTTGCGATCGCACCCTCCAAGGGGATGGGGTGATGCGAGAGGGGATCGATAGCATTCGCTTCGGCCTCCCTGGGGTTCCGGCGATCGCCGAAACCACGGCTCTCGCCATGGTGTTGGAATGTGTCGCCGCCATAGAAACCCCTATCCACCTGATGCGCATCTCCACAGCCCGCAGCGTCGCGCTAATTGCCCAAGCCAAAGCCCAGGGGCTACCCATCACTGCCAGTACCACCTGGATGCATTTGCTGCTCACAACTAGCGCTCTACAGGGCTATGACCCCAACCTCAGGCTTGATCCGCCATTAGGTACATCCGCCGATCAACTGGCGCTTCTACAGGCCGTAGAGAGCGGTGTGATCGATGCGATCGCCATTGACCACACCCCCCACACCTACGAAGAAAAAACCGTTGCTTTTGCCGAAGCCCCCCCCGGGGTTATTGGCCTAGAATTAGCGCTGCCCTTGCTGTGGGATGCCTTGGTGACGTCTGGCAAGTGGTCTGCCCTGACCCTGTGGCGTGCCCTCAGCACGCGCCCGACCCAATGTTTACAGCGATCGCCCGTTGCTCTTGTAGCGGGCGAACTGGCCGATATGACCCTGTTTGATCCCCGCAAAACATGGCAGGTGACGCCTCAAACGCTCCACTCTCACTCCCACAACACCCCTTGGCTAGGAAAAAATATCCGAGGCCAAGTTTGCCGAACGTGGTCTCCAACAAACTAATCTCATTTTTGGAGGCTCGGTTGATCCCGTCATTGCGGATCATTGTGGATCATTTGAGATCAAGGTTTTGCAAGAAAACTTAGCGCGGGCGGAGGTTGATAATGGGGGTGCTCGCCGGGGGGGCGATCGCCCGTCCCATCGCCAAAAAACGCACGCCAGCCTGAAACAAAACACCCAAATCTACCGCTTCTGGGCGATCGCCCTCTAAAAACGCCTTCAAAATAGGATTTTGTCCTGCCGTCTCTGTTTTTGAGTTCATTTTTGGGTTCGTCGTTGGTAAACCCATGGCCAATAAGCCTAAAAGAGCAGGCAACAGCACAGGTAGCAAGGCTTGTAACCGACCGATCGGCACCCCCGTTTGCTCCACCAACGCCTGCAGCATTTGAGATTGTATCGGTTCTGGCAGCAAGCGTTGTAGGGCGGCGGCGCGGCCAGTGCTGTCCACCGATTGGTCGAGCAGCGTCTCTAGGGGGGTGCCTTCTAGGCCGTTAGGATGCTGCAAGAGGTGCGATCGTAACAATCCTCCCAAAACCGATACCAATTTTGGCATCATCTCAGGCGCAATCCCCTGCTCCTTCCCGATTCGCTCGATGGCCAAAATCACAGTCTCTAGTTGCCCCACGTTGCCCCGCAAATCTCGATGATTTAACACCTCCAAGACTTCAAAAAACAACCCCATTGCTATCTCCTCGCAGCGTTCAAAATATTGAGCATCTCCGTTGAAAGTCCAATTCTTTCCATCCCTCAACGCCAGCCCTAAAGCCAGAGGAAACGGCCATGGGTCAGCATGACGATCCCTTCAAGCCCCAATAGCTCAGTATCGAACGTTTTAACATTCTCTGGAGATTTTGATACCTGTATCTTATGAAATGCATCCCAAATCTGGGTGGGTTCTAGAACCTTCCCCGACCCTGACCCAACTCTTTAGGGAAAGCGTGCCTACCCCCTGACAAGAGCGCCGTATTGCACTGAATCACCATCCCGATCGCCCCCTTATCTTTTCAACGATCAAAGGGGCGATCGGGCAAATCTGCTCGATCAAATCTGCTCGATGATTTCGTGGATTTCGTGGATTGAGGGATCCACTCAATCCACAAAATTCCCAAAGATTTAGAACACCAACCCTTGGAATCCAGCATGTCTCAAGGTTAGATTGGTTGTAGAATTGCCCCGCGCCTTCGAGCTTTACAATCCAGATTAGCCCTCCGCTGAGCGCCTAGGCCGTGTAGGCACAGATCGATTGAACCTCTAAGCAAAATCGGCCTGGGTGGAACTGAGGGTTAAGCGCTCCGTCATACTCAAACTTACTCAGCATGAGTTGAAAGGCGTAGATACAACTCGGGTCTAAGGGGGTATCTGCTAAGGTTTTGGCGCGAAAAACGGCCAAAAAATCTCGAAACGGTAAGCGCACAGTCGCCCACTGATCATTCACGGTGTCGAAGGATTGGGCATGGGCTACACCGTCCCAGCGCGTTTCGCCCCGCACAAAAAATTTATAACGCTGGCCATCTCCCCGCAAAACGAGTTCTAACCCATCCGTGCCCGTTAAATTCAGAGGAACCTCTAGATTTCGCATCCGAATTGATGTGAAGCCGCCGGAATTGGCCGTCGAGACTTCGCCAGAGAAAATCAGGCTATTTTGCCCTGCCTGCACTTGGCTCTCGCTGACACCCCCCATAACCACATCATCGAGGGAACCCCATTGGGCAACTAAGGCGGCTGCATTCTCAGAAAAATCAAAGATCATAGGCCCGGTAGGATGAATGGACTGGGAGTTAGAGCTAGAAGGCATAGGGCGATCGCCCGTTTGTGGCCACAGCCAACTCAACCAGTTTGGGATGGCATCAAAAAAGAACAAGGTTTTCAAAAAGCGTCCCAAATCCCAAAAGCGAAAATTGGGTTGACCCATGGTTACGGCCTCTCCTAATTACGGTATTTATAAAATAAAGTTTCTTTCAACAGATCTGGGTTTTAGGTCTCAGATCTATCTAGCCCCACGAACGCTACTATTCATCCCCAAATTTATCTCCCCCCTAGGCTAACCAGAAAATCAAGGCCAGTGTACGCCCATCTTCTACACGGCCTCAGTACCATGACACTTGAGATACAGCCTTGCGTAGAAGCATTGCAACGGCAACCGCAAAACAAAAAGGGTGGGGAATGCCCCCACCCTTTTTGAACAATACATCTTGAGTTCTGGAGGGCGATCGCCACACCTAAACCTAATCAGCTAAAGCCACAGGCTCCTCAACGGTATCAGATACCTCTTCACTGATGGGTTCTTCTGGCGGTGCCGCTGCTTCTGCGGGCTGTTGTGCCTGCATCATCTTTTCACGGTAGCGCGCAGCCATTTCTTCAGCCTTGTCGTACACAAGCTGAGGATTCTTCACCATATCGCCGGGTTCTGGCTCCAATTGCTTGGTCGAGAGGGAAATCCGACCCCGATCTGCGTCTAGGTCAATGATCATAACCTTGACTTCATCATTTACATTGAACACGCTGTGGGGAGTGTCAATGTGATCATGAGAAATTTCAGAAATGTGTAGCAGACCGCTAACACCACCGATGTCAATGAATGCACCGTAGGGCTTCAGACCACGAACAGTACCAGTGACCACTTCGTACAGTTCGAGGCGGTTCATCTTGCGCTCAACCAAGGCACGACGATGGCTCAGAACCAATCGGTTACGGTCTTCGTCAACCTCAAGGAACTTGAGCGGCAATTCTTCGCCCACTAGGTCTTCCTTAGGCTTGCGGGTGCTAATGTGCGAACCCGGAATAAATCCTCGTAGCCCTTCAATTCTAACCAACGCACCACCTCGGTTAGTGGCAAACACGCTGGAGCGAACCGTCGCATCTTCAGCCTTCAATTGTCGAACCCGCTCCCAAGCACGCATATATTCAATGCGGCGAATGGAGAGCGTTAACTGACCTTCTTCATTCTCGTCAGAGAGAATGTAGAACTCACGGGTTTCATTGGACTGCAACACTTCATCGGGAGCTTCAATCCGGTTGATAGACATCTCCTGGATAGGAATGTAAGCAGCCGTTTTAGCACCGATGTCAATCAGAGCCCCTCTGGGTTCAAGACTGAAAACAGTTCCGGCCACGGTGTCTCCGGGGCTGAAATGGTAATCATACTTATCGAGTAGAGCGGCGAAATCCTCGTGAGTAAAACCAATATCCACTTTTTCCTGATTGACCATGCTAAACGTTTCCTACAATATTGCTCCGTAAGTGTTTTTCTCCTGTCTATGTGTGGCTAGACAACCTGGCTAAGCCCCACGGCTTACCTGAAAAACTCCAGGCTGCTCTCTATTAGAGGATACTTTACCCTGGAAAATACATGATAACCCAATTGGAGGCGTTACGAATAGCCTTTTTACTGCACCTATCAGCAATCACCCTCTGTCAAATTTTGAAGGCTGACTGGAGTATGTAAATCAAGGCTTCTAGGGTATCTGAATCTATCCAAAAGATTATCTATACCAAAATCACTTAGGCAGAATTTGAGAATACGGGCTTGCCTAGCATAACTCAACCAGGCATGAATTGAATGTAGAAAAGTTTCAGACAACTCTATAAAAGTTTTTTACATGGGTTTACGGAGGCCAACCCTGCGCACATTCACTGCGGATGGCTGTACCCCCTCTCAACGGCAACCGACCCCCTCCGCAGAATGGGGGCCAGCGCTAGATAGTGCCGTAGTTAAGTAACTCACCTAGTTGGGAAAGAGGCGTTTGAGGAAAGAGGCGTGGGGCGATCGCCCATTCTCGCTTATTCCAAGTATCCCTTGGCTGCTCCCACAGACTCTCGTTCTCCATCTCGACCAGTCTGCTGCGCATTTTCTTGTAAGTGATCCAATGTTTCCACAAAATCTCGGATTCCCCGAAACTGCCGATACACCGAGGCAAAGCGAATGTAAGCTACCTCATTCAGGTGCTGCAGTCGTTGCAAGACCAACTCACCGATTTCATTGCTCTGCACCTCACGGACGAGGCGTTGCTGCAAATCAGATTCAATCTCATCGACTAAGGTTTCCAGTTGCATCGTAGAGACCCCTGTTTTTTCACAGGCTCGGGCAATACCCCGCAACAACTTCGAACGATCGAAGGACTCGCGATCGCCATTCCGTTTCAAGACCACGATGGGGACAAACTCAATCCGTTCATAGGTCGTAAAACGGCGATCGCACTGCAAACACTCACGACGCCTACGAACACTCTGACCAGACTCCGCAGAGCGAGACTCAAGTACCCGATTATCTGGAAATTGGCAGAACGGACAGCGCATCAGAATAGTCCTTAAAGAAGTAGACAGGGTTCACAGGTCAAACCAGGAGGATGTAATGCTAAATGGGGCTAAACCCCTATTCCCCTAGCAGATGCAATGTCAGAGGCTCTTGAGATCAAAACACTGAAGCCTCAGAGGGATCCAACCTAGAAATGCGTTGAGACCATCGGCAACAAGATGGAGCCATCCAAATGAGTTTAGGGGTCACACCATGGCATGAGATCCAAAAAACCTAAACCGAGAAATCTCAAACGAGAGACAAATTAGTTGTATAAGAAAAAGAGCCAAAGGAATAACACTTTGGCTCTGCCATAGTACTGCAATTTTAAAAAAAGAGTACTTGAAATTTTGCGGCTCTCAAAGTCTGCTGTAAAGCAGACGGTTGTAGGTCAGTACGTGATCCGCTTCGACTATTTCTTGGTAATGCGGGGCGGCTCACGGAAGGCGATCGCAAAGAACAGCAATCCTAAAATCGCAGCCAGCAAAAATACGTAGATAACGCTTTCCATGTCTTTTCTATCCTTGGCAGGTGGTCTGATATCACAAGTCTATCGCTAAATTTTTGATGCTTCTAGGCTAAGACCTAGAGCATAGTAAGGAGCGGTTCATTAGAAGTTATGTGCCAGCGCTAGTTTTATCCGCTGTCAGATTTATCCGACGATCGATTTATCTAACGATAGCTCCAAAAAAACCGCTCCCTTATTTAGCAGAAGGATGGGCACTTCGACTCCAAACTAGTCAGTTGCATCGGCAAGCCCTAGGTTCGAAGCACCCCATCCAACAGTCTTAAACCGTTTCGCGACGAGTGGTTTTGTCACCCAGTTTCTGGAAGAAGCCCCACTCAACCTGCTCTTCAGACAACTCAGGGTCAATTCCAGCAAATACATCGCGGAACAGAGTCCGAGAGCCATGCCAGATATGCCCAAAGAAGAACAGAAGCGCGAACACAGCGTGACCAAAGGTAAACCAACCGCGAGGGCTAGTCCGGAAGACCCCATCTGTTTCTACTGATTCTCGATCAAATTCAAAGATTTCACCAAGTTGGGCTTTGCGAGCAAACTGCTTCACCTCAGCCGGATCGGTAAAGGTTTGACCATTGAGCTGACCACCCAAAAAGGTAGCCGTCACGCCCACTTGTTCAAAGCTATATTTCGATTCAGCCCGGCGGAAGGGAATATCCGCTCGAATCACACCATCTGTATCAGTCAACAAGACCGGGAAGTTCTCGAAGAAGTTAGGAATTCGGCGTACCGTCAGCAACCGGCCTTCCTCGTCCTTAAAGACAGGGTGCCCTAGCCAAGTTTCGGCGACACCATCTCCATTAATCATGGCTCCGGTACGGAACAAACCACCCTTCGCAGGGTTGTTGCCCACATAGTCGTAAAATGCCAATTTCTCAGGAATGTCTGAGTATGCTTGTTCGGGGGAGATCCCATCAGCGATATCAGCCTGAACACGGCGCTCAATTTCTTGCTGGAAGTAGTTGCTATCCCATTGATAGCGGGTAGGGCCAAACAGCTCGATCGGAGTGGTTGCACTGCCGTACCACATGGTTCCAGCCACAATGAAAGCGGCAAAGAACACAGCGGCAATACTGCTAGACAAGACGGTCTCGATGTTCCCCATCCGCAAGGCTTTGTAAAGCCGCTCAGGAGGACGCACCGTTAAGTGGAAGAGACCCGCAATAATCCCGACGACCCCTGCGGCGATATGGTGAGCCACAACGCCTCCAGGGTTGAAGGGGTTAAAGCCTTCTGGCCCCCAAGACGGAGCAACGGGTTGTACACTTCCCGTTAGACCATAGGGGTCGGAAACCCACATCCCTGGCCCAAATAGCCCGGTCAAGTGGAACGCTCCAAAGCCGAAGCAGAGGAGGCCAGACAAAAAGAGGTGAATCCCAAACATTTTGGGCAGATCAAGAGCGGGTTCGCCCGTGCGAGGATCTCTGAACAATTCTAGATCCCAATAAACCCAGTGCCAGCATGCTGCCAAAAACAGCAATCCGGATAGAACGATGTGGGCTGCAGCGACCCCTTCAAAGGACCAGAAGCCAGGGTTGATCCCTGTTTCTCCGGTGACACTCCAGCCGCTCCAAGAGCCTGTCACACCCAAGCGCGACATAAACGGCAACACAAACATGCCCTGACGCCACATGGGGTTCAAAACGGCGTCACTGGGGTCAAACACCGCTAGCTCATAGAGAGCCATAGAACCTGCCCACCCTGCGACTAGGGCGGTATGCATCAGGTGTACAGCGATCAGCCGACCGGGATCATTTAATACGACTGTGTGTACGCGATACCAGGGTAGTCCCATCGACTACGATCCTCCTACTAAATTCAATGATTTCAACGCCTTCTTGAGCCTTGTTATTAAACGGCCAGATACTAGTAAGACTACCAGAGTCAAGCCATTTGTATGAGGTCAGGCTGCCCAGAAAAAGTCAAACCCTATGGAGATTGGTTTCTGAGCTGGCTTGACGGTACATTGTAAAAATGAAAGTGTATGACAAAGTGTAACTAGCATTCATACAGGAATGCAAGAGCGCCTAGGTTTGGTAGATGGGTTTGATGTCTTATTTTGTCTTGTGTTCGGATGTATAGAGAATGGGAGCCAACTGGCTTGCCTAGCGGCTTTAGGGGCATTTCCTCCAAGGAATCGCAGGCTCTTTTTAAGGCTACTACAGGAATCAGTCAAGGCGGATCAGGAGCAGACGGGAGATATCTCTATGATTAAGTTTCTTAAAGAAGATCGTGAAGTAATTGTTGCAGATGGGGCAAATTTGCGGCAAAAAGCCCTCGAAAACGGCGTTGACATCTACACCTTTATGGGAAAGATGATGAACTGTGGAGGGTATGGCCAATGCGGAACCTGCATTGTTGAAATTGAGGAGGGGATGGAGAACCTCTCACCTCGCACGGATGTGGAAAATCGGAAGTTGAAGAAAAAGCCCGACACCTATCGGCTCGCTTGCCAAACCCTGGTCAATGGGCCAGTGAGTGTCAATACGAAGCCCTGAGCCTTGCAGATCTCTGGAGATGGGGGGCGATCGCAGTATGCAGGCTAAGGCTCTTCCCTGCGACTGTCATGCCCCACCGCAAAGCTGCAGTACCCAAATGGGTTTCATTCGATCGGGTCTTTAGTTCTAGATTTAAACTCTAGGACTCGGTTCTGTTCTCAGGGATTGGAGGCAACTTGGGTTGTCGGAGAAGAGACACCTTCGGCTGGCACACTCAGTGTTATCCTGTAGTTCTAGATTTAGTATTTAGAGTAAGGCAGAGAGGCTAGGTCCTATGCAAGTTAATGATCTGGGTTTTGTTGCAAGTTTGCTGTTTGTGTTAGTGCCGACCGTATTTTTGCTAATTCTCTACATCCAAACGGCAAGTCGGGAGAACAATTAATCCAGGCATTTCAGCCAGGTAGGGGGAAGTTCTAGGGCTTTCACTGGGGTCTGGGGCGTCGGGTTTAGCATGTAGAGGCTGGGGCATAGAATCTGGGTTAAATGGGCTAAGTGCCAACGGCGCATATATCCTCAACTGATTCCATTCATATAGTTTTGACAGGTCAGGGAGAAATCTCTGGCCTGTTATTTTGGCCTTTTATCAAAAAAATGGGTCTAAAACCCTGCCCTTCTAGGGCGGCTTTTAGTTAAAATGGAAGCGGTTGAAATCCCCAAGGTGGGCGGTTGTGAAGCGGCTTTTAGTCGGCACCCTAGAACCT
>Ga0105044_10002587_pt1 | contig 24804 bp, 16 predicted proteins | sample MAT01_FD_78092 | JGI IMG/M metagenome (GOLD analysis project Ga0105044, IMG submission 78092) | Freshwater microbial communities from Lake Fryxell liftoff mats and glacier meltwater in Antarctica - MAT-01 | ecosystem: Environmental > Aquatic > Freshwater > Ice > Liftoff microbial mat | place... | reverse complement strand
TGGGTTAACTGGCCAGTAAATAAAGGTTCTTTAACTTGTGATAGTGGGAGTACTATTTCAGTGCCATTCGCATCTGCAAGTAAGCCTGTAACCCCTTCATTAAATTGTAAATGCTGGATCATATGACTATAGATGGCAAATTCCTTATTTTCATTTCGCACCATAATGGGCTGATGGTCTAACGTGAGGGTTAGGAGATCTCCATTGCACATTTTCAAGCAATAAAGTTTTTCTTTTTTCTTTTTTGGATTAAATTTTCGATTTCTAAAAGCCATCCAATGGACTTTATTGGGCATAATTACTTTTTGACGTTCGTCTGCTTTTGAAAATAGAAAAAAGTCTTTCGCAATGTTTCCGATAAAGTGCATGCCTTCGGTTGTGATCAATTCCATTTTTCCCTGAGGTAAAAAAATAAGAGCGATGATCTCAGAGGGTTCAAATTGCAGGGTTCCGAATGGATACGAGAGTTTCGGAATTTTATTGATGGTTCCAGTCAGTCGTGTTCCGTCTTGCAGCACGATTAGATCTTGTTCCAATGCATTGAGTTTTTGAATCTCATTCCACTCTTTTGTTGAGAAATACTCTTTGGCGGATTGAGGCACCACTCCCTCTAATTCAATGACTACGCCCGCTAATAAGTAAGCAGTCAGTATCATTTTTTGCATTGTTGTATCCTTTCGCTAAATTCAAAATAAATTTTTACATATCAAGAAGAGGTAAGCTCTGCAATGTTTCAAAAATTCTTTTACAAAAGACCTTACTTAAAGTGCAATTTAAAAATGAGTTGGACAAAAAAAAGTCATTTTCAGAGGGAAGTTTATCCCCAACATTTCAAATTTTTTTCGACAAAAGCTTGCGCGATTTCCTGCCGTCGATTACACTTATTCAGTCACTTAGATTTTTTTCTCACTTATTTAAAATGGTTTTAATGTGAATAATCGCAAAATAATTTTAAAAAAGGTTAAAGTTCATAATCTTAAGTCTGTCGACGTGACTTTGAATCCAAATCAGCTAATCGTTTTTACAGGTGTCTCGGGCTCGGGAAAGTCATCATTAGCTTTTGATACGCTTTATGCCGAAGGTCAAAGGCGTTATATTGAATCTCTCTCCACTTTTGCCAGAAGACAGATGGACGATATGTCTAAACCTGATCTTGAGCATGCTTCAGGTATTTCTCCAACGATTTCCATCGAGCAAAAAACGGCTGGGCGCAATCCTCGCTCAACGGTAGGCACGATGACGGAAATTTATGATTATCTTCGAGTCTTGTATGCGCGTGTCGGTGTTCCGCATTGCCCCATTAGCGGCGAAATCGTATCTCCGCAAAGCCGCGAACGCATCATCAAGACCGTACAAACCATGCCTGCAGGGACTAAGTTAATCATTCTCTCTCCTTATGCCCGCGGCAAAAAAGCAGAATTTAAAGAAGATTTTCACGACTTGCTGCGCAAGGGCTTTATGCGAGCTCGTGTGGATGGAAACATTGTGAGTTTGGATGAAGAGATCACACTTGATGGCTCGGTGGCGCACGATATTGACATTGTGGTAGACCGCATCGAAATCACTCCTGATAATCAATCCCGCTTAGCTGAATCGGTCACACAAGCTTTGAGTTTAAGCCAAGGGGAATGCATCACTCTTACTAGCACTGGTGAAGATGAGCGATTTTTCTCAATGCACGCCTTTTCTCCGCAATCAGGTCTTTCTTATAGTTCACTAGAACCGCATGATTTTTCTTTCAATAGCCCCGCCGGCATGTGCTCCCGCTGTAATGGTTTAGGCAGGGTGGTCGAATACGATTTAAATCTTATTATCAATCCCGATTTGAGTATTGCTGAGGATTGCTGTGTGATCGCCAGCTCTTATCAAACAGTGCGCTTTGGTAATATTTTCGACAATCTGGCGGAACAGTATCACTTTAGCGTACACACTCCTTGGAAGAATTTAAGTGAAAAGGCCAAAAAAGTCTTTCTCTATGGCACCCAGAAAAAATGGACTAAAATGCATTTTGTGCATCCTATTACTGGAGCTACGTGGATAGACCACGTGCAGTGGAGAGGTGTTTTATATGAAGCTCATACCCGTTATACAGAAGCCAAAAGTGATTCGTATCAAAAGAAAATGCAAAAGTTGATGCATGAGCAAATCTGTCCTGAATGCCACGGACAACGTTTAAAACCCTATCCTGCAGCTACGACTTTGAAAGGAAAGAGAATATCTGAACTAGCCTCTCTTACTATTGCTGAAGAGGCAGATTTTTTTGCATCGCTAGATTTAAGCCCTAATGAAACACTGATTGCTAGTGAACTCCTGAAAGAAATTCAAGAAAGACTTCATTTTTTAATGGAAGTCGGTTTACATTATTTGACCTTGGATCGCACGGCTCCCACTCTTTCTGGGGGAGAAGCTCAACGTGTGCGATTGGCTTCACAAATTGGTTGCGGTTTGGTTGGAATCACCTACATTTTGGATGAACCCTCCATCGGCCTCCACCCGCGTGATAATAAGAAACTAATCGCCACCTTGAAACATCTGCGGGATATCGGCAATACTGTGGTAGTCGTGGAACATGATGAAGAAACGATCTGGGAAGCTGACCATATTATAGACTTCGGCCCAGGACCAGGTGTGCGTGGCGGTGAGATTGTTGTCGATGGCAGCCTAACTGATTTGCTAACTAACCCTATCTCTTTAACTGGTGCTTATCTTTCTGGTAGAAAGCAAATCTTTGTTCCCAAAAAACGTAAAAAAGCCTCTAAAGAGTATTTAGAAATTCTAGGAGCTACACATCACAATCTTAAAAATGTGGATGTTAAAATTCCTTTAGGAATTTTTGTGGCTGTCACAGGAGTTTCTGGGTCAGGTAAATCCTCTTTGATTTCGGATATCCTTTATCCTGTTTTATCCAATCACCTGCATGGGGGAGATCATAAAGTTGGCAGCCATAAGGCCATGCGCGGCATCGATTTTATTGATAAAGTCATTGCCATCGATCAGTCTCCGATTGGACGAAATCCCCGCTCTAACCCAGCTACCTACATTAAACTTTTTGATGAAATAAGAGACTTATTCAGCATGCTGCCGGAAAGTCAAGCACGTGGATATAAGCCGGGTCGTTTTAGTTTTAACGTACGGGAAGGCTCGTGTCCTAATTGCGGTGGCATGGGTCTTATAAAAGTCGATATGGACTTTTTAGAAGATGCTTGGGTGGAATGCGAACTTTGCCATGGTAAAAGGTTTGATCATGAAACTTTGTCCGTTTTCTACAAGGGGAAGAATATTTACGATATCCTTGAGATGGATGTTTCCCAAGCGCTCGCCTTCTTTACGAATATTCCGTCAATTAAACACAAGTTAGAGATGCTTCAGAAAGTAGGCATGGAATACATCAAACTTGGTCAATCTTCCACCACTTTGTCGGGGGGAGAAGCTCAACGGATCAAGTTAGCCAAAGAACTGGTGCGTCCCGCGACAGGTAAAACCTTGTATATCTTTGATGAACCCACCACAGGTTTGCATTTTCACGATATTAAACATTTGCTGGAAGTATTGCATGAGTTAGTCGACCGGGGAAATACGGTTTTGGTTATTGAACATAACATGGATGTGGTGAAAACAGCTGATTGGATTATCGATATTGGCCCTGAAGGTGGCGAAGGAGGCGGTCGCGTGGTTGCCAATGGCACCCCAGAATCGATAGCAAAACAAAAAACACCAACTGGAGAAGCCGTTAAAGCTGCCCTGGAACACCAAGTGGAAAAGAAAGTCCAAGAAGTTTTAGCTGCTGGATCAAAGAAAAAACAAAAAATTGCGGCTCCGTCATCGCTGGCCATTCAATCGATCGAGGTCACCAATGCCGAACAGAACAATTTAAAGCATTTGGATGTTTCTATCCCACGTGAAAAGCTGACGGTCTGTACTGGACCTTCTGGCTCTGGCAAAAGCTCGCTTGCTTTTGATACGATCTACGCCGAAGGTCAGAGGCGCTACATCGAATCCCTCTCCCCTTATGCACGCCAATTTGTAAAGCAAATGCCCAAACCCAAGGTGGCCCACGTCGAAGGTCTATCACCGGCAATTGCGATTGAACAAAAAGCTCACGCAGGTAATCCGCGTAGCACCGTGGGAACGATGACTGAAATTTATGATTACTTAAGGGTTTTATTCGCACGCTTAGGAATTCCGCATTGCCCGGAAACGGGCGAAGTCATTAAAGCGATTAGCAAAGATCATGTCGCTGACCGCATTTTAAATTATCCTGCCGATGAAAAATTTCAGCTGCTAGCCCCGATTGAAATTAGAAAAAACGAAAAATTTACTGAGATTATCACACGCCTGAGCCGCCAAGGTTTTGTGCGCATTCGATTGAATGATGAATTCTATGATCTTGATCAAGATCCTGAAACAATTCCCTTCGATCGCAAACGGAAGAATGAGCTATTTCTGGTGATTGATCGCTTAAAAGTTTCCCCTAATATCAAGCAACGATTGCTGGAAGGAATCGAAAACGCCTCTGAAAAAGGGGGCGGAAAATTAGTGGTGATGCGCGAAGAAGGTGATGAGTTGTTCAATCTCTCTTTTGCAGTGGAAAAAACAGGAAAATCTTATCCAGAGATTACTCCGCATACTTTTGCTTTTAATACCGCGGAAGGAATGTGTCTGGATTGCCAGGGTTTAGGTTTTCAATATGGAGCCAATCTAGCTCAAAAGAGAGAGATTATGGATCGTTCTATTGAAGGGTTGATGTACTGGATTTGGGGTGAACATTCCACCCACCTTGCTTTTCAACTTTTAGATGCTTTTTTAACCGAAGAAGGGATTGATCCTCATTGTCCTTTAAATGCGTTGCCTCAGGAACAAATTCAACTGGTGATGCAAGGTTCTCCGCCGGAAAAAACCTACACATTCCCCGGTAAAAAAGGGTATACATTTCGCTGGGTAGGTATTGACCATGTGCTCTCTAAAGTGGGCAAACATGGCAAAGGAGAACTAAAATCAAGCATTCTCCCCTTATTGGATGAATATACCTGTCCATCTTGCCAAGGAGCTCGCGTTAATCCCCTAGCTAGACATGTGACGCTTAATCAGTTAAATATTCATCAAGTTTGTCAAATGCCAATTTCGGAAGCGTTTCTTTTCATTGAAAAACTATCCCTTAAAAAAGAAGAATCTAAAGTCCTTGATGAGGTGAAAACGCAACTGATGAGTCGTTTAAGATTTTTGTGCGAGGTGGGCTTGCACTATTTAGCTTTAGAACGGCGCGCGCCGACTTTAAGCGGCGGCGAAGCTCAGCGCATCCGTTTAGCCCGCCAATTAGGCAGTGGCTTAACTGGTGTTCTCTATGTGTTAGATGAGCCCACCATTGGCCTGCATCCGCGCGATAGCGATCGACTCAACCAAGCCTTGCAAGAGTTGAAAAATTTAGGAAATACCATGCTCATGGTAGAACACGATCCTCGTTCTATTCAAAAAGCGGATTATATTTTAGATTTTGGCCCTAAATCAGGTGAACAGGGTGGTTATATCACTGCGCGCGGTACTTATGAAGATATTCTCAAAAACCCTGAATCACTGACGGGAGCCTACCTTTCAGGTCGTAAAGAGATCTCGATGCCTAAAAAAAGACGTAAAGCTGTTTTAAAAACAGGTTTGAAAATCAAGAATGCCACCATTCACAATTTAAAAAATCTCTCCTTTAGTATTCCTACCGGAGTTTTCACTTGCTTAACAGGAGTTTCCGGTTCCGGAAAATCTACTTTATTGGCACAAGTGCTTTTACCAGCACTAGAGAAAGGGTTGCTAAAGTCTGATCAAGTTGAAATTGGAGGGATGCAGGTCTCGGGAATCTCGCAGTTTGATAAGCTTATTTCTATTGACCAAAACCCGATTGGACATACTGTACGTTCTGATGTGTGCACCTATGTTGATGTTTTAACCAGGATTCGGGAATTTTTTGCTTCCTTGCCTTTAGCGAAAACGCGCGGATTGCAACCTAAGCATTTTAGTTATAATCACCGTAAAGGGATGTGCTCCTCCTGCTGGGGATTAGGCTATCGCCGCGTTGAAATGCATTTTCTGCCTGACGTGCAGGTGGTTTGTGAAGATTGCCGCGGTTTAAGATTAAATCCTGTCAGCCTTGAAGTCGTTTACGCCGGAAAAAACATGGGGGAATACTTGCAAATGACAGTGGATGACGCACGTGTAGCCTTTGAAAACCATCCGCGTATTGTACGAATTCTTGATACATTAATTTCTGTTGGCCTAGGCTATCTAAAATTGGGGCAGGAAATGGCCACATTATCTGGCGGGGAAGCTCAAAGAATTAAATTAAGCCGCGAATTAGCCAAACGCTCTACAGGGAAAACGTTATATTTAGTCGATGAACCCACCACCGGTTTACATAGTGATGACATTGAAAAACTATTAAAAGTGTTACAAAAATTGGTAGATAAAGGAAATACCCTTATCGCCATTGAACATCATTTAGATTTTATCAAAAATGCAGACTATTTAATTGATCTAGGCCCCGAGGCAGGTGAAAAGGGGGGAGAAATTATCTGCGCCGGTGCTCCTGAAAAAGTCGCGCAACACCCCACTTCTTGGACTGGCTATTATCTGCGAGAAACTCTCCAGAACAGTTAATTAACTTTACGCAATCTTAATACTAATTTGTTATTGTATTCTTTTAACTTAACAAAAAAAGAAAGTATGAATTACCAAAATAATATTAAGCTTTTAGAGAAGAGTTCATTTGGTCAATGCCTAATTAAGGTGGGAACTGATGATAAGCTCTCAAAAGTTCATTTATTAGGGAAAATTGTTCGCTGGATAAAAAGCCTTGCAACCAAAAAAAGTTTTGATGACTGTAAAATCGCAAAAATCGCCAATGTTTTAAAAAACATGGTCGAAAGTAACAAACTAGGTGATGATGACAAACTCATTATTAAAAAGAAATTCAATGAAATTCTTGCAATAAAAACACTTAAAGAACCCAATAAAAAAACCATTCAAGAGATCTATCAAAACCTTTTTCCTGCACCGAAAGATCTAAAGAATGGCACAAATGAAAAAGTTAGAATTTCCGAATTAACAAAAAAGGTGGCTACCGAAGGCTTTGCGGCCATGCAATCAGCTACAAACGCTGACTTACTAGCTGTAGTTGAGGAATTTACCAAAGCACATCAGTTAGATATTTTCTTATTAATTATTGATGCTAAAGATCCGACAAAAATGACTTCCACACCATTGCTCCATACTGCTATTAATTCATTAGATAAAGATAAAGCCCTTCTTGTTGCAAGGTCGATGATCGAAAAAGGGGCAAATCCCAATCACTATTCCGTCCGCATAAATTCAGGTACAAGTTTTCAAAGCCACGCGATGGTGCTCGCTGATCAAACACTAAATTATCCTTTAAAAAATTACTTTATCGACTTCCTTTCAATTACGGATGAGCAACAAAAAGAACTTTTTAACCAAGCGGATGGAATAAAAGACAAAACTATCGAAGAATTAAAAGATGAGATCAATTATAAAACCTTCGAAGATCTTATTGAAAATTTAAATACTCTTTCAAAAACTGAAATTTTTGAAAAAATTGACCTCATTGCTAAGAAGAAACAACTTGATAAAGTTAAAGTCGCTACCTATGAAGATGGCTCTGAGGAACAATTCAGTTTAATGGTCGCAGCTTATCACGATATCGATGAGGAAAAAATAAAATGGGACGTTATCAACAAATTAATTGATAGTGGTGCCGACGCAAATACAAGACTTGTGACCAAAAATGCCGCTGGTAAAGTTAAAAACCGTACGATAATTGCCCTTAAAATTTTCAAGCTGACAATGCAAAATTGGAACACTTTTTCCTATGAGGAGCTTCTCAGGAATGTGAAAGTTTGCGTTCGGGCAGGTTTAGTAAACATGCCTCAAATCAAGCGGAAAGGTTCTATAGCCGAAACACGTTACTTGATTCTAAATGCTGCGGAATATTTAAAAGGTGAACAGCGCACTGAAATCATTAACCTTTTACTAGAAAATGGTGCAGATCATACAGTTCGCCTAATCACCCAAAATACTGATGACGGAGATTTAGTCGAAGGTAAGGTTTTAGATCAATATGTAAAAGATGATCCTGTACTTAAAGACCTACTTGCCAACAAATCAATTGATGATGATGGTGGATTTAATGAAAAGCTTGCTAAGTGGAGAGCTGCTAGACTAAATCGTTAATCATAGAATTCAGTTTTTAAAACATCCTGAATTTCTTGCAGATCAAACCCTTTTCTCATTAAAGCGGCGATGGCTTTTTGCCTTTCGGGGTATAACGACTCCCCTTTAGCAGCTAATTTCTTATTGAGAAGAACGCGAATTTGTTTTTTTCGATCTTCAGTGCCATATTCTTCTGCTAAGATTTGCGAAAAATCTTCAATAAATACCCCTTTAGCTCTTAACTTTTGCACAATCGCATAAGGGCCCCATTTCTTAGCCGCCTGCGATCTAATCCATCTTTCACTATGTGCTTGATCATCCAAAAAGCCAAGCCTGGTCATTTCATCGAGGATTTTTACAATTGTTTCTTCGCTAATAAATACTTTTTGCAAAGCTGCTTGTAATTCCTGCACAAAATAGCTTCTGACAGCAAGTTTACGCAGGGTATATTGTTTGGCGGCGGCATATTCTAAAACATTAAAACGTTCTGCAAAGGAATGCAGCGATGGACAATCTTGTGGGATTGCAGGTTTATTGCCCCATACGCTGGATTGAATTTCTTTCCAAGGTTCATCATTGATCTGAATGAGCAAATGCCCTCTTTTAGAACCAGAAATGCAGTCAATCTTCATCTTTTATCTACGATTTAGCGATCAGTTTTTTTACACCTCGATTCGCTAAACGTACTCCTTTTGAGTTAACGCCTTTTACTAATACATCTTTCAAATTAAAATCTATTTTAGAGACTTTCTGCTTGAGTTTTGGAATGAATTGCACCTCTAAACTCAAGTTTGGCTCTGAAGAAATGAATTGTAATTCTAACCCTTCATCAAAATAGCGATACGTTTTGTCTAAAATAAACTGTGAGATAATAAAGCGCTTAGCAAAACAAAAATGCGTTTTAGGATCTTTAACAATTACACTCATGACAGTTTTTTTATCCGCTGGTCCCACATATACAACTTTTTTATCTTTCGATTCAATATAGGATTTTTCAGGGATATTACTAACTGTGTAAGTTCCATCATCATAAATCAATAATATTTTATCAAAATTGCTGCACTCGAAAGTATGCTTGCCAGTGACTTTAGTGCCTAAAAAGCCTGTTGCAGGGTCAAATCCCACGGACATCATCCGTGTGGCAATGGCGCGTATATCGACTTGTTCGATCGCTGTAATTTCAGTTTTTCGAGGGAAATCTTTTTCATACTTAGTTAATAAACTATTGAGATAACCAATCGTAAATTTCTTAATGTTCTTCAAATGCTTTTCAATCTCTGCCAGTTGCTTTTGAATACTTTTGATTTCTTCCTGGTTTTTTTCTAAATCGAATTTAGAGATGCGCCGAATTGGAATACTTAATAAACGTTCCCGATCGTTATAGTCAGGGACACGAGAAAGCTGCGCATGAAAAGGTATTAAAGCTTCTTCAATAATTTGATGGACCTTTTCGTAGGTTCCCGCATTTTCAATTAGCTTGTAGAGACGATTTTCAATGAAAATTTGTTCAAGCGTTTTTTCAAAAATTTTGGCTAAATGCTGATCTCGTTCAATCTCCAACTCGCGACGCAGATACTCTTGTAATTTCTCGGCATGCAGGTGCAAAATAGAATCTACATCTGTTTCCCAAGGATAATCATCTTTAATGACGACAATCTGGGAATGCAAGGAAACTTGGCACTCGGTGTAGGCATAGAGTGCTTGAATGAGTTCTTCGGCATACTGGCCTCGCGGCAGCTTGATTTCTACCTCAACCTTTTCCGCAGTATAATCGTTGATCGCCTCGATTTTTATTTTGCCTCGCTTAGCTGCTTCATCAATGGATCGAATGACAGATTCCGTGGTTGTCCCATAACAAATTTCCGTGATCACCAAGGTCTTGGGATCTCTCACTTCCACTTTGGCACGCAACTTGACCTTCCCAAGCCCTTTGTCATAATCTGATGCATCCATAATCCCCCCTGTAGGGAAGTCTGGCAGCACGGTAAACTCGCGTCCTTCTAAAATGGCAATCTCTGCCTTAATTAATTCCCCAAAATTATGCGGAAGGACGTTTGTCGACATCCCCACAGCGATTCCACTCGCTCCTTGTAATAGTAACAGTGGGATTTTGGCTGGCAGAATCGTTGGCTCTTGATGGCGTCCGTCATAAGAAGGCGTGGTGGGCGTTAAATCTGGGTTAAACATGGTCTGCTTAGCCATAGCAGACAAGCGCGTTTCAATATATCGAGCCGCAGCTGCTGGGTCACCTGTGTAAATATTCCCAAAGTTTCCTTGCTGGTCAAGGAGGTATCCTCGATTGGCCATATTGACCAAAGCCTCGGTAATCGGAGCATCGCCGTGAGGATGGTAGGCCATTGTTTGACCGGCAACATTGGCAACTTTGTGCAATTTGCCGTCATCCATCATCCACAATGTGTGCAAAATGCGTCGTTGTACAGGCTTTAAACCATCGAAAACATTTGGAATCGCTCTATCTAAAATTACATAAGAAGCATACTTCAGATAGTGATGCTTCATGAGGTGTTTTACATCATCCATACTTATTTTTCTACCTTCGTAGCAGTCTCCAAAACAGGTTCTAATTCATTGACAAGATTATCCATGATGAACTGTTTGCGCTGTGGAGTGTTCTTGCCCATGTAGAAATCTAACATATTTTTAATATCTGAAAGCACATTGATTGTGACAGGAATTAAACGAATCTCTTTGCCGATAAATTGTTTAAATTCATGCGGTGAAATTTCACCTAACCCTTTGAAACGGGTGATTTCCACCCCTTTTTTTAATTGTTTGACCGCTTTATCTCTTTCCTCTTCAGAATAGCAATAAAAGGTTTTCTCACGATTCCGAACCTTGAAGAGCGGGGTTTCTAGCATAAAAAGGTGGCCATTCAAAACCAAACCTTCGAAGTAGGTCAAAAAGAAGGTGATTAACAGATTTCGAATATGCATCCCATCCACATCAGCATCAGTTGCCAAAACGACTTTTTGGTAGCGCAAATTTTCAACCGAGTCTTCGATATTCAAAGCACTCATCAAATTGAACATCTCTTCATTTTTATAGAGCTGATCAATTTTCATGCCATAGACGTTTAAGGGTTTGCCTCTTAAAGAAAAAACGGCTTGCGTCAACGGATCGCGAGAAGCGACGATAGAGGCACTTGCAGAATCCCCTTCCGTTAAGAAAATCATGGTTCTTTCCCCATGCTGCGGCTCATCTTGTGCGTGGTACTTGCTATCACGTAATTTGGGAATTTTAAAAGAGATTTTCTTTTGTTTTTCTTTAGCTTCTTTCTTGACCGCGGCTAGTTCTTTGCGTAATTTTTCATTAAAAACGATACGCTCAATAATTTGATTGGCAGTCGCGGGATTCTTATAGAGCAGATTAACAACAGCATCTTTGACTTCTTGCACCATCGGACCACGCAAGTCAGTATTCCCGAGCTTGTTTTTAGTCTGAGATTCAAAGATGGGATCTTTGACCCTCACGGCCACAGTTCCTACAATCCCTTCGCGCAGGTCTACCCCTTGGAAGTTTTTTTTCGAATACTCGTTAATACCTTTTAAAATACCTTCTCTGAAGGCCGAAAGATGCGTGCCGCCGTCGGCCGTATACTGGCCATTTACGAAAGCAAAGTAACTTTCTCCGTAGCTTTGGGTGTGGAGAAAAGCAAATTCTAAAGTCTTACCTCGATAATACAGGGGCTCATAAAGCCGATCTTCTTTGACTTCTTCATTAAGAAGATCAAGCAGGCCATTTTCGGAAAAGATTTTTTGCCCATTGTACTCAAGTGTGAGTCCAGTATTGAGATAGGCGTAATGCCATAGCCTTTTGAGAATATATTCTGATTCAAACCGATATTTTTTGAAAATCTCAGGGTCTGGGATAAATTCTACATAAGTGCCGTCTGGTTCAGCAGTTCCACTTTTTCGCTCTTTTAATAATTTTCCTTGTGAAAAGGAAGCTTCCATCGCTTTGCCTTCGCGATGGCTGCGCACAAAAAAGTGGCCCGATAGTGCATTTACGGCCTTCGTTCCGACACCATTCAAGCCGACAGAAAATTGAAAAACATCATCGTTGTATTTAGCGCCTGTATTGATCTGACTGACGCATTCAATGACTTTTCCTAGTGGAATTCCTCTGCCATAATCCCTCACCGACGCCATGCCTGTTTCTGGATGAAGCTGGATTTCAATTTTACTGCCATTCTTCATAATAAATTCATCGACACTGTTGTCGATAACTTCTTTGAGCATGATATAAATTCCGTCATCTGGATGAGATCCATCACCCAAGCGACCAATATACATTCCTGAACGAAGTCGAATATGTTCAAGAGCGCCCAAAGTTTTTACGCTGCTTTCATCATATTTTTTTGCCATGATTGCACTCTACTGCTATATAAATAAAAGAAACGTGCAGAATATAATAAACCGAATTCAGAATCCAGCGTTGATTCGAGCCAAAGGAAAATCATGAGTCAAAGTCACTTATTTGCAAATAAAAACGTCTTGATTACAGGAGGCACAGGCAGCTTTGGACGTGCTTTTGCCAAAGAACTGCTTCAAGAAGATGTATGTAACAAAGTGATTATCTTAAGCCGAGATGAGTGGAAACAATGGGAAATGCGCGAATCGGAGCCTATATTTTCCCACCCTAAAATTCGATATTTCTTGGGAGATGTACGTGATAAGCCGCGTTTAGAGAGAGCATTTGATGAAGTCCATCTGATTGTGCATGCTGCCGCATTGAAACAAGTCCCTGCAGCTGAATACAATCCTTCTGAATTTGTGAAAACGAATGTTTTGGGCAGCATGAATATTATCGATGCTGCCATTGATAGCGGTGTCGAACGTGTAATCGCCCTTTCGACAGATAAAGCCGTCAACCCTATCAATTTATATGGAGCCACTAAACTTTGTTCAGACAAGTTATTTGTTGCCGGCAATAGTTATGTGGGTGCTCGTGGTTTTCCCAAATTTTCAGTTGTGAGATATGGCAACGTGCTAGGAAGCCGTGGCAGTTTGATCCCATTTTGGCAGAAACTGATTAACGAAAAGGCGCCATTTTTACCTGTAACCGATCCCCGTATGACACGCTTCTGGATTACTATAACTGAAGCTGTAAACTTTGTTAAATCGAGTTTTGAAGTGATGCATGGGGGCGAAATTTTTGTTCCAAAAATCCCCAGCATGAAAATTACTGATCTAGCTCAAGCCATGGCACCCGATTTTCCGGTAAAAAGCACTGGAATTCGCGAAGGAGAAAAGCTTCATGAGCTTATGATCGGTACGGAGGATGCTCGGCATACACTCGAATTTAAAGACTATTATGCCATTATTCCTGAAGCCTATTGGAAGCACCAGGAATTCATGAAGAAATACAAAATGAATAGCATCTCGGATAAATTGGCGGAAGATTTTTGCTACGCATCTAATACCAATTCAAAATGGCTATCTCCAGAAGATTTAAAAAAAGAATTATCGAGCAATAAGCACATTTAAAAAAAGGGAAAATTCATGACAAATAGACAATGGGTCATTTTGTTAGTATGGGTGGTTATTTTGCTGTTATTGAACTATATCTACTTTATCCATCCTGAAGTTTTTAACCAGATTTTTCATTATCCTGGGGCTGATTCTCCTTACATTAATACACCGAGTGGTGAAGGCAACTAAAACGCTCTATTGATGTTAAAAGGTAAAAAACCTACTTCTGCAAAATAAATGGCAGACTTTTCTTCATGCGAGGAGTAATAGGTAATGTAGAGCTTGCCGTTGCGATAGACCATTCCCGGATAGCTGGTATCGCCGGAGCTAGGCAGCTGCAAAAGAGGTGCATATTCTTTTAAGCCCATTCGTGCCAAAATTGTGGAGGTTTCCCGGGTTTGCTCATCGATGACTTTGACTAAGCGTGAAGCCGCCCACATTTGGCCGTCGGGTAAAATCAGAAAATTTGGTCCGCCTAATCTATAGCCAATTTCTTTCCAATCCCATTGTGTATAAGGAGGCTTTGCCGAACCAATCCACCCATTGCCATCTCTTCTTACCAGTGCTACCATTGTATCGTCTGGTAAAAAGCGAGTAGTCGCTTCTGAGGGGTAAGACGGTACATCAAGCTGGGTGACGAATTGATAATTAATTCCATCAGTGGTTTTAAATAATTTCAAAAGCCAGGGCTGGTCGAAATCCTCCAAATCTGTCAGGCTATAAGACATTCCATAGCCAATTGCCCCTTTCCAGGTTACTCTCCACACCCATTCTCGTTCTAAATCAGTTTTTTCTATAGGAGTCCAATTGATGCCATCATTGGAAAAAGTCACGTAGGGCCGATGCGCAAGAAGCTTTTCCTCTTGATAAACTGATCCCCCCATGATTAGGAATAATCTTCCATCTTCCATGATGCTAAAATGTGGATCGCGCAAATCAATCCCACTTAATTTTAAGCTGCTGACAGACTTCCAAGTTTCGCCATCTTCGCTAGCTAAGATACGTACGGTTCCATCTTCTCCGCCGGCATGGCTATCAGCTTCTCGAAACACACAAAAAAATTTATCTCGATAAAAAATAAGGTCTGTAAAAGCAGAGTGAGGAGCCTGACTCCAAATTTTGCGCAAAGTGATTAGGCAGGGGTATGAGAGGGTTCTTTCAGAAGGATCGGTTCCTAAACAGAAGTCGCAAATTAAAACCAAAAAACTAGCAAGTTTATATCCAATATTTCGCAGCACAACGACCCCTTATGAATTTAAAAAATAGACCATTTACACCTCAAATCCATCTTATCAGCTCTTTATACTGCCGGTCCATCATTTTAAAATTCACAGCTAATGTCTAGGCAAAATAACAAAATTTACAAAAGTTGTCGCAAAGAAGTAGCAAGAATTAGGGCTTTTATCTATAAACTTTACTTTTGGAAGATCGCACTTAAAGATATTAATTGGGAGTTCTCACATGCGTGTCGGGGTCGTAGGAATTAACTACAAATTAGGTGATCTTAAATTACGTGAATCACTGGCTAAGGTCTGTCAACGCAGATTTGGTTTTTTACATTCTTCAAAGTCTTTAGTACTGCTTTCAACATGCAATCGCACGGAAGTTTATTTTTTTGCCGAAGATTTAGCTGAAGCACATTCTTATCTTCTGAATATTCTGAAGAATGAACTAGAAGAACAGGAAGAAAATTTTGACCAAAAACTCTATTCTTACTTTAATACAGATTGCTTTTTACATTTAGTCCGCGTCACAGCAGGTTTGGATAGTGCCATTTTAGCTGAAACGGAAATCCAAGGGCAAGTTAAGCAGGCATACGAATCGGCATGTACGCTTGGAAGCCTTCCGTATGAGCTTCATTATCTATTTCAGAAAGCTTTAAAAATTGGCAAAGAATTTCGCACCGCCTATCCACTAGGGCGTGGGATTCCAGATCTTGAGCATGCCATCTTTAATATTGGCGAAACAAAACTGCAAGACCCGCAAACCGCTAAAGTCCTGTTTATTGGGGCTTCTGACATTAATCAAAAAATATTACGTTATTTGAAAAGCAAAAAAGTGCAGCAAATTTCTTTGTGCAACCGTTCGCATGAAGCTGCGCAGTCCGTCGCTAAAGAACATCAAATTGACCTGCTTGGATGGAATCAAATTTCTGAATGGTCAAACTTTGACTGGATTATACTGGGGACAAAATGCCCTGAGCATTTGCTCACCCTTCAACAAGTCCATCACAAAAATATTAGCCATAAGCTAGTGATTGATTTATCTGTGCCGAGAAATGTTGAGCCTAGATTAGCAAGAGATGCCCGCATCACTTTGCTTAATATTGACCATATTAATCGCATCCTTAAAGTACGCAAAAAACAAATTCACCATCTGTTAGCTTCGGCCGAACAATTTTTGGAAGCCACAGCTTTACGGCATGCAAATTTATTCCATGAAAAGGAAAAAAGTCCCTTAAGATTAGTTGCGGTGAATGCTTAGGCTCCGAAAATTTCATTTTATTTCCTGCCTTTGCCTCTGGATTTTCAAATAATTGATTTAGCTAAGGAATACTCTACAGCATGGCTGCAGCTCTGAACGACTCCCTATCCTTTGCTCCACTGTAGCCCATTTATGCGGGAATTATGCAATCGTTGTGCGACTTTCATTCCTGGACAACTATTAAATAGATTCCATCACTGAAAATTAAGGTTTGCGCTGGTTTAGACGGCCCTGTAGCAGACGGAATTCTATTTGTAGTGGGATTTGGGATTCACTTGATGATAAGCTCACGCCCTATTCAATGAATAAATTAGAAATTACCACATTTTTACAGTTTAATTTTTAAAATGTTAAAATTTCAACATTTGCTTTTGCTAGCAAAGGCCCTATTTGACATTTTTTAGTGCCTATTTTTCCTTGCCATTCCTTGCTATTTTAGACATACTGTACTCCCAAACTACAATTTATCTGGTGGGCTCAATGGATTCCGAAAGACAACAACCTTTAGATCAAAAAATTTCCCCAATGATGGTGCAGTGGCATGCTTGTAAGGAACAAGCAGGGGAAGCCCTACTGCTATTTAGAATGGGAGATTTTTATGAAGCTTTTTATGAAGATGCGGCGGTTTTGGCTAAAGAATTGGATTTAACACTGACACGCAGGCAAGGAATTCCAATGAGCGGGGTTCCGCATCATTCTGGTGAAGTTTATATCGATAAATTAGTCGGCAAAGGGTATCGCGTAGCTATTGCCGAACAAATGGAATCCCCTAAAGAAGCTAAAGGAATTGTCAAACGTGAAATCGTTCGGATGGTAACACCTGGGACATTAATTAATTCTTCGCTGCTCTCAGAAAGGACAAACAATTTTTTTGCGGCGGTCATTCAAGTCGGTTCTTTATTCGGGCTGGCTTTTCTTGATCTGACAACTTCAGAGTTTAAAGTCATCGAATTCGAACAGATCCACGAATTGCTTAATGAAGTGTATCGTCTGCGACCGGTGGAGTTTCTCACTTCTCAAAAATTTGCAGAAAAACACACCTCTTTTTTTGAGGAAATTCGCAAAAACGGGGAAATTCTTTTAAATTCACATGCAGACTGGCATTTTGAACATCAGGTCACTTACAATTTTCTTATTCAGCATTTTAAAGTGCACACAATGGATGGCTTTGGCTTAAAAGGCATGGTACCTGGCCTCCACGCCGCTGGGGCTTTACTGCAGTACTTGCAAGAAGAACTCTCGCTTCCGATCGACCATATTACCGAAATTCAGCCTTATAACACTTCGCATTTTCTTTCTCTGGACCGCATGACTTTACGGCATATGGAGCTCATCGACCCCCTAAACGAAGGTCATCGCAAAAACACTCTTCTGGGAGTATTAGATCGCACCCAAACACCTATGGGAGCACGCCTCCTAAAGCAATGGATCAAACAGCCCCTTTTGTCTTTAAATGAAATCCATCGCCGCCAAGATGCTCTGCAGGCATTTTTATCCTCTCCTTCGATGCTGCAGCGTATAGGCGCCCAATTAGAACATGTTAGAGATCTTGAACGTTTAATGATGCGCATTAGCTCAGGCTATGCTTCGCCGCGGGATCTTGTTTCGCTGCGTTTTTCGATGGAACCATTGCCTGAAATCAAAACTTTACTGTTGAATTTGCAAGAGCACTCTGCCCTTTTAAATGAGCAAGCTCACCAAATTGATTTTTTGCCTGAAATGACTCGCTTGATCACCACAGCTCTTGTAGAAGATCCACCAATTAAAATCAGCGACGGCAAAATTTTCCGAGATGGCTATCACCCTGAATTGGATGAAATGCGCGAAATCAGCCGAGATAGCAAATCCTGGATCGCGCGCTACCAAACACAGCTACGCGAACAAACCGGCTTAAAAAGCCTTAAGGTGGGCTTCAATCGGATGTTCGGCTACTACATTGAGGTCAGCAAAGGACAGGCCGAAAAAATGCCTGATTCTTTCCAAAGACGTCAAACATTAGTTAACGCTGAACGTTTTATTTCGCAAGAGCTCAAAAATTATGAAACAAAAGTGCTGAACGCTGAAGAGCGGATGAACGCCATTGAAAACGATTTATTTCAATCTTTGCGTTTAGAAATCGCTAAATATGCGAAAAAAGTTTTGTCCACCGCGCACGCCTTAGCGCGTATCGATTGCTTAAGGGCCTTGGCTGAAACCGCCCGTACGAACCAATATGTGCGCCCTTTAGTTGACGAATCTGCATGCTTAGAAATTACTGATGGCCGACACCCCATTATTGAAATGGCGAATGTGGGTGAAAAATTTATTTCCAATGACACTTTGCTCGACGGAGATAAAAATCGCCTGTTATTAATTACTGGTCCTAATATGGCTGGAAAGTCTACTTACATTCGCCAAGTGGCTCTGATTGTAATCATGGCCCAGATTGGTTCTTTCATTCCAGCGAAAGCAGCGCGCATTGGTTTAATTGACAAAGTTTTTAGCCGTATTGGCGCCAGCGACGATTTATCGCGCGGACAATCTACCTTCATGGTGGAAATGACTGAAACGGCCAACATCCTGCATAACGTCACTTCCAGGTCGCTAGTTATTCTGGACGAGATTGGCAGGGGTACCAGCACCTATGATGGAATTTCAATTGCCTGGTCCGTCGCGGAATATCTGCTACTGACCGAAGATAAAATGGCCAAAACTCTCTTTGCCACGCATTACTGGGAATTAACAAAACTCGAAGAAAAAATTCCTGGCGCAGTTAATTACAATGTCGCGGTCCAGGAAAATGCCGAGCAAATTATCTTCTTAAGAAAAATTATCAAAGGGGGCACCGACAAGAGCTACGGCATCCACGTCGGTCGCTTAGCAGGATTGCCGCAGGGAGTGATTAGACGAGCTAAAGAAATTTTAGTGCACTTAGAAGAAAATGCGAACCAGAAAAACGTTTTTGAACCTGCAAAACCGAAAAAAGCTCCTGCTAAAACCAAAATAAAAGCTACTCCAAATGCCTTCCAACTTACTTTTTTCGGTTAAAGGAATTTAAATGCCAGGAATTATTGCTTTAGATATTGATGGCACTACTGCCGATTTTGGCTGTCCGATTTCAGCTGAAGTTTCCACTTATTTGCATGGTTTAGCGACATCAGGCTGGGATTTAGTGTTCATTACCGGCAGAACTTTCACTGATGGAGAAAGACTTCTACAGCATTTGCCCTTCCCCTACTATTTTGCAGTGCAAAATGGAGCTATAACGCTGCAAATGCCTGAAGCGAAAGTTATCTCTAAATGCTTATTGGATAAACGAATTTTCCCTGGCATGGAACGTATTTGCCAAGACGAACCAACTGATTTTGTGATTTTTGCTGGCTATGAGCATCAGGACTGCTGCTATTATCGCTCTCACAATTTTTCAAATGACCTCTTATTATATCTCAAAGATCGTTCTGAAGCTTTTTTTTCAAATTGGATCGATCTTCCCTCCTTCGACAACCTCCCTCTATTAGATTTTCCTTCTGTGAAATGTTTTGGAACTATCGACTCCGCTACTAGAATCTCCCATCGTATAGAGAAAGAAATAGGGCTGCACGCTCCTTTAATCAAAGACCCCTTCAGGGAAGATTATTATGTCGTACAAGCCACTCATGCCTCTGTTAGCAAAGGCTCTGCCCTGCGTCAGTTGGCTCAAGAGATCGCTCCTCAAAAACCCATTATTGCTGCCGGAGATGACAACAATGACATCAGCATGCTTGACGAAGCCACAATAAGGATCGTCATGGCCAGTGCACCCGCACATCTGCTAGCAACAGCACATGTTATGGCTCCTCCTGCCAAAGAAAATGGAATTATTCAAGGACTTCAAGAAGCATTAAATTTAATTAAAATTTAACACGAGGGTATCACTATGCCAAACCTAAGCGCGTATCCTATTACGACTGTCGGAGGACTTGTCATCGCTCCAGATGGAGACATTCTTTTTCTATATTCTCACAAATGGAATGATTGTTACACCCCTCCTGGAGGCAAAGTTGAACTAGGAGAATCGCGCGAAACTGCATTCATCCGCGAAATCAAAGAGGAGACCAATTTAGATATTACCAACGTGCGTTTTATCACTTCACAGGATTCGATCTATTCTCCAGATTTCAAGGAGAAAAGACATTTTATTATGAATGATTTTATTGCCGATCTTGCTCCAGGATATTCCAAAGAAGATGTAGTCTTAAATGATGAGGCTGAGGGTTTTGTATGGGTATCATTAGCTGAAGCCCGAAAACTCCCACTAAATCGGGAATCGTATAAATTGCTTAATCTCTATGAAAAGATGCTGCTTCAAAAAAATATCCCAGGATTAATTGGATTTGAAAATCTGAAGATTGTTTGCATCATTGGAGTTAACCCTGAAGAACGAATTCACGAACAGCCAATCTTTGTCGATGTGAAAGTCGAAGCCAACTTTCATGCAAGCGCACAGTCAGATCATGTTAGAGATACCATCAATTATGTCACTTTGAGTGACCTATGCACAGAATTTGCTCAAAAAGGGCAATACCAACTCATTGAAAAATATGCCTACGATGTTTTAAAACGTTTTTTAAGTGATTTCTCCATAAATTGGGCATGGATTAAAGTCAAAAAACCCCAAGCTGTACCGGCTGCAGATTTCACTAGTGTCGAATTAAAACTTTCGCGAAAGGATTTTAAATGAAATGGATTCTTGTGACAGGCAGCGCCAAAAGGCTTGGCGCTGATATATGCTTAAAGCTAGCAGAACAAAAGCAAGCGGTTGTCATTCATTATCGAACGAGCAAAAAAGAAGCCCTTGAAACTGCTGAAAAATGCCGCCTTCTGGCAGCTCAGGCTGAAGTCATTCAAGGAGATTTCTCTTCGCAGTCAACCCTGGATGCTTTTATCGATGAATATCTCAAACGCTTTCCTGATACAAAAGGCCTAGTAAATAATGTGGGGAACTACCTGATCAAGACAGCTTCAAACACTTCTTTAACTGAATGGCATGATCTTTTTCAAACTAACTTGACCACACCTTTCACTTTGATTAAAGCATTAGCGCCTAGCATTAAACAAGCAGCAGGATCAATCGTCAATCTAGGCAGATCAGGGGCTGCATTAAGCAGCACTTACTCCCCAATTTATAATTTAACAAAAACTGCTTTAGAAACACTCACTCAAAGCTTCGCGCTGGAGTTCGCTCCACACAAGGTTAATGTCAATATGGTTTCTCCTGGATATCTTGTTAACTCTGTTGATATGCAACCATTTGAGAAATTTCCCATGAAAAGACCCGGACATCTTTCAGAGGTCTCCCATCTGGTAGCTTTTTTAATGCGGCCTGAAAACCAGTACATCACCGGCCAGAACATTGAAGTTGCGGGGGCATTTCGTGCTTAAACAAAAAGATGACATCTTAAGAACACTTATTGAGAAAGCAGTCGCTAAAGGACGTTCTCTTCAAAGCACTCAAACGCATTTCGTACACTATTTTTATCATTCTTCCGATGAAAAAATCGCTCAGACAATTCCAACAGTAGAAAATGCCTATTTTATTTTAGCTTTAATGCGCACAAAAACGATTGAAAATATCAAAGAAGCCAAGGAACTGCTAGGAAAACTCCTTTCTTTTGCCTCTGAAGATAATTTTCCGACTTATCTCCATGAATTTCCGGAATGCAAAGACCGCTACTTAGGTGTGCGTCTCCTGCCTATCTTCTATTGGATTCTAAAAGATTTTCACTCGATTTTAGGTAAAGAATTACAAGAACGTTTAGTTGAGGCAGCCAAAAAATTAGCCTTATTCTTAATGCACATTTTTGACGTTAAGCAACCTCCTTATCATTTGGCACTCAAAGGGGCTGCAACGTGGATTGCGTTGGGAAATTGGTTGACTCACCCCCCATTTATTGACTTTGGGCAAACTCTATTAGAACAATTAAAAAATCAAGAATCACCTAAAGCTTGGGGAGATCCCCATTATCTCGCAGAGATTTTAGCCAGCCTGCAGATGATTTATCCTGATGTAGCCAACTCCCCTTGGAAGTTTTTTTGGGAATATTGTAATACCACCTGGCATGCTGGGACGGCCTGTTATGTTGGCCCTCCGCGAAAAGTATTTCAAGCCGGTTTGCAGCCTGAAGTTGGGTTATACGACCTCTATTTGGCTTATTTTACAGGACATATTCCTTCGAGGCAAAGTGATGGCTATCCTTATGAACTTTTGAGCCCCTTGATCCAACCCTTCGCTAATTCATTCGAGTCCTCAGCACCCTCCGCAACTGAAAAGGGAATGCTAGATCAACAAAGCTGGTTCCTAGAGAAAAAACCTGAGTATACTTATTGTTTTTTAGAAAATGATCCTCAACTGGATCCTTCGCATTATAATGGATACCATTTTTTCCGTCTGCTTTGGGGAACACCAACCTGCGTGCATAGTTTTGTATGCCAGAAAAATAAGGCCATAACTGAAATCTCTTGTAATGCAGCTCAAAAAAGAATTGAGCTCAACTTTCTCCTAGAAGGAGAGGCGACTGAAGAGCAAGGAGATTTAGATGGGGAATTGTTGTTTTTCGTCGATTTACTAGGCGGCAAAGTTCTAGTCGATGGTGTACCTGCTACGACATTTACTTTCGCTAACAAGCTCACTTTAAGTAGCTCTTCTCTTTCCCTTACAATAAAATTTGAGCAAGAGAATAGTGAAGATGTTTTCTTTGGGCATATTCATCGTGGAAATCGCCCTGCTCAGCTCTTAAATAAGGGACAAAACAGATTTGAGGCCTATGACATGAAAATTTTTATACGCCCCATTAGAAGAGCTCCCAAGTGTCGCCTAAAAGCAATAATTGAACTTGAAATGCCTTCCTAGGAACTTCTGTGAGAAATTTTTGGCAGGCTCTCATCAAATCGAATGGTTTAAAATGTCTATTTTTGGGATGGCTACTTTATGCTTGCTGCAGGCCGAATTCTGAAAATTATGAAAACTTCTACGCACATCTTGACTCTGCTTGGACCCCTTGTAATGCATTTAAAGAAACCCCCTACTTTCTTGTTGTCTTAGTCAATGCACGCCATTTAGATTACACCGACAATCTTTCATTTTTTCGCACTCTATCAAAACACCCCAGTGATGGCAGCAAAAATTGCGATGTGGGACATGCCTGGATTTATTTAAGAGGCATGCTAGATGGAGTTTCAGTAGAATTAGAAGGGGGTCATTCAGGTGAAAGAGGGCTCACACAGGCTCGTTATTTTGAAGGGATCATGAACTTTATAGAATATGGGTATGCCAATCCTACTGCAGCCCAAAAAAGAATGCCCCGTTATGAAGCCAATCCAATTCGTTATTTATGGCAAGTTCAAAAAGATGGCTTCTTTCAGGCAGGCTCAGGTGGTCACTCCCCTACATGCGCGGCTAAGATCGATTTAACGGAAGAACAGTTCCTAGCGATTCTAGCCTTTGTCGAAACCTACCCTTATCAAGATTATGCCATCACACGTAACCAATGCGCTTCCTTTGTTTCTCAAATTGCTGCTTTAGCAGACTGGCAGCTGCCAGGTGAAGTGACCATGCAGCTTGAGCCCAGGCTTAAAATTGGGGGGGAAATCATTCAGTTGTGGGAAGATCCATGCTACTCTGGGATTACTCTTTCAACACCGGATATAATAGAAAAAAGTTTGCTTGTATCAATTCATGAAGGGCGTGCGCAAGAGGCAAACAGATGGTATTCATCTACTCACCAGGAACCTGCAGTTTCTTTGTTAGAAAAGATCCGTTTAGCTCCGCAGCGGATTCAACGGATCTTGCTTTTCAGGTAGCTGTTTGGTTGTCTTTGTCCAAATTTAATGAGCAACTATCTACTGCCACTCCCATGGCATGCATGCCATTATCCACGTGCACAGTTTCCCCGGTAATAGCAGATGCTAAGGGGGATAACAGAAAAGCCGCGACATTGCCAACTTCTACCGGTGTAAAGTCTTTCTGCAAAGGCGCATTGGATTGAGTGTAATTAACCATTTTTTCTACGAAACCAATCGCTTTAGCCGCACGGCTGCCCCATGGGCCTGCAGAAATGGTATTGACCCGAATATTCCATTTGCGGCCTGCTTCCCAAGCTAAGACTCTTGTATCGCTTTCCAACGCAGCTTTGGCTGAGCTCATGCCCCCGCCGTATCCAGGAATGGCTTTTTCGGAAGCTATATAGGTTAAAGACAAAGTGCTTCCGCCCGGGTTCATCATCGGTCCGAAATGCGCCAATAAACTAATAAAAGAATAAGAAGAAGCACTTAAGGATGCTAAATAACCATTTCTGGAGGTGTCTAGCAGAGATTTTTGCACCTCAGGACCATTTGCCAAAGAATGGACTAAATAATCGATTGAGCCAAAATCTTGTTGAATGAGCTTAGCGACATCTTGAATTGTATAGGCTTCTACACCCTTATAACGTTTGTTTTCTCGAATTTCTTCAGGCACGTCTTCCATCTTGTCAAACGATGCATCGAGTGCATAAATTTTGGCAAATTTTAACAAAGAGCCGTCGGATAACACACGCGATTTGTCAAACTTGCCATTTTCAAGACCTGTTTGAAAAATTTTCATTAAGGGGGTCCAGGTTCC
>Ga0105044_10002586_pt1 | contig 24811 bp, 17 predicted proteins | sample MAT01_FD_78092 | JGI IMG/M metagenome (GOLD analysis project Ga0105044, IMG submission 78092) | Freshwater microbial communities from Lake Fryxell liftoff mats and glacier meltwater in Antarctica - MAT-01 | ecosystem: Environmental > Aquatic > Freshwater > Ice > Liftoff microbial mat | place... | reverse complement strand
GAAATAAATTTAACAGATACTGCCATTCTTTGTGCTTATGCTCAAAAAGTGACAATTGTTCCAGGTTATGGTTTAGCTGTTGCCCAAGCACAACATACTTGTCACGAATTTGAAAAAGCATTGGAAGATAAAGGTGTCGAGGTAAATTTCGCGATTCACCCTGTTGCTGGCCGAATGCCAGGTCACATGAACGTATTGCTTGCAGAAGCAGATGTTTCTTATGATAAGATGAAAGAAATGGATGACATTAATCCGCAGTTACCCAATACCGATGTTGTGATTGTAATTGGTGCAAACGATGTTGTAAATCCAGCCGCAGAATCTGATCCAGGTTCTCCAATTTATGGTATGCCGATTATTAAAGCTAACACTGCGAAAAATATTATTGTAATGAAACGTTCAATGGCGAAAGGTTATGCGGGTATCGAAAACGAATTATTTTATGACAGCAAGACAAGAATGTTATTTGGCGATGCAAAGGCCACATTAGAAAAACTAATTGCTGAAGTGAAAGCCATTTAAATTATTAAATAAATTGGCAACTTTTAAACTGCATTAAAATTATTTAAAGCTGATTCAAATTTGAATCAGCTTTTCAATTTAATTTACTATTTCAAGTGGTTGTAATTAGTAAACATTGGTATAAACCTAGATTAAGCAATGGAATTATTACTGCCCTTTACTTTGTAATAAAATCGAATGTTTCTAACCAACAGCGCGCGCTTTTCAAATTGTTTGCTAATTAGGTAAAATCCAACTAAATAAATAGTTTGGTTTCTTTGGAATTGTATATTGATTAATTTGGGTTAAATGTTTGCTACCTGCAGGCTATCACTTAGGTTTACAAACTTGCGCTAAAATAAACCCCACATCTTGCCCTTTATTTGTATAACTTTACACACAAACGAACCCTTGAACTTTAAATTAGCAATTATAGGTGGCGGCGCGGCCGGATTTTTTGCGGGCATTAATGCAGCATCATTAATTCCTGGTTTAGAGGTGCATATTTTTGATAAGGCAGCTCAGTTCTTAAGTAAAGTAAAAGTATCAGGAGGTGGCAGATGCAATGTTACACATGCCTGTTTTGATCCTGACGAATTAATTACATTTTATCCAAGAGGTTCAAAAGAATTATTAGGTCCTTTCTACATTTTTAATCCCGCAGATACTGTTGACTGGTTCGAACAACGAAGAGTAAATATCCAAGCAGAAGCTGATGGCAGGATGTTTCCGGTTACCAATAGCTCACAAACTATTATAGATTGTTTTATGCAAGAGGCAGAGCATAATAACATTAAATTACATACCCAAACGGGTGTTACGTCGATGCAAATTACAACCGCCAACCGTTGGCATTTACATTTTATAAATGGTAGCGAATTTGCGGCCGATTTTGTTATTGTAGCAACTGGAAGCAGTCCGCAAGTTTGGGAAATATTATCAAAATTAAATCACACCATAATAGCACCAGTGCCTAGCTTATTTACCTTTCATATAAAAGATAAGCGCATAGATGAATTAATGGGTGTTAGTGTTCCAAACGTGGAATGCAAAATTGAAGGTGAAAAAATTGTTACAACAGGACCTTTATTAATAACGCATTGGGGCTTGAGCGGACCTGCCATATTAAAATTATCAGCATGGGCAGCAATTCCATTAGCAGCAAAACAATATCGTTTTAATTTAATCGTTAATTTTATTCCAACACTCGACAAGCAAAGTTGTTTTGAACAATTAATGTCACATAAAATTTCATCTCCAAAAAAGCATATTCAAAATACACCGATTGGTGAAATATCATCTAGGTTTTTAAAATCGGTAACTGCATTTTGTGGTATTGATGATAAAATGAATTGGTCAGATGTTTCTAAAGAAAAATTGCAAAATTTAGCAAGTGTATTAACGGAAAGCAAATTTCAAGTTACTGGAAAAAGCACATTTAAAGATGAGTTTGTAACTTGTGGCGGAATTAAATTACAAGAAGTAGATTTCAGAACTATGCAGAGCAAGTTGCATCCTAATTTATTTTTCGCAGGCGAGGTTTTAAATATCGATGCCGTTACGGGAGGATTTAATTTTCAGGCTGCTTGGACAACCGGATATATTGCAGCAAACGGTATTGCCGAAATTGTTTCATCAAGAATGTAAATCAAAACAACCTATCATTTAATTATGAGAATCATTACATTAATTTTTTACTTTAGCTTACTAACGGCATGTGCATCAAAACAAGATAAACTGCTTACGCAATTTGAACTCAAAGTTGAACAGTATGAAACTTTGGCAAGGGAGGATGCGCAAAATAATGCGCCACAGTTGGATACCATTTACAATGAAATTGATGCTATTATGAACGAGTTATTGTCTGCTACTTTAACTGAGGCAGAAACTGTACGTGCATCACAATTGTCGCTCAGATTAGAAGTTGCCATACTTGGTGCCACTCAAACAAATGAACCTACAATCGAAATTGACCTCAATCAAATGCTTCAAGGCATTGAAGCAGAAAATGCCGAAAAGTAACATCGTATTATATGCTGAACTTTTTTCTACAAATTGCTGTAATATAAGTTAAATTCATTTGCATGTCTATACATATATATCCAGTGCAACAGCAAATAACAGGGAACTTTAACGGTGGCGAAATATTAGAAAATAAGCCAATTCAGATGTCGCCAGATGCTACGAAACTCCAACCCTACTCCAATATATTTTATTGGGCTCATGCTTGGGGAGCAGTAACATCAACCATAGGGTTGCATCCGCATCAGGCATTTGAAATTGTGAGCTTTGTTTTGGAAGGCACAATAGAACATTACGATACAAAAAATAAAACATGGTTGCCTTTACATGCTGGCGATGTTCAAATTATTCGCGCAGGTAATGGCATTAGTCATGCCGAAAAAATTCAACAAGGTGCGCATATTTTCCAAATTTGGTTCGACCCAAATATCGATAAATCACTTTTGCTGCCAGCAACTTACAGCGACTATGCAGCCGCAAGCTTTCCGATAATACAACAAGAAGGCATGCAGGTAAAAATATTAAAAGGTGAAAATGCACCTATTGAAATGATGACACCAGGTATAGCAATTAAACAGTTTGATATTGCAATAGGAGCGCATGAAATACAATTGGATGATGAACATATTCATTCGTTTTATTTAATAGCAGGCAGCATTGAAATTACAAAAGGAATTATAAATAAAGACGATTTTTTTACTGTTGATGAAGGTGGCACTTTAACATTTACAGCTAAGCAACAGAGCAAATTGTTTTTGATTAGCGCATTAAAAGAAATTGATTATGCTACTTATGCATCTACAAGATAAAATGAATATTTACTAGCAACTTTTCGGTTAAATTGCTAAAACATTATCACATGCAAATTATAGTTAAAGGGCAATCATAAATATTTTTTTGTTGATTGATTAAACCTTAACATCTTTGGATGGTCAGAACATAAAACTGCATGTATGAACCACCTAATTACCGGCCTTTTGGCTTTTTCTACCTTTACAATTAGCGCTCAGGCCCCTGGCGACGATGTTTTTGGAACCAATCAAATACTTACCGTAGAATTATCATTCAGTCAAACAGGTTTTTGGGATAGCTTGGTAGCTAATTACAGTACCGAAACCTATATGAAAGCAGATATAGCTATTACTGATTTAGAGGGGATACACAATTATGAGGATATTGGTATTAGGTTAAAGGGAAATTCTTCATACGGACATCCAGGTGAAAAGAAATCGTTCAAAATTGATTTTAACCGTTACGTTGACTCCTTGGATTACGACAAAATGGAAAAACTGAACTTTGGAAATTGCTTCAAAGACCCAACTTTTATGCGAGAAAAAATTGTTTTCGACTTGAGTCGCGAAGCCGGGGTGCCTGCTCCAAGATGTATTTTTGCAAATGTATATATGAACGGTACTTTTTGGGGATTTTATGATGTAGTGGAACAAATTGACGACGATTTTTTGAATACACAATTCGATAATAGTTCCGAAAATTTATTCAAAGCTGGTGCTGCATTCGACATTGGCACTTATGCTGCTGACTTAATGTATTATGGTAACGATACGGCATCGTATGAAGCAAGATATTCGTTAGAAAATAATGCAACAGAAAACGATTGGACCGACTTAATAAAGCTAACGAATTTTATAAATAATGCTAGTGATGCTATTTTTTCAGATTCATTGCAATACTATTTTAATCTGCCCACTTTAATGAAAAGTTTGGCGACAGACAACTTGTTTGCGAATTTAGATGCTTACACCAATTCGGCGCGCAATTATTATATCTACCATAATCCAGTAAATGGTTTATGGGAATGGATTAAATGGGATTGTAATGAGGCATTTGGTTCATACTCAGGCGGAGGAATGGGCGGTGGAGGCATTACCGACATGACTAACCTTGAAATAGATTACTATGCTATTGCTAGACCATTATTAGAACGCATAGTAACAATAACTGCAACACGTGAATCGTATGATTATTATTATTGCTTGATGAAAAATAATTATTTTACTAGCACATACATAGATGCCAAAGTAGACGAATTATACACCTTAATACAAGCTGCCGTTTATGCTGATGATAATAAAATGTATACCACCGAACAATTTGATTTAAATGTTGAAGAAAACATTACAACTGGCGGAGGGCCAGGCGGAGGCACTGTATACGGACTTAAATCGTTTGTATCCGAACGCAACGTTTATTTGGAAGATATTATTGACTGCACTGATGTTGGCCAAACGATTAATGAACAACTGCCATCTGCGCTTTTAGTTTACCCTAATCCTGCTGATGATATTATTTATATCCAGCATAATTATACTGCAGATGTTGTTATTCAAATTTATAATATGAATGGCGTAGTAGTTGCCACAACAAACGCGCAAAACATAAATACGCAATTTGATATAAGCGCATTACCAAGTGGCATTTATATTGTGAAAATTTCGAATAAAAGCGAATCGAGCATTTGCAGATTTGTAAAAAAATAAAAAAAAACCGAAACAGTGTTTCGGTTTTTTTATCTCTTTAATTAAAATGCGTACCTTACTCCTAGGCCATAACCGAAATCAAAATCATCGTTTATTAAGCCAAATTCTGGTCGGGCATCTAAACTTATTTGAAGTGGGAAAGGGAAATTATATTCAATTCCTAATTGACCATCTGCATTTAAAAAGAAGCCGTCATCGAAGTCCTTATCCCAGTTTTTGTTGTCTTCATTCACATCAAGTGCACCAAGACTGCCACCAGCGCCGATATACCAGTTTAGGCCACCATCTATATTGCCAACCCATTGGTACAATAAAGTGAATTTGAACCCATCGTTCCAATCATCCTCAAACAAACCAAGGTCAAATTCTAGGCGATTATTACCGCCAATATAATTCTGGAAAGATATTTCGGCTTCAACGCCGTCGCCCCCTCCAAAGCGAATACCCAATGCCCTTGGGGCACTGCTCTGTGCAGAAAGTGTTGCACTCAACACTAAAATGCAAATTACTAATGTGTACTTTTTCATAAAAATTGTTTTCATATAGGTATAACAAACTATTAGCCAAAGTAATTCAAATGGGTGGTTCTCGCATTTATTACATCTTATTGATACAGCCACAAATGTTGCATTAATGGTGATTGTGGCTGCTTAAAGCACATAATTAGGAGTTTAATGACAATTATATCTATCATATATCAATTTATAAATAGTTTCTAATTTGTGTATTATTGACCAAAATGTGGAATAATTGGAACAGATTGGCACCAGTGGTGCAAAAAAAATCCCCAATATTGCTATTGGGGGGGCACTATTCATTCATGAACTACTAATCTTTAATAAATTTCTGCGTATTTACCAGTTGATTATTATTGCTCACTGATAATAAGTAAACACCGGTTGGTAAAGTATTAATATCTAATTGCACATTTGAACTTCCTATTGTTGCGTTTATTGATTCAGAAATAATTATATGACCCATTAAATCGATGATATTAACCTGCAACATGCCCGATTGCGCCAAAGGCACACTGAAGTTTAATACATCGCCAACAGGATTGGGATAAATATTTATCTCTGTTAATTCACTGTTTTCAGTTTCTTCTTTTGTTGATAAAGTAGTGAAACTCATTGTTGTAGTAAAATCTTTCCAGCCTGCTGCACATTGCCCTTTCACTTTCCACTCGTATGCAGTTGATGCTGATAATCCAGTCAGCATATAATTAAGTGAAGTGGCATACAAATTTGTCCATGTAGCTCCAGCAGCAGTTTTGTATGAGATTTGATATTGCAATGCAGATGGTACATCATTCCAGTTTAAGGTTGCCTTAGTATTTGTAATGAGTGAGGTTGATAAAACACTTGGCGAAGTACAAGTTGTTCCAGCAGCAGGTGTGATAAATATTTTATCGCTGCTAAAGGCAGTCCACACGCCATCGCAAAATGCTTTTACTTTCCAACTATAAGAAGTATTGGCAACTAAAGTACTAAGTTCATAAAACGTATTTTCAACTGTTACGGTTGTCCATGCGCCACCAACTGTTGTTTTGTATTGCAGCTGATATTGGTCACTTCCCATATTATCCCAAATTAACATTGCATGAGTAGCGGTTAATTCATCCTCAAATAAATGTTGTGGTATAGCACATACGCAGGGTAAACAAACATTATCTATGCCCTGCTCTTCTGAGGGCCCAACCTTAACACCTTGCGAATAAAATTTAACAATAATATATTCATAACCAGAATTAAAATTAATATTTCTAGTAAATGTCTGCCAATTAAATTCTGCCAAACCGAAATTTTCACTAAATAATAGTGTTGATGTAAAAGCAAGATCGTTGTTGTTCCATTTCTCAAAATTATTCATCATGGTAACATCGGGATCTTTAAACTCTCCGTTCACGCCAATTATTTCGCAATAGAGGTCATTACCCGTAGCGCCAAAACCAATGTTTTTTCCTTGAAAAGAAAATTCTACAACGCCACGCAATGCTTTATCATTTTTAAGCATTTGTGTAAGCGGGCGTTTCCATTTATCGCTGAGGTAAATTGTTGCTTTGCCATTAACTATTTGCCAATTGCTTTTCATTAACCAACCTTTATCTACGTTTTCTCGTGTGCTGCTTGTAAATGAAGCTGCATAAATACCACCAGTTTCGAAACCAGAATTATCCAACACATTTTGATACGCTGTTGTAGCAACGTAAACATTTCGCGTAGCGGTTCCTGTTTTGCCTTGACTATCATAAACTGTTAATACAACACTATATGTTCCTGGAGTTGAATAAGTATGCACAGGATCCATACCATAACCAGTAGTTCCATCACCAAAATTCCAAACATAACCTGCAATTCCGTTACCTTGTCCAGTTGTTGTTACGCCAGGGTCTGTATCAGCAGAAAGTACACCATTGAATAATATGGAGTTACCGCCATTTGTAACATAAGCATAATCAGCAGTTGGATTTGCATTTGGTGTAATTGCGGTAAATGATGGTGCGCCTGAAATCTCGAAATATTTAGGAAATTTGTAATACTCAGAGCCACCATATTCATTTGTTCCTTCTTCGGGAGCAATATTATACGTATTGTTATTATAAATTCCGCCAATAATTTTTGCGGTGCGATAATCGTATTCAAACTCGTCAAAACTTTGCAAATCATCGCTGCGTCCTGCAATAACTCCGCGCTTCCAACCTTTTACGGTTAAGCCTTCATAAATTATTTGCCCAGTAACAGTGCTACCAATAAATGCATATCCGCCTAGCGGGTTTCCAGTAATCCATGCACTAGTTGCAAATTGATTTGTTACATCACCCAATAATAATCCATTTTTAAAATGTACTTGCCCCGAATATTTAACAGAAATACCTGCAGCTAACATCCCCCAAAATTTAAACCCATCAATTACACTCATAATTGTATGTGAATATGGGTCATTTTCTAGTGATGAAAAATCGCCAACATTATCGTTATTCAGCATATGCGTCCAAAACGTCATTCCACTATTACAATTGTAAGCGATATTTCCAAGGAATTTACGCATAGGCACAACGGCAGTATAAATTGAATCGTCAACACCAGCAATTGAAGGATTTAAAATATTGGCTTTTGGAATTTTATGTCTTCCCTCAGCAGGCATACTTGCATCATCGCTAAACACTTTATATGCATCACCTGAGCAGCTAATCGCGATATTGTTTTCGTAAGCAACGTTTGAACTTTGAATCCAAAATCCGTTACCCTCATACCCAAAATCGATATTAGATGTTCTATCATCTAAATTAGTAGCTGTTGTAGCTTTTCTACCTTTTATAGCGATATTTCTATTAAAAGTTCCTAATTCATTTCCGTCTTCGGTTGTAAATGCAGCACCAAAAAAATCGAAAACCACATTATCATCAATATTGGCATTGCTTTCATGATTTACGATTCCCCAACTTGTAGGATCAACAACTGCACATCCTTTAATTAACGCAGGTGTTACACCGATATTATTATTACCGGCCTTATGTAAGTGAATGGCATAGCGCCCACGCACATTTGAACCACCTCCTAATTGATTTCCGAATGCATCAACGATGGGATCGGTTGCCAATAAGTCTTTATTTGTTCTTCCTAATCCGTTAAATGCGGCATTCGAAATACTTTGCGATACATTATGCATCATCATGAAATGCCCACGTTGAACAATTGGAATAGTGGCATAATTTTCTGATTCAAAAACAACATTGCGAGTTAAATTGGCAACATAAATTTTCAAGCCATAACCGATTGGCATTTTATGTTCGTACGATAATGATGTTCCACCTGTTGCGTTATTTGTAAAATAAACAGACTTTCCAGAAATGCTCGTAATAGTAAGTACCTCATCATGAAACTTTGTATTGGTTTCATAATCACCAATATAAGTGCCATAAGTACCTCCCAAAACTAATTGGTCGCCAACTTTCCAGCCAGTTGGTATTTCAGATAATTTCAAAATAGAAGCACCTGCATTAATTCCTTTTGAGATGGCACAAAATGTTTTTTTATAATTACCATTTACAATTAAAAAGCCATGATTAATGAACCCTACCAAATTCATGAGGGTCGTTTGTGATATCAATTGGTCCGTTGTCGGAGAAAATAATTTTGGCTGAAACTGTGCTCAACACAGGTGCTAAAACTGAACCAATATTCATGTGGGCAATTGGATCAGTAACAATAGTAGTTACTTTTAATTTTGTGTTTACGGTGCTTGAAAAATTGAGTGTCCCTTTAACCCGCAACCAATTTATTTCCGTTTCACTAACAGCATCGTAGGAAACAATTGTTGCTGAATCAATAAACACATTCGCTCCTGAGCCTGGCACTGTTCCTACATTCCAAATTGATGGATTAAACCAAGAACCATTCGTTATGGAAACATGTGTTGCTCCATCAATTGGTACTAATGCAAAAACAGCACAATGTTCATCGTGCATCATTTCATCATCAAGATGAGCGGAACAATCATCATCCACTTGAGCTAAAAGAGGATTACATAATAAAAATACTACCGCAAAAACAGCTAAAAGCTGCAAATTGAAAAAACGCTTCATACACTTCAATGTTTAAAAGGTTACAAAAAAGTGTGGCAACAAGGGATGTGCGATAAAATGAAGGTTGTGTGTGATTAGCGGTGGGAAGAGCTAATAGGTGCAAAGTAAAACTATAATTTTATTATTTGCATTAAAATATTTCAGATTAATTGTTAGTAATGACTAAAAAAAATGAGAAATACTTTTTTAATTGATATAAACACTTAATTATCAATACAATGCGAGTTTATAACCGATTTTAAATTATTCCTTACTTTCAAATTTTATTTTAAATTCTTGTGGCACGGCAGCCACTTTTTTCGTTTCGTAATTATAAAAAACAATTCCTGTTTTAGCTAACGCCACTTCACGTGTTCCAGATAAAATGCGGTAATATATATCGAAACTTACACGACTAAAATCACCTACGGCTATTTCGATTTTTAATCGCTCGCCATAGAATGCTTCTGTTTTAAATTGTATTGCTGCGTCGGCCATAATTATACCAACACCAGCAACATTCATTTCTGAATAACCAAAATGTTTCAAAAATCGTACCCTGGTTTCATGCAAAATCGATAACATGCTATCGTTACCTAAATGTCCCCCATAATTTAAATCTGTAATTCTAATTTTTATCTCTGTTGAGAAGACATTTTGGTTAGGGAAATTAATTTGTATTCTTGACATCTTTAGTCTATATTTTTTTACGTTTTAGGATTTCAATCCTTGAATTCTTGCCAACGGAACTACTTGCTGGTTAACAAATTCGCCTTTAAGCAACTTATAATAACCAGTGATGGCAATCATTGCTGCGTTGTCGGTACAATATTCGAATTTAGGAATAAAAACTTGCAAATGTTCTGCAGCACCCATTTCAAAAATTCGTGTTCGCAATCGACTATTTGCCGACACGCCTCCTGCTATGGCAATTTGTTTAACGCCGGTTTCACGCGCTGCTCGCTTCAATTTTCTGAGCAATATTTCCACAATATTGTGCTGAATTGCCGCACATAGGTTGTTCAGGTTGATTTTGACGAACTCGGGGTCCTTTTTACTTTGTTCCTGCAAAAAATAGAGCACTGAGGTTTTAAAACCACTAAACGAAAAGTTTAACCCAGGTATTTTGGGCTCTGAAAATACAAATGAAAGTGGATCGCCCGCTGCAGCGTATTTGTCGATAAGCGGACCTCCTGGATAAGGCAAACCTAACATTTTAGCACATTTATCAAATGCTTCACCGGCAGCGTCATCCATTGTTTGTCCTATAATTTCCATATCTAATGCACTTTTCACCAAAACAATCTGTGTGTGACCGCCGCTAACAGTGAGACATAGGAAAGGAAAATGTGGCTTAGGTTCTTCAATAAAATGCGCTAGTATATGCGCTTGCATATGATGCACTGCAATGAGTGGAATATTTAGTGCAAGTGCAACACCCTTAGCATAACTAGCACCAACCATAAGTGCGCCGAGGAGTCCAGGCCCTTGAGTAAATGCAATTGCACTCAACTGATTTAGCGAAATTCCAGCTTCCTTTAGTGCAATATCAACAACGGGAACAATATTTGCTTGATGAGCACGGGAGGCGAGTTCTGGCACAACACCACCGTAAAGCTCATGAATAGATTGATTTGCAATACAATTTGCTACAATTTGTCCATCAATCAATACAGCAGCACCGGTTTCATCACAACTTGACTCAATTCCAAGAATTGTAATAGGCATACAATGTTCGTAATTTAACCCCGTAAAAATAAGCAGCAAAAAGCGTAGGTGCATCAACTATTTAAATATTGGAGAATTTATTCCTTCATCAGGAGATTATCACTTATCATTTTTTGGGGGTTGATTGGACTCTCGATAACTGTATTTTTGCTTCTTAGGATTCCAAGTGTTCAAAATTACATTGCCGCAAAATCAACAGCATGGTTGAGTGAAAAGTTACAAACCAAGGTTACAATTGATGCTGTAAGTATCAACATTTTAGACCATATTATAATTGAAGGATTATATATTGAAGATAAGGCTAACGATACTTTATTGTATGCTGGAAAATTTGAAGTGAATATCGGTTCATTTAACCCGTTTACGCCAAGTGTTCGTTTAAAAAATATCGCACTTGAGGACGCCTACATTTACATCAACCGCACCCTCCCCGATTCTGCTTACAATTTTGCATTTCTGGCATCTGCGTTTGGTGGGTCAACAGATACTATTAAATCAACCTCAACTGGAAGTGGCAAACAATTGGAACTTAAGTTGAATAAAATAAGCATCCGCAGTACGAAGTTCATTAATGTAAACCAAGTATCTGCAACAAAAATAGAAGCATATATTGATGATGCTGAAATATTAATCAACACACTTGATTTAAATAACCACGTGCTCGCTTTAGAAAAAGTGGCTTTCGACAAAACCTCGTTCAAATTAACAGGATTAATAGATACCATCCCTTCTACCCATGAAGAAAGTTGGGATACTATTCATCTTGCTATGGGTGACTGGACTTTAGAAACCACACAATTACTTTTAACCGATTGCTCGTTCAGCTACAAAGATTTAAACGCTACTTTAACTACAAACGGTATCAATTTCAGCGACCTTGCCATCACCAAGCTTAATCTGGATTTTAGTGATATTATTTATTCTGGTGATACCATTTTTAATACCATTAATCATTTATCGCTTCAAGATAAATCAGGATTTAAAGTAGATACTTTACAGGCCAATGTGCTATTTTCACCTTATGAAATCACCTTAAATAATTTATTAATTTCGACACCCAATTCGCGTATACTCGACCAATTAGCATTTACATTTACAACCCTGAACGATTTCGAAAGGTTTGAAACAGATGTGCGTATGAATAGCAACTTTGTAAACAGCATCATCTCGAATAAAGATATTGCCTTTTTTGTACCAAGCCTAAGCCAATATGATGTCACATTAAATTTAAGTGGCCGAGTTTATGGCAAACTAGATAACTTAAAGGCCAGAGATTTCGATGCTAAAGTAAATAATACTGGAGGCATAAAAGGAACAATAGATATAAAAGGATTACCAAATGTTGATGAATTATTTATCGACATGGAACTTGCACCACTATATGTAAATACCTATGCATTAGAAGATATTATTGGAGCAGGCAAATTGCCAGCAAGTATTTTACAATTAGGTACCATAAATTATAACGGTCGCGTTACTGGTTTCGCCTACGATTTGGTTTCGTTTGGTAATATCAATACCGACCAAGGAGGCGTATATACGGATTTGAATTTCAAATACAATCCAGATACAAAAACTTCCAATTTTAAAGGCACTTTAAATACAAATGCATTAAACATAGGTGCAATATCTGGACAACCAGATATATTAGGTGAAATTAGTATGACAGCCTCAATAGATGGCAGTATTGGTCCAGATAATACTTCTACTTTCGATTTAGAAGCAACAATTAATTCCATTGATTTTAATAAATATAAGTATCAAAATATAAAAGTAGATGGATTGCTGGAAAATGATTTTTTTGAAGGGAATTTCATTATCGACGATCCAAATATTGTAATGACTTTTAATGGCATAATTAATATGCGTGATAGTGTTCCTGATTTTGATTTTACCACAAACATCAGCAGAGCTAATTTAAAGCAACTAAATTTTTTCCCAGAACCAATTGTATTTAGCGCTAATGCAACAATGAATACGGCAGGAACAACATTGGATAATATGAATGGCGATATTCAATTTGGCGACCTATTACTTATTCGTGAGCAATACATTTATCGTTTAGACACGCTTAGTATAGTTGCAAAAGATTCCATTGGGAAGAAATTTATCACAGCCAATTCAAGTCTCATAGATTTTACAATTGAAGGTAATTATAGTTTAAGCCTTCTACCCGAAGCCTTAAAAGGTGTAGTTGATCATTACACCAATGGCAAACCTAGTATAGTAAGTGAACCGCAAATTGCCACTTATAGCATAAAGGTGAAAAACGCAGATAGATTGCTTGCCATATTTTATCCCGATGTTCAAGTGGTGCGCAACTTAACGGTAAGCGGTAATTTTAACACACAGCTTAATGAGTTTAATACCCGTTTGCGTGCCGACCAAATAAGTTATCAAAACATATTAATAGACACTATTTTAGTTGAAGCAAGAACTGCCAATAATACACTTGAGTTTTTTAGTAAAATAAATAGCAGCACGCTTAATAATGATGTAATAATTCCTGTTGTACGCACAGAAGGAAGCTTTGCTCAAAATAAACTTGCTTATAATTTAAAAATAGGAAAAGACGTTGACCCAAATCGCATTAACCTAAACGGTGAAGTTGCATTTATTGATTCGTTAATTGCATTTAATATTTTACCGTCTGAAATTTATTTTGAATCTGAAAAATGGGATATTCTTGCAAACAACTCTTTGGAATACGTAAACAACAATATTGTTGCGCAAAACTTTACTTTAAGCAGCGGCAATAAGGTTATAAGCTTAAGTAGTGCGCCAGACCCAAAATATACTAGCATATTAAAATTAAACATTAGAAATTTGCCTATAGGTGCATTTGTGGAGCAATATGTGTTACCTGGAGAAAATGTAATCGGTGTTTTAGATGCCACTTATAGCGTAGGCGATATTTTAGGTAAACCCAGTATACTTGGCGGAGCTGAAATACGAGGCTTGACACTTAATAATGTATTACTTGGCAACCTGAAGCTAAATACTTCAATGATACAGCCAACACAACGCTTAAAATTTAGTTCTTCGTTAATCGGCGACAATGGTTTTACTACTGAGGGATATTATATTTTGGGTGAAGGCAATAATGAAGATAGTATTATACTTACAGCAGAATTCAGCAAAACAAAGCTTATGATAATTGAACCTTTTCTGAAAGGAATATTATCGGATATTGAGGGCGATGTTTATGGAAATTTAAATATTAAAGGTCCTGCAAAAAGACCGCAAATGGAAGGTGCATTAAATGTTAAAGACGGCGGAATGACTATCGATTACCTGGGCACCCATTATTTTTTCGAACAAATTGATATCAACCTGAGTAAAAATGATATTGTATTACCTGAAACAATTATAACTGACCGACTAAATAATAAGGCCACTTTAAAAGGCAATATTACCTATAGTAATTTTGATGCTTGGAATTTTAGAGAATTGAGTCTGAAGTCGAACAATATAATTTTGATGGAAACAGATGCCAAACAAAATCCCGACTTATTTGGCTATGCCATTGGGCAAGTTGATGCCAATATTACTGGAAGGATGGATGCGCTAAACATTGCTGTAAATACCACTCCGCGTGCAGGAACCGTAGTTAATTTGCCGATATACGGTTCAGGTAGTGTAAAGCGACATGAGTTTATTCGTTTTGTAAATAGACAAGATTCATCATTAATAAAAAATATTAATGATGAATTAAATCTTTCTATTGTTGATATTGATTTAAAACTTAATGCTACTCCTGATGCAGAAATAAAAATATTAATCAACAGCGAAGGAACGGAATACTTAACAGGAAAAGGATTTGGTGTTTTGAATATCAAGGCAAACTCATTGGGCAAAGTAGATATGACAGGTACTTACCGTATTACTGATGGTAGATACGATTTTTCGTTCCAAGGATTATTTCCAAGACCATTTGAAGTTGTGCCTGGCAGCAGCATCGAATTTAGTGGGAGGCCTTATAACGCAAAACTTGATTTAACTGCAAGATACCTTGCGCAAGATATTGATGTAAGCTCATTAACATCTACCGATACAAAAGAAAAAGTAGACATGGATGTTTTGATTAGAATTACAGGAATATTAGAATCACCACAAATAGATTTCGATTTAGAAGTTGCTGAAGGTTCTGCATCGAACAATACTGATTTTCAACGTCGATTACAACAAGTTAGGGCTGATAAAAACGAGTTAAATAAACAGGTATTCGGATTACTAATTTCGAAATCGTTTTTACCTCAAGATTTAACAACGTTTAATGCAGTAGGTACAACAACAAACAGTACGCTTAACGATTTCGTATCAGGACAGCTTACCACTTATTTCCAAAGTGTGTTAAATGACTTTTTAAAGGATACAGAAATTGACATAGGCTACGATAACATTGAAAATGGTTCATACAATTACACCAACGAGCAAGGCAAGCAATTTGACTTAAAGGTGCAGCAAGAAATTAATGATAACCTCGTTATTAAAGTAGGAACAACCTATTACGATTTTGCAAGTGGTTCAACTGGTTCGGCAAGTAATATTGCGGGAGATTTTGAAGTAGAATATTTAATTACGCCTGATGGTCGCGTTCGCGTAAAGGCCTTCCGATTATCGGAATACGATGCTATTATTGCCAGGAATGATGTTAAAACAGGGGTTGGTATTTATTACACTAAAGATTTTGATAATTTTAAGGAATTGTGGCCTTGGAACAAGGAATAAACGCAGCGATTTACCAATAAAAAAGCCAATAGCAAAAAACTACTGGCTTCATCATATCATTTCAATTTAACTTATCTTTTCCCCATCATTCCGCCTAATGCGCGCGCTGCTTTTGCGCCACCGCCCATTTTATTCATCATCTTCATCATTTTGCGCATTTCTTCAAATTGCTTCATAAATTGATTTACATCTTGAATCGTGCTGCCACTTCCTGCTGCTATGCGCTGTCTGCGTGAGCCTGTCATTACATCTGGATTACCTCTTTCTTCGGGCGTCATACTTAATATCATGGCTTCCAATTTCGAGAATTGTTTTTCATCAATATCCATATCTTTAATTTGCTTGCCAACACCAGGAATCATCCCAAGCAAATCTTTCATGTTACCCATTTTTTTAATTTGCTTCAACTGCTGCAAGAAATCTTCAAAATCAAATTGATTTTTTCTGATTTTACGTTGCAACTCATCTGCTTTTTCTTGATCGAATTGTTCCTGTGCTTTTTCAACAAACGAAACAATATCGCCCATACCCAAAATACGCTGCGCCATCCTGTCTGGATAAAACAATTCTAGCGTATCCATCTTCTCGCCGCGACTAACAAATTTAATTGGCTTCTGAACAATATATTTAATAGATAATGCCGCTCCACCGCGTGTATCACCATCTAACTTTGTTAATACAACACCATCAAAATTTAGTCGGTCGTTAAATGCTTTTGCGGTATTTACGGCATCCTGACCGGTCATGCTATCTACCACAAATAATGTTTCTGATGGATTGAGTGCTGCTTTAATTTTTGCAATTTCATCCATCATTGCTTCATCCACTGCTAAGCGACCTGCAGTATCCACAATTACAACGTTGTGGTTATTCATTTTAGCATAGTTTATTGCTTTCTTCGCAATATCAACAGCATCTTTATTTTCAGGATCTGCATAAACATGAACGCCAATTTGCTCCCCTAAAACCTGCAATTGTGTAATTGCGGCAGGACGATAAATATCGCAGGCAACAATCATTGGATTGCGACCGAGCTTCGACTTAACGTAGTTGGCTAATTTGGCACTGAAAGTAGTTTTTCCCGAACCTTGCAAACCTGCAATTAAAATAATAGCAGGCGTACCTTTTATATTGATATCAGTTTGCTCACCACCCATTAAAGCGGCAAGTTCATCCTGTACAATTTTTACCATTAACTGCCCCGGCGAAACCGCAGTTAGCACCTGCTGCCCCATCGCTTTATCTTTAATGGTATCGGTAAATTCTTTCGCAATTTTATAGTTTACGTCGGCTTCTACCAATGCACGGCGAATCTCCTTTACGGTAGTCGCAATATTTATTTCAGAAATCTTGCCTTGTCCTTTCAGACTCTTAAAGGCACCTTCTAATCGGTCGGTTAAATTTTCGAACATAATTTAAATGCAAATAAGCACAATGAATTAAATTTGAATAATCGGTAAATACCCAATCGATATTTACCGATTAAAATGAAATTATTTATAACTGATTAATAATAACGAAGACGAATAACACCTGCAAGATATTTCGATAAACGAACTACTTGTTTAGTGTATCCAAACTCATTATCGTACCAGCAATATAATACTACGCCGTTGCCATCTTTAGAAACAATTGTAGCTGGAGCATCCACTATTGCGCAGTGGCTGTTACCAATACAATCGCTACTAACAATTTCAAGACTGATGCTGTAATCAATTTGTTCAACTAATTGGCCAAATGATGCAGCTTCTCTTAATACTTTATTTACTTCTTCTACGGTAACGTTTTTCTTTAAATTCAAGTTAATAATAGCCAAAGAAACGTTAGGTGTTGGAACGCGAATTGCATTTCCTGTAAACTTGCCACCTAAATCAGGAAGCACCTTAGCAACTGCGCCTGCAGCACCAGTTTCGGTAATAACCATGTTCATTGGTGCTGATCTACCTCTGCGCGATTTTTTGTGATAGTTATCGAGCAGGTTTTGATCGTTGGTATAGCTGTGCACTGTTTCAAGATGTCCGTGATTAATGCCAAACATTTTTTCCATAGTATATAAAATCGGAACTACAGCATTGGTTGTGCAACTTGCAGCAGAAAATATTTTTTCAGTTGCTGGGTCAAAATTTTCATGATTAATTCCGTGAACAATATTTGGAATATCACCTTTACCAGGAGCAGTTAATAAAACATGACTTACACCTTTTCCTTCAAGATGTTTCATCAATTTTTCACGTTCACGCGCAACACCTGTGTTATCAATAACTAATGCATTGTTAATACCGAAAGTAGTATAATCAATATTTTCAGGTTTATCGGCAGCAATCATATAAACGGTATGTCCGTTAATAATTAATGCTTTATTTTCTAAATCTTCAACAATTGTTCCGCGGAATTTTCCATGAACCGAATCACGACGCAGCAAACTTGCTCTTTTAACAATATCTTCATCGGTATTTGAACGCGTTACAATAGCTTTTAAACGCAATTGTTCACCTTTACCAGCTTCATTAATAATTATTCTTGCAGCAATACGACCAATTCTACCAAAACCGTATAAAACAACATCTTTCGGTTTTAACACGAATTTGTCCTGACCGATAAAATCTTTCATCTTATCTTTTACAAACTCCAGCTCATTTGCATAATTAGACCCTTCGGATAACCATTCGCTGCCCAAACGGCCCATATCGATGCGGCTTGGAGCTAGATCTAATTGATCTAATGCCTTGGTTAGCATTAATGTAATTTCGATAGTAAGCGGGCGATTCAGAAAACGTTGAGCATACAAGTGATTATTTAAAATTTCACTCGCACGTGCATCAACCAATTGGCGACGGAAAATGATAAGTTCAACTGATTTGTCGAACCAAAGATGCGTAGCAATGCTGCTCAACTCAACCGCAGCCTTTTCTTTGAGGTTCCACTCTCGGAGCTTTAATTCATAATTGTTGTTCATAATGAAGTAATAAAGTTTAAAGGTTAGTTTTTCAGTTTGCAAAGGTAATGAATGGGCGGCACAGCTCATCTACAATTCAACAAAAACACTATCATCCTGTTTGCCCTGCCTCAAAAATTCAAGGGGTTTCGCAACTATCCCCAAAAAAACTTTGTTAAAAATTTTGTATCCTTCGAAATTATGTTATACTTGCAACATTATAGTCCAATTATTGTGGCTATCAGAATCATGGCAAAAAAGAAAAAATATACAATAGAATATATCATTAAATCCAGTCCCCTGGTGCTTTATAACTGTCTTATTTCCGCTACAGGCCTACAACAATGGTTTGCAGACACGGTTGACAATGAAGGCGACACCTTTTTCTTTACCTGGAATGGCGAGACGGAAACGGCTCAAATGCTTAGCGATGAGGACGATGACTACATTCGTTTTCGCTGGGAATACCAAGATAATGATGAATATTTTGAATTTAGAATCGACAAAACCGAAATTACTAACGACACCATACTGTTTGTGACAGATTTTGCTGATGACAAAGAAATGGATTCCCAAAAACGCTTGTGGGATGCTCAAATCCACAATCTTATTAAGCGCATAGGTGCTTCATAAAAGCGCTGTTAATATCATTTCGTATTGCATTACTACCTCCTTACCCATTTCATGGAAGTTAGTTCCCGTCCATTTTCTTGATAGCTTGAAGAAACCAAACTCATTTACATGCGCAACAATGCGCTGATTCGTTAAAGTTGACACCAACAATGAGCTTTCAGGTTCAATGGCGTGAAACCAAGGGTCAGGATTTAACGAAAAATAAGTTTGAGGAGGTAAAAGATGCAGTGCTGAAAGCAATTTTGGCAAAAAAGTGTTGGCAGCTTCGCCCGAACACAAAAACGATGCACTTAAGTAATGGCCATACCAAAACATAGTTCTATAGGCAAACATGGCATCTTTATTGAACATTTTTGGAAAATCGAGCATTACCCATGGGCAACCAAGATAGTTTTCGCCTTGTGAAATTTTTCCGCCAATTACATCAACACCAACAGGAAAAGGAAATTGTTTGTGCAGAGAACTATCTTTGAGGCTTAATCGGATGTTTTCGAAATGGGAGAAAATTTTTTCGTTTACCTTTCGTTTACGTTCAAATAATGCTGCATCATACAACAATGAAATTTCGGCATCACTAAAATGAAGTTGGTTAGGCATATATGAACAAGATTGACAAATATATCATAAAATCATTTCTGGGACCCTTCTTCATCTCATTTTTTATCGCTTTGGTAATATTTTTGATGATATTTCTTTGGAAATATATTGAAGATCTTGTAGGAAAAGGATTAGAATGGTGGATAATAGCAAAATTACTTTTTTATGCTTCCGCTAACATGGTTCCCCTTTCGTTGCCAATTGCTGTGCTACTTGCATGTATAATGACTTACGGTAATTTAGGCGAACGTTTTGAATTAGCTGCCCTTAAAAGCGCTGGCATTTCGATGTTTACTTTCATGCGTAGCACAATTGTTATCGGTGTTTTTATTGCAGTTGGCGCATTTTATTTTAATAATTATATACTTCCCTCCGCTTATTTAAAATTTGTTGTTACACTGGTTGACATCACCAAGCAAAAACCAGCATTAAATATTAAACCAAACGAATTTTATAACGAAATTGAAGGCTATTCAATTATTATTGGCGATAAGAGTGAAGATAATATCACCATTAAGGAAGTAACTATTTATGAAGAGTTAGACAAGTCGAACGATAATGTATTAATTGCTGAAAGCGGAAAGATGCAAACAACGGCAGACCACCAGAGTTTGTTGTTCACGTTAAAAAATGGAAAGCAATACGAAGAACTCGAAGCATCAGACCGAAGCAAAAAATCGAGAGAGCACATGCGCATGAATTTCTCGGAATGGGAAAAATCTATCGACCTGTCGGGATTTCAAATGACGCATACCAGCGAGGAACTATATCAGAATCATTATAAAATGTTGAATATTCAGCAACTAGAAAACGCTATCGATTCGTTGGATATTTATACCGACCGACAGCGTTCAACATTGGTACCGTCTATGAAAATGAATTATATACAGGGTCGAGATAGCGCTGTACGGTTCGATACGATTAAAGTTATTACGAAGGCTACTATTTTCTTAGATGAAATTCCACTCACCGACCGATATGCCGTTATTAAAAAAGGAATGACAACCACCAGAAGCTTAGCAGGATATAGCAACCAAGTTGTTCAACGCTTAAAAAATACGGAGACTAAAATAAGAGAACATAAAATTGAATGGCATCGCAAATTCACACTTTCTATGGCGTGTTTATTGTTTGTTTTTATTGGTGCACCGCTTGGTTCTATTATTAGAAAAGGTGGATTTGGACTGCCAGTATTATTGTCGATATTTATTTTTATTTTTTATTATATCATGAATATTGTTGGCGAAAAATTAGCTGAACAAATGATACTTACTCCTTTTTTGGGCATGTGGTTATCTATTTTTATTGTTGCGCCATTTAGCGTATTGCTGACAATTAAAGCAAAAAATGATGCACCAATTTTTGATGGTGAATGGTATTACAATCAATTTTTAAAAGTGAAATATTTATTTATCCGTAAACAGAAAAATGAAAAACCTGCTTCAACAAAATAAAATCTTTTACCAAGTTTGGCTTTTTTGGTTTGTATTAACAGGCATTTATCTTGCAATTAATACCAGAGCAGCTGCTTCGCTTGCACTTAACGACATACACAATCCGGTTTTGGATGTTTTTTTTCGGTATATTACTTGGGGAGGCGACGGTATTTTAATCAGCATAATTTGCTTCCTTTTATTTTTCGTAAAATTCAGGTTTGGCATTTTAATGAGTTTGGTGTCATTTACAGCAGCATTTTTTGTTTCACTATTGAAAAAGTTTTACGACGAACCCCGTCCATCTCGCGTATTTGAAGGGCAAGATTTAAATTGGGTAGATGGATTAGATTTATATGCTAATCATAGCTTTCCGTCTGGTCACGCAGCGGCAGCATTTACCATGATGTTATTGTTTACTTTCTTTATGAAAGATAAAAAAAATGCCATCCTGTTTTTTTTAATCGCATTTTTGGTAGCGCTTTCGAGGGTTTACCTGTTCCAACATTTTCTTATTGATGTTTGGATAGGTTCGCTTTGCGGAATTGTATTTGGAACCCTATTATACTACGGAATAATTATAACGCCACTATTTAAAAATAAACAATGGCACGAGCAATCGCTGCGCACGGTTTTTCAAAAAAAGAAAGTTGCGTGATATTGGCAAACAGCAAATATAAATGCGTAAATAATAATTCAGGATTGCTTTTTAAGGTAAGCGTAATTACTCAATCCCCATTTTTGCAATCTATATTCAAATGAAGTGCGCAACACGCCCAATCCGTAAATTACAGAGCGTTTAAAATTAATGGATGAAGCTTCGTCAAAATATTTTGTTGGACAAGTTACTTCTGCTATATCGTATCCATTAAAAAATATTTGCGCGAGCATCTGATTATCAAAAACGAAGTCATCGGAATTCGCTTTGTAATTAATATTTCGTAACACCTCACTCGAAAATGCGCGGTAACCAGTATGATATTCTGATAACTTTTGTCGCATTAATACATTTTGAGCAAAAGTTAAGCATCTATTAAAAAAATACTTATAAAGTGGCATCCCCCCTTTTAAAGCCCCACGGCCCAAAATGCGTGAAGCCAACACTACTGGATAAAGATCTTGAGCAATTATATTGACCATGCTTGTAATCAGCTTCGGTGTATATTGATAATCAGGGTGAAGCATAACAACAATATCAGCACCTAAATCGAGCGCCTTATTATAACATGACTTCTGATTTCCGCCATAACCTTTGTTTTGCTCATGCGCAATAATATGCTTAATACCAATGCTTTTAGCAACTGCAATGGTATCGTCTTTACTAGCATCATCCACTAAAACTACCTCGTCCACTATGTCCATAGGTATTTCAGCAAACGTTTGCGGAAGGGTTTTCCCTGCGTTATAGGCGGGCAATACCACCACGATTTTCTTGTTTAATAGCATGATTCAGCGGCAAAAATACGGATTCTAATTATGTAGTAAAAAAACACCTTGGCAATATCGTAACCGAGCTTATGCCACTTGATTTGCAGCGATATTTTGCTTTACAGTTGTTGTAATGAACGAACATTTCCTATTTTTGCAAGAAATTAAGGTAATACGATGCGAGAAATTAGATACCGTGAGGCTTTGCGTGAGGCCATGAATGAAGAAATGCGTAAAGACAGCAATATTTTTCTTATGGGTGAAGAAGTTGCGGTCTACAATGGAGCTTATAAGGTTAGCCAGGGCATGCTCGATGAGTTTGGTGAAAAGCGTGTAATCGACACACCTATTGCTGAGCTTGGTTTTGCGGGAATTGGCGTTGGCGCGGCGATGAATGGTTTGCGCCCAATTATTGAGTTTATGACATTTAATTTTGCTTTACTGCCAATCGACCAAATTGTGAACTCAGCAGCTAAAATGCTTGCCATGAGTGCAGGTCAATTCAGTTGCCCAATCGTTTTTCGCGGACCAACAGGTTCTGCCGGCCAATTAGGTGCGCAACATTCACAAATGTTCGAAAATTGGTATGCCAATGTTCCGGGTTTAAAGGTAATTTCTCCTTCAACACCATACGATGCTAAAGGCTTATTAAAATCTGCCATACTCGACAACGATCCAGTTATATTTATGGAAAGCGAGGTAATGTATAGCGATATGGGTTTTGTGCCTGAAGAAGAATACTATATTCCTATTGGCAAAGCCGAAGTAAAACGTGTTGGCACAGATGTTACCATTGTATCGTTTAATAAAATGATGAAAGTAGCATTAAAAGCAGCCGAAGAATTAGAAAAGGATAATATTAGTGCAGAGGTAATTGACTTGCGCACTATTCGCCCACTCGATATTCAAACAATTGTTGAATCAGTAAAAAAGACGAATAGAATAGTTGTTGTTGATGAAAGTTGGCCATTTGGCGGCATCAGTTCAGAAATTGCTTACCAATTGCAAAAAGATGCGTTCGATTACCTTGATGCTCCCGTTCGCAGAGTTAATGGTGCAGACACAAACATGCATTATGCGCCAAATCTTGTAAATGCTTATTTACCAGATCCAGCCAAAGTAATTAAAGTAGTTAAAGAAATACTTTACGCTACGCGATAACATAACTGCTTAATTTACAAAAGGCTTTATTTGTTGGGAAACAAATAGAGCCTTTTTTTTGGGTTTAAATGAGCCTAAATAACGGTAAGTTTCCTTTAAACTATTGATTAGGTTGTGTAAAAAATCGAGTTATTAAACGGTTTTAAGTTAGCTGGAACCAGTCGTTAAGCGGATACATTTTAGCATGTATATAAAATGATTCCTCAACATAATTGTGACAAGGTAAATGGCACAAATAGTGTAAAATTGTTACTGATATCTATATAGATTTTGCTGTCCAGGTTTTATATTGTGACATACTGGTCGTTAACGGTTTTCGGTGAATTTAAGGGAAATGGTTTGAGATGTGGAATGAGGTTTTTATATTTGAGAGGAAATGGATTGCGTTGAAGTTAAGGGAATTTGTTGTTGAATGGTTGTTTTAGATGCTGGAATGCATGGCTGATGCTCAATTAAATTAAAAATATACCAAGCCCGTTAAATGAACTTGAGCTATAAATATAATACGCTACGCGATAGCGCATATGCACCCAATAGTGGAGGTATATGCGCTACAGTGTAGCGCATATAAACAAGTTAT
>Ga0105044_10002585_pt1 | contig 24811 bp, 18 predicted proteins | sample MAT01_FD_78092 | JGI IMG/M metagenome (GOLD analysis project Ga0105044, IMG submission 78092) | Freshwater microbial communities from Lake Fryxell liftoff mats and glacier meltwater in Antarctica - MAT-01 | ecosystem: Environmental > Aquatic > Freshwater > Ice > Liftoff microbial mat | place... | reverse complement strand
GAGGTGGCAGCTCAGGATGAGCGGAAGGGCACTGCGGTGCCGGGCATCGGCGGACCATCGGGCCACGACGTTCGGTCGCAGCGGACTGTGTCCAACGGTCTGGGGATCAAGCTCCAGACCGCGCAAATGTCTCAACACGATCTCGGCGGCCGGTCCCTCGTTCCCGGGGGGATTCGAGGTATCGCAACGCAACAGTTCGGTGAGCAAGCCGACGGCCTCCCCCTGCTCTTCGATGGTCAGGGCGGGGACGGCCATGGGGATTGCGATCACATCCGTGAGGCGCACGCTACCGGGAAGGCGTGCGTGAATTGCCTCACCGAAGCGACGGAGCGGAAATCACTCTTACTCCTTCTTCTTGAAGAGACCACCGAAAGGCTTTTTGACTTCTCCGCTGGCACTGCCAGAAGTGGGTTTGCTGGCGGGCTTGGTGGTTGGTTTGTCGGCAGGTTTGTCGCCTGGCTTACCAGCGCCGCCCTCAGGCTTTCTGGTCAAATATTCCTGGGTGAAGGTGCTGGAGGGGAAACTGCTGACCTGTACGCCGCTAAAGCTCAGGTTGACGTTGCTGCCGGATTCGCTGATGACCATGCGGGAAAGGAAGGGACGGCCCATCGCTTGGTTGCCGTAGTCCATCGTGGCGGAGCGGATCATGGTGCCGCTGGCGGAGTAGAACTCGGCTTTTTTCCCGAGGTTCTCGTTGGTCGTGACCCAATATTTGATGAGGGCGTAAGTGTCGCTGAGAGAGTTGGCTTTGAGGCTGTAAACAGTGGCCGACTCGCCGTTGACCGTTCCGGATTCCTGTCCCGCGACGGAGTAGCCATCGACGAAACTTGTCGAGGCGATGTCTCCGATGGCGGCGTCGCCATTGAGACGCTGACGTTTGGAGACGGAAATCGGGCGGCTCAGGCCGGGTTTCCAAAAAAACATTTCACCGCTGGATTCGGCGAGGTAGCGGCGATTCAGAGCATCCTCAGGGGAGGTCACTTCGGCGTAGATGGTGCCCCCTTGGGAGGTGGCAGTGAAGCGTGCGGAGGTCGATCCGCTGACGGATACGTTCCACTTGACGCCTTGTCCTCCGGTAAGGATGCCGCGGGAGCGCTCTGCTTCGAGCAGGGCGGCATCTTGAGCATGGACGAGGGATGAGGCGGCAGTTACGAGAAGTGAACAAACAAGGGCGATTTTCTTCATAGGAGTAATATTACACATGTCCGAGCGAATCGACAATACTTTGCTTCGCCGCCCGACGGGCGGGTGCGATGGCAGCCAGGGAAGTAAATACTACCAGCAGGCAGAAGGTGACGAGCAAATACATGGGCAAAATGCGGATTTCCCAAACGATTTTTCGTGCGGTGACAGGAGGTTCCCAGGTCGGTTCGAGCCACCCGATCATAAGGGCGAAGGCAAGGGTGAAGAGCAAGCCAACTACCGTTCCGATCACTCCGAGAAGGGCGCTCTCCGTTCCGAACAAGCGAACCACTCCGGGTCGCTTCAATCCAATTGCCCGGAGCGTCCCGATCTCGCGAGTGCGCTCCACCACCGCCATGCCGATGGTATTGAGCACGGACATGGTGACGATGGTCACAATGATGGCGAAGACCAATCCGAAGATAATATCAAACATGCGTTTGGTGCGAAGATATAGTCGGGATATATCATACCAGGTGATCACCTCCCAGCCTTCCTCAGGCAGCTCTTCCCGCAGCATCGCGGTTACGTCATCGGTGTCGGCGCCGTCTTTCAGCAAGATCCGGACACAGCTTACGCCATCGGTATCGTAGAGCGATTGAGCGAGGGAGAGTGGGAGAAACACGTATCGGTTATTGAGTGCTTCCGAAGCGACTTCGCTAATTTGCAAGACTTCGGCATCGAGCGCATTCACCTGTCCGGCGAGGGACGGGGCCATGAGGATGACGGGAGAGTGGATGTCGATCTTGAGATTTTCAGCCATGCCGGTGGTAATGCCGATGCCATCGGTGTCTTGATCGGTGATCTCTTTTCCTTCGAAGGTGTCTCCATCCGCGCTGCGCAGTGCCGTGGATCGGGAGTGGATCGCCTCCTTTTCCGAGGGCACCATGGCCTGGCCGACGAAGAATCCGGTGCGGCCGTCGATATCGAGATTCCCCTGAACTTCAAGCATCCCGGCCGCAAATTCGACGCGGAGATCCTCCTCGGTACGGGTTTTGATCTCGGCAAACTCTTCTGCCGAGATCAGATAGGCACCCGGATCGGAGCCCCCGTATTCTCTGGCACCGGCCTTCCAGATCTGCAAGTGCCCATTGTTCTGTTCGTAGATATGACCGTCCGCGATGCTGGCGAACATATAAGAGGAAAATCCGGCAAGGATGTTGATGGCGGCGTAACCCAGAGCAACTGCGGCGATCGTGGTGATCGAGCGGTGGGCGTTCCTGAGAAGGTTGCGGAGAGCGAGGGAAATCCAGTTCACGGTGAGCGGTGGTTTTTGGTAGCGTAGTAGCTTTAGCCCGGTTGAGGGCATCCTCAAGGGACTTTTCGGGCTGGGATCAGGAACTCGGAGCAATGTCCGGGGCGCTCGTTCCCCGGAGTTTTCGCCAGATCCTGCGGGTCTTGGCGAGGAAAAGGCGGCGGCGGCGGCGAGTGGCGAGCAGTTCGAATAAAGTGACCGCCAGCCAAATCGCCAGCAAAACTCCGATGATCGCCGGGATGACATACATCTCGTAGAGTCGCAACCAATCGAAGATGACCTCGCCGAGCTTCCATGCGAGCGTCACGAGAACCACCGCCGAAAGAATCGCGACGAGAAACATGAGGATGCAGAATTTTCCGAAAGGGTAACGGAGCACTCCGGCCGCAGTATAGATCGGGAGGCGTGAGCCGGGCAGGAAGCGGGAGGAAAAAATCAGCTTGCCCCCGTGGTCACGGAATAACTGTTCCGCTTGTTGGATGCGATGTGGCTTTAAAAACCAACGGAATGGAGCTCGCCCGAGGAGAGGCTCCCCACCGAAGCGACCGAGGAGGTATAGGGCGACATCGCCTCCGAAGATTCCGATGAAGGAAGCCACGATCGCCCAGGTCAGGGAGAGGGCATCCTCGCTGGCGAGCAGACCGGCGGCAAGGCAGGCAAGGTCTTCGCTGATCAGGGTGGCTAGGGCGATGGCGGTGACTTTTTCCCAGATCGGTCGGGCCCCGAGTTGTTCCAGATAAGCGAGCCGGTCTGCCGAGTCCTCGCAACCGGTCAGAAATAGTCCGCACGAAAGCAGAGCAAGAAGGCAGAGGGGGCGGCGCAGCGAGGGCATGAATGGAGCCCCACATTAGCACACTTTGCAGGCGAGCCACCGGACTATGATGTGTTTCGGCGGGACCAGACTTCTAGCCGGGCGGAGCAGGGCTGGTCGGGGGAGGGCGGCCACGTTTCGCTTTGCTCCAGAGCCCAGTCCGTCGAGCGTTCGAAGTTTGGGAAAGTAACCGCGTCACTGACGGGTATGACGGTCTCCAGTCGGGTCAGAATCAGTTGGTCTGAAAAGGGAAGGCACGCGGTGAAGGTCGCGCCTCCGCCGATCACGAACAGTTCGTCGAGACCGAGCTCCGCGGCAATTTCGAGTGCCTGGGCGACGGTCGTGACCCGCCGATGACCCGGCAGGAACAGGGAAATGTGCGGCGTCCTGGTCAGGACGAAGACTTCTTCCGAGTGAAACCAGTTCTCCATCTCCCGGTAGGTTCGATGGCCCACCAGAACCGCACGGTCCCTCACGGTGGCCCGGAAGTGCTCGCGGTCCCGGGGGAAATCCCAAGGGAGTCCGCCAGTCGCAGAGCCAATCGTTCCCGCTGCGTCGAGGGCGGCTATAAGGCTGAGGCGCATGGGGTGGCGTTGTTGTGCCACGGACTCAATAGGGTATGGTCGATGACTCAATAGGGTATGGTGCTTTCCGCAAGCTTCATCAAAAACCTCGTAAAGTTTTTAGCAAATCTGAGATTTTCTCCTATTTCAGACGAATATTTTACAATAAAGGGATCCATAATTTGCGAATTTACGTATCAATGTTACCGTTTTGGTTAGTGATGGCATCCTTGATTGACATCGCGTTTTCAATTTTGCCTAATCCTGCGCGAGATTGGACCGTTTGAATGCAAGAGACGAAACTTTCTCCATGGCCGCCTCAGCGGTTCCTTTTCTCCAAAGTGTCACGCCATTGAAAAAGATTAAGTTCAGTTGCCCGCATTGCCAGGCGAAGCTACGAGTCCCGTCTCACCTCGCGGGAATCTCCGCGCCCTGCCCGAAGTGTGGTCAGACCATCGCCGCGCCGATGGAAAGCGTCGATTGGGTGGAAGACGAGCCCCCGGCGGCATTGGTGCCGACATGGGCGGCTCGGGCCAACGAGGACGAATCCCGCTCCCCGGTGCGTCACTCCGGCGTTTCGAGCTACGATCCCGCAACCCGCCCCGCAAATGCTGGAGCGGGCATCCTCACCCAGCCTACTCGGCGTGAAGCTCCCTCCTACCGGGCGGAAGCACCGCTGCCCGCGAACATCTCCCTTCCGGCACCGACCTCACCACTGCCGACCTTACCACCGCCGACCTTACCACCGCCGAGCCTGGCCCCTCCGCCGACCCTGGCCCCTCCGCCTGCCTCGCCACCAGTGGCCGAGGCGGCCCTCGCTGCTGCGGTGCTACACGGCTTGGAAAACTACCGCACGGCTGACCAAGCAGACTCAGCTTTTCCCGACGATGCGATTCCTGCCCCCGTCGCCGTGCCGCGTCCCGTCTTGAAGGAGACCCAACCGATCCAGGTGTTGCCGCGATTTGAGCCATCCACCCTGCCAATGCCCCGGCACTCGGGCGGTAGTTTCGATCTTCCGCGATTGGATGTCTCGCTCGCCGGAGATCCCGCCGAGGCGGCCGCGCTGCTTATCCATCAGGGACCCTCGCCCGGTGGGAAAACCCGCTTGCACCTACCCCAGCTCGGTGAGGAGTGGGACTCCACCACCCCGGACGATTTTTTGACCCCTCCGGAGTTATGCGATTCAGTGAGCGACGATCTCGCCCAGGGGGGGCAGGAAGCGTGGGGGAATACCGAGGCCGCTGACCAGTCGGTCCCAATGGAAAATTGGGCTGGTTACGAGGCACCGGACCTCTTCGAGGAGGCCGCACCGCCCGCTTGGGATGAGAATTACGAGCAGATTTTGCAAGATGAGCAAAGTTGGGGTGGCGAGGAGGAAGGCGGCACGCCGCTCGAAGAGATCCCTGAGGCTGCATCAGAGTATCTCAACCACGACCCCGCCTACGATACCAACCACGACGAAGTTCAAGCTCCGTGGGAGGAACAAAACACAGCCCCCTGGGAAACGGCTGGCGAAACAGAGCCGAACGACCAACTGAACCTTGGCTCGTCGGTGCTGGCACCTTTGCCGGCCCTCGGGAAAATCCGGCAGTCGCGGATGGAGCGTGAACTCGTCGGGGAAGATCCGCACGATTCTTTCGCATCGCTTTTTGCCGAGAGTGAAGCCGCCGCCGAGGAAGTTCACGAGACACCGGCGTTGCCATTCGTGATTCCTTCGCGCTCAGTGGATTCGAGCCAGCGATCCCCCTTGGCGTCGCCGACCTTGCCATCGCCTCCTCCGGGATTGACCAACGACGAGGATCTCGATGATCTGCTGGGTAATGCTTCCGATTCCCAGGGGCTGAGCCGATCCACCGTCGTGATGATATCGGTGTTGGCGGCAGTAGCGGTCATTGCCACCATCACGGTGGTCGTCTTTGCCAATGCCATGGGCGGATTCCAAGTCAATCCCGATGACGGAACTTTGGAGAACCCTGCGGATCGCGGCGTTCTCGCACCGGTCCCCGCATCGACCTCTTTGGGGAATTCTTCCACAGCGGGGAGCGCCGCCAACGGAGACGCACCCGCCCAGATCGATCCGGTGGCCACGGAGCGGGTGGAAGCGAGCGCTCCGGCATCCCTCACGGGAAATCTGGACAAACCTCTCGTGCTGGCAGATCCGACCGCTCCCGCCCGGATCGATCTCTCCGAGGAGCCCACTGCGGTCCCGCCTGCGCCGACTCGCGGAGCCGATTCTCCCCCTGATCCGGCTTTCGAGCAGAGAGTTCAGGATATCGTGAGTCGCTCGCAGAATGGACCAAGCGGTGCCGGGATGTCGGTTATCGGCGGTGCTCCTGCGTTCGACGTCGGGGCGAATCCCTCGGCGAGCGCCGCTCTGCCACCCTTGCAGAGTCAGGCAGTGACTGCTCCGGAAGCGTCTGCTCCCGCAGCGGCTCCGAGTTCCGGTGCGACCGCTTTGTCAGCCGCACCAGCTCCGGCAGCACCGGTCTCCACCTACAACCCGCCTACTAGTTTTCCGGTCCCTAGTGATCCGAAGCTCCCACTTGGTCAGACCCGGGAGGTGATCGATGCCTATCTCCGTGCTCCTGATTGGCCATCCCGGCTGCGCTACACTTATCAGGGCGAATCTCTCAAGCCGTCCATCGAGGAGTATTATAAAAAATTCACCGACAAGCCGCTGACTCGTTACGCGCTGGATCTTTACCATACGGAAATGAATCCGGAATTCGGCGGGCCCTATTGGGTGTATCTTGTTTCCACCAACGACGCCGAACTGGGCGCTCCGCTCATCGTCCGGGTGGAAGATGGACTTCTCAAAGTGGATTGGGATATCTACACCGAGTTCGCCGACCAACACTTTGTCACCTTCCAGAATCAGGGAGCGGTCGCCAGTCCACGAACCTTCCGGATCCTGATCGAGCGTATCTCGGGCTACTATGGGGGAGACCGCGCCACCTTCGCCGACCTTGACGACTACGATGTGTTTCAGATCAATCCTCCCTACGGCTTGACCAATGAATTCGCCGAGAACGTCTTTCTCCCGAAAAATTCCGAATTGGCCAAGCGCCTCGCCACGCTGGTGAAACTGGGCGAGGAGCCGCTTGCCGTGATCATCACCTTGGATTGGAAAACGTTCCCTCACGGGGCCAAACACCTTGTGCTGACCAATATGGTGACCGAGGGCTGGTTCCGCTGACGAACCATGCAGCCTGAGATCGAGACCTTCATCCGTTATCTCGCGGTCGAACGGGGACTGTCGGAAAACTATCAACTGTCGGTGCGGCGCTCGCTGGAAGGGTTGGCCGACTGGCTCAAGCGCAATCGCCGGGTCGTGGTGGCCGGCGAAGTCACAACGGAACTGATCCTCCAATTTATGGGCGAACGCCGCAACCAGGATCGGCTCGCCGCGTCGAGTATGCGGGTGCAACTCATCGCCATCAAAATTTTCTTCCGGTATCTGGCCGCCACCGGTCGGATCGTCCGGGACGTGGCCGACGCCATCGACGCTCCGCGCCAGCAGCAGAAACTACCGCATACGATGAACGAACCGACCGTGGTTCGGCTGCTCGAATCCATCGACCTCACGAATTTTCTCGGTCTGCGTGATCGGGCGATGCTGGAGTTGCTCTACTCAAGCGGCCTGCGGGTCTCGGAGCTGACCGGGGCCCGGCTTGAGCATCTTTTCCTTGAGGAAGGAATCATCCGGGTCACCGGGAAAGGGAAAAAGACCAGACTCGTTCCGGTAGGGGGCGAGGCCCGGTCCAGTCTCGCGGAGTATCTGGAACGAGAACGCCCCGGCCTCGTAGGACCGAAAACCGGGAGTGAAGTATTTCTCTCGCGCCACGGACGGCAGCTCACGACGACACGGATTTGGCAAATCGCCCGGGAGCGGGCCAAACTAGCGGGCATCGACGAGACGGTTTATCCCCATTTGTTCCGCCATTCTTTTGCGACGCATCTTCTCGGCAATGGGGCGGACCTCCGGGTCATCCAGGAGCTGCTCGGCCATGCGGACATCGCCACCACCCAGATCTACACCCACGTCGATCAGAAGAGACTCCGCGAAGTGCATCGCAAGTTCCATCCTCGTGGTTGAGGAAGTAAGCGGGAGAATCGGCATCGAAGATCGCGAATCAAAGGAGATCGCGAATCAATCGTCGTCTTCGCCCTTCCACCAGTCGGCCGGGCGCTCCCAGGGGTCGATGGAGTCGGCGTGTTCCTCCACCGCTTCCTCGTCGCCGATGAAATCATCGAGGTTGTCGAAATCATCCGTCCCGAGGTGATTGAGTTCTTCGAAGAGCAAGGCCATGCCATCTGGTTGCAAACTCTCCTGGCGCTCCCGCAGCATCAGATAGCCGAAGAACAATCCGATCCCGAGGACCAAGCCGGAGATCAGTCCGACCAAAAATACTGCGGCAGCACTGTCCGCCGCCACTCCTTCCGCAGCCGGCACGGGCACGCTCAGCCGTGGATGCGACTGACCGATCAGATCCATCGCCAATAGTCCAGCGATGCCCATGGCCAAGATGATGGCGATGCGGCGGATTGGTCGGTTCATACGCAGGTTGGATTCCGGTCGCCGATCTGAGTTCCAAGCATGGTGCAAGAGAAACAGGCGACAAGGAGACCTTGCACGATGAATGAAACCGGGGAAATAAATTTTTTCCCGTTTTGAAATATTTTCGCAACCTTGCGAATCAGTCTTGCGAAGCTGGGACGACCGAACCAAGCAGCCCGACACGCTTCCAGGCTAACGACAATGCGCGCAAGTTCCAAAGAACTCCAGCTCGTGTTCCAAATCAGTGAAACCCGATGATTTGCTAATACCCTCCTCGAGCCCGCGAACAGGGCAGGAAATGTCCAGCACCGCAACGGTGCCACAGTCACGACAAATCAAATAGTCCTGGTGATGGTGAGACCGACGTAGGAGATAATGCGCCGCCCGGCTGTGGAATCCGATCCGGCGGACGATCCGCTTTTCCTCCAAACGGATGATCAGGCGATAGACCGTGGCTGGATCACAAGAGACATCGAAAGCGGGGCTGGCGGCGATCTCCTGCAGAGTCAACGGTTGCCGTGCTGCGAGCATGGCTTGCAGGCAAGCTCGCAGCGCAACCGTTTGGCGCAGGCCTCCTTGGGAACACTGATCGAGCAGATCAGTCAATTCAGATGCATCAACGGCCATGCCGAGAGGGTATCATCGTTCGGCATACTCTGCAATACCCGGAGCCTCTTCAGGTCCAGCGCCCATCCACCAATCTTTGGGCCGGACCGTCGTAGGCATCGCGCAAAACTTCCGGGAGACGATCCTCGCGGACGTTGTCGTAACATTGGAGGACAGCGAAGCGGGTCAGGGCCGCCGGAATGCCGACAGCCGTGAAGCCCGGGTGCCCGGTGGCTGGGAAAGGGCCGCCGTGGTTCATCGCGGGCGAGACGGCCACTCCGGTGGGCATTTTGTTGTTGAGCAGACGCCCCACTTTCAAGCGGAGGATCGGCTCCAACTGATCGTAGGCTGCGTCATCGGCGTCGTCTGCCGCGGAATAGAGGGATCCGGTCAGGTTACCCTCGAGCGAGGAGAGCACCGCCGCAGCCTCGGCGAGATCGGCCGCCACCACGAGCAGGGAAGTGTTTCCGAAAGCCTCCGTTTGCATCGTCACTGGATCGTTGAGGAAGCGGGCCCCGCTGATCCGGAAAAGGGTGTTCGCAACCGAGTAGCCGGTTCCACCTCCCGCGCCGGTTCCGCAAAGGACTTCCGCTCCGGCCTGCCGAAGGATGTCGTGGCTGTGCAGCAGCGATGTCTGCACGGACTTGGAGAGGAGGGTGCCCACGGGCGCGGAGGCAAAGCGGGTTACTGTTTCCGCGACAAAACGCTCGGCCGATCCCCCTGCTATCAGCAAAACCATGCCGGGATTCGTGCAAAATTGGCCGGTTCCTGCGAGGCAACTTCCGGCGAACTCGGTGGCCATGGCCTCCGCTTGTTCGTGCATCAGCGCCGGTAGGAAAACCACAGGATTCACGCTCGAAAGTTCCAAATAAATGGGCTTTCCTGCCTGGTCGGCGGCCTCTTTGAGCACAAGTCCCGCATGACGGCTCCCGGTGTAGCCCGTCGCTCCGATGCGAGGATCGCTAACCAATTGGGCACCCACCTCGTGGCTGGTGCGGTAGATGAGTTGGACCAAACCGGGGGGCATGCCGGTCTTTTCCATTGCGGCGCGGGCGCACTCTGCGAACAGGCGGGTCGTCCCCGGATGGGAGGAGTTGGCCTTGGCGATGACCGGATTTCCCGCCGCGATCGCCGCAGCAAAGTCTCCGCCAGAGGCGCTTCCGAAAGCGAAGGGGAAGTTGTTGGGGCCGAACACCGCGACCGGACCGATCGCGCTGTAACAGGAACGGATCTGGTTGGCGGAGTCGATTACTGCTTGACGCCACGATTCCGAGCGGGCAGCTGCGGCGGCCTGGCGCAGCTGACCTGTGGTGCGCGGCAACTCGACATCGGCAAGCCGGGGACTCTTCGGCAAGGCGGTTTCAAGGTGAGCCATTTCGACCAACTCGCCCGCCCCGGCTTCGATTTGCGAAGCGCACTCCTCAAGGAAGCCGGCGATGTCATTCCCCGATAAGCTGCGCATGGCCTGGAATGCCTCCGCAGAGGCCTCCAATGCCGCTTCACAATCCGCCCAGGCGCTGATGGGGTAGCCGGCGTCAAGCGCGGATTTGGTGGTCGGGTTCTCCGCGTGAAAACTGCCGATGGCTTGGGCTTCCTGCCAGGAGCCATTGATAAGGACGGGGGCGAGAGACATAATTTGAAAAGAAGAGACCGTGAGCGCAAGCAGTCGCCCGGTCAAGGAGCAGTCGGCACTAGATCGAGGGGATAAAACGACAATTTCTCAAACCCCGTGGTGGTGATGAGATAATTATTCTCCAAGCGGATCCCGGCTCGCAAGGACTCGCCATAGAGTCCCGGTTCGAAGGCAACCACGTCTCCCTCGGCAAATGTGTCGTCCCAAGCGGGGTTGATGCGTGGCACTTCATGGGCATCGAGTCCAATGCCATGTCCGGCATGATGAAAAAACGAATGCCCGCACCAGCCATCCAGTTCGCGGTGGACCGCTGCATGCATTTCGCGGCACGACTGCCCCGGTCGGAGATAGCCCTCTCCCATTTTCATCACTTCGACGATGCGGGCATGGGCGTCTTGTTGGGCTTGGGTGGGAGAGCCATCCACGGAAAAGGTCCGGCACAGGTCGCTGCGATAACCCCGCACGCCGACTCCGATATCCAGCACGTAGAGCTCGCCCGCCTCAACCTCGCGGCAACGGGCGAAGCCACCGGGGGAACCCGATTGGAAATCCTGCCCCCACCCGGAGAGGAATTCACCGGCGGCTTCGGTCGCCTCGTGCTGCATCGCCGCCATGACGGACACCTCGTTGATGCCGGGTTCGATCATTTGTTGGGAGGTTGCGTAGGCTCGGTCGGCGCAGGCGATCGTGAACTTCAGAAGGGCGACTTCGTCGGAGTCCTTGTGACGGCGCAGATATTGATAATCCGTGGTGATATCCAGGACTGCGGGGCCTCCGCTTTCGCGGGCGAGGGATACTTGATCGGTTCCGATCCGAGACAAGCCCGCGAGATAAGGACGGAGCGCCTCGGCGACACAGCTTTGCAGATTCTCCTTCAGCGTGAAAAGGTGATGCGTCACATACGGAATGACTTCATCCGCCGCAGGAGCGAAAGGTGCATCAAAGTGACTCACCACACTCGTTCCTCCGTCGCGCCGCACCAGCACCGCAGTGGGCGTGAGGGGTTGTTCGTGCCAGTAGCCGGTGAGCGCATGGACGTAGTGGCGGTCAAAAAAAACGGCCGCGTCGAGGCCTTCTGATCGGAGCCAGGAGCGGAGGGTCTCTTGGCGGGAGCGGCACGAAATGGGATGGAGCAGGGGCGGGGAAACAGTCATGGAATTTGCCAATTACCTTAGCGACTCCTGCACCCCCGGGTCAAGGGGTAGAGCACGTCCCAATCACATCTTTCTGCAAATCTCGCAACACCCGTAGCTCTCCCCAGTCCGCTCCTCGCATTCGTCTGGCCCCGGAGATGCGTTTGCAGCCAAAGCGATGCCTTTTGGTTTGCTCCCGCTCGAACACGCCGTCCACGAACGCGGCGCTGCCTAGGACCGCGCCATCACAGAAGTAGCGGACCCGTCGGCGCAGCACCTCTGTCACGCTCAAATTTCCATGCTTCTCCAGCACCGCCTCGACCGTCGCTTCGCTAAAACCCCGACGGCCAGGGACCGTGTTTCGTTCATCGCCCCCCTGTTCCTGCCCCTCGCCATAAAGAAACAAACGATACCGGCTCTGGGTGCTGGACCAGTCCTCTCGCCATGCCAGATCCCGAAACGCCTCGCTCAGAACCATTCCCAGACCCGATCTCGCCAAGCCGCCTTGGATTCCTCCCGCAACCGCCTCCCCATATCCACTCCACCGGTAGTCTTCGGGAGCCTTGACAAGGCCCGCCCTCAGGGGATTCAGGTCGATGTATGCAGCCACTGTTAGGAGGGCGGACTCCCGGCCTTCAACGAGAACGCTTTTGTAACGTCCCTCCCAAAGTGCCCCGGTCCGGCCCCGTCGCATATTGATATAGATGGTCACCCGCTGTTTCACATCCTTGAGGAAAAAAGCCAAGCTCCCTCGCCGCCGTTCGTAGCGAGCGAGAATCTCCCGATGCCAGGACTCGCTGCCGAGCTTCCGGGCTCTCTCGAATTCCTGCCGCACGCTTTCGACCGTTGCCGCATCATGGAGTCGCGGCAAAACTTTCAACAAAGTCTCCTCGGTCAGCGGATCCAGTTCCTCGCGGTCCGGCACCTCGACCAACAAATGAAAGTGGTTGCTCATCAAGCAGTAAGTGACCACCCGAACTCCGGCAAAAGCCTCCAAATTCCGTAGAATTTTTCGAAAGACCTCCTTCTCCTGCGGCCCAAACACCATCTGCCGATCCACCACCCGCGATACCACATGGTAAAACGATCGCCCTTCTCCCAACAAACGCGCCATTCTCATATCGAAGAGTATCACCTCCTAATGCGAGCCGCAACAATAAACTTCCTGTCCCTTAATTTTCTCCTAATGGGCAACAATTATATGCCTGGCCTATAATGTGCCTTTAGGCGGTTATGTCGGCTCCCACCGTTCTTTTGGTTTCTTTTCTGGATGCGCGGCGGAAGAACTGATTATTTGTCCCTTGATTATCTCCGTCTGGTTGATGGCGTCGGGGCTTGCATCGTGGAGCCAACGCGCGAAAGAAGTGGTTGCGACAGGTTCCTTGTTTTTGAAAATCCATTTTCCAGATGAACTCCCCGTTTCTCGATGTCGGGAGGAGATTGGCGCGACCATTGCCAAGCATCCGGTGGTGATCGTCTGCGGTGACACGGGCTCGGGGAAAACCACGCAACTGCCGAAGATCGTTCTGGCCCTGGGACGAGGGGGCGACGGAAAGAGGATTGGGTGCACCCAGCCCCGGAGGATTGCGGCCACTTCGGGTGCGCGACGGGTGGCGACGGAGATGGAGGTCGAGCTCGGGCGTGAGGTCGGTTGTCAGGTTCGCTTCGATGATAGAACGGACCGGGAGGTGACGCGGATCAAGTTCATGACCGACGGCATCCTCCTCGCGGAGACCCGGCGGGATCCCGATTTGTTGGAGTATGATACCCTGATCATCGACGAAGCTCACGAGCGATCGCTGAACATCGATTTTATCCTCGGGTATTTGCATCGCCTTTTGGAGCGACGAACGGACCTGAAAGTAGTGCTCTCTTCCGCGACCCTCGATGCGGGGAGCTTCGCGAAGTTCTTTGGAGGAGCACCCGTCGTCAGCGTGGAGGGACGAACTTACCCGGTGGAGGACATCTTCCAAATCGCCGAACATGATCGAGAACCGCTCGTTGAGCAGGTGGGCCGGGCCTTGAATGAATTGTCCTCGTTGGATCCCTTGGGGGATACGCTGGTTTTTTTGCCGGGAGAACGGGAGATTCGCGACTGTGCCGATTGGCTAGGGGGCAAAAAATTCTTTCGCACTCTTGTGCTGCCTCTTTATGCCCGTCAGGCAGGGGCGGAGCAGGAAGCCATCTTTCGACCGATAGCCGGGCAGCGTCGCATCATTCTCGCGACCAATGTTGCGGAGACGTCGTTGACCATTCCCGACATCCGCTTTGTAGTCGATTCGGGCCTGGCGCGAGTCAGCCGCCACGATCCAGTGTCCGACATCCAGCGACTTCAGATCGAGCCGATTTCGCAGGCGAGCGCGCGGCAACGGCGGGGGCGTTGCGGGCGAGTAGGGCCGGGCGTGTGCGTCCGCCTCTACGCGGAGGAGGACTTTGCGTCGCGCCCGGAGTTCACGACCCCCGAGATATTGCGGTCAAATCTGGCCGGGGTGGTTCTGCAAATGGAGCACCTCGGTCTGGGCGATCCGCTCCTGTTCCCTTTCGTCGACCCTCCGCAGCCCAAGCGCATAGCTCAGGCCTACCGCGTGTTGGAGGAGATTGGAGCGATCCACAAAAAGGGCAAACGCATCGCTCTGACGAAAGTCGGAGAGACCCTGGCCCGCCTCCCGCTTGATCCGCGGATAGGGCGCATCCTCGTCGGCGCTCGCGACGAAGGATGCCTCGCTGAGGGGCTCGTCATCGCCGCCGCGCTCACTGTTCCCGATCCCCGCGAGCGCCCCCAGGACAAACAGCAAGCGGCCGACGAAGCTCATGCCCGATTCCGTGATGCCCGTTCTGACTTCACCGGATGGTTGAAGCTGTGGCACGGCATCACAGAAGTATCGGCTTCCTCAGGCAACCAGTTGCGGCGCTTTTGCGAACGAAGTTTTCTGAATCATCGGCGGGTGCGGGAGTGGGGGCAGTTGCATCGAGAGTTGCGCCAAACTTTGCGCGAATTGCGTTGGGCCCTCCCCGATGCAAAAGCCGCGTTCTCCGATCCGGCCGACACCTACCACGAACCGCTGCACCGGGCGATTCTTGCGGCGATCCCGTCGCATATCGGGATGAATCTCGGAAAAAAACTCGGGTATCAGGGAGAAGGCGGTCGAGCCTTTTTTGTGTTCCCGGGGTCGGGAGTGTTTGCGTCTTCGCCGGCTTGGGTGATGGCCTTTGAGAAAGTGGAGACGGCCAAACTCTACGCGAGGAACGTGGCGATGTTCGATCCCGGTTGGATGGAAAAAGTGGCGCCCCACCTATGTCGCTATCGTTACAACAATCCCCATTGGGTCGCCGAGCAGGGTGCGGTCTATGGAGAGGAGCGGGTGCTCGCCTTTGGATTGCCGGTGGTGGAGAAGAGGCGCATCCATTATGGTCGAGTTGACCTCGTCGTGGCGCGGAGGGTGTTTTTGCTGGAAGCACTCGTCCTTGGAAATACCAAGTCCCCGCTGCTAGCCTTGGCGCACAATCGGGCGACCCTGATTGAAGCTGAGAAACTGGAGCACAAGGTGCGTCGTCGGGGCGGCTTGCTGCATCCGACCGCAGTAGAGGATTGGTATGGGGAGAAACTTCCGGCCACGATTTGCACGCAAAAGGAATTCGAGCAGTGGGTCGCCTCCGCGCCGCCGGGCATCCTCGATTTCACGCTTGAGGATTGCTTGAGTGAAATTCCGGGAGGTTTGGTGTTGGAGGACTATCCGAACACGGTGGCTAGCCCCGAGGGTGAGGTGGAGTTCGCCTTGAGCTACCTTCACATGCCTGGAGATTCCGCCGATGGAATCTGCATCGAGATTCCTTTGATAGAACTGCCTGCCTTGCCCGCATGGTATGGAGATTGGCTCGTGCCTGGCTGGCTGGGGGAAAAGACGGGCGTCCTGCTGAGATGTCTGCACAAGGACTTGCGAACCTTGCTCCCCTCCAATCGTGAGGTGGCAGACGATTTCGTCGCCGACTGGGCGGGTTATGTGCCGGAAGTGAGTTTGATCGAAGCGCTCATCGACACGCTCCGGGAAACCTACGGAGTGAGTGTTTCCGAAGAATCGTTCTCGCTGGACAGGATGCCGGAGCATCTCCGGATGAGATTCGTGGTGGTCGATGACCAAGGACGAGTCATCGGCGAGAGTCGTGACCTGACTGATTTACAGGAACGGCCTGCCGGTAAACTGCGGGATCGAGTTGCGAAAGTAGCCAAAGGGCGCTTTGATCGATCCGGATTGACCAGTTGGTCCTTTGGCGATTTACCTGAAGAATATGCGTTGGACCATCGCACACCCGGATTTCCGCGGCTCTATGATGCCGGAAATCGTGGAGTTGGGTTGCGGCTGTGGCCCACTAGAGCCGCGGGAGATTGTCAGCATCGCCGGGGTGTCGCGGCGCTCTTTGAAAAGGTATCTGTCGGAACGACGCGGCGGCTCACCGAATTGCTCGAAGGGGGGAACCCCCGACCCAAAACGCCAGCCAACACGCTGCCCCGTCCGACGGCGGCACCGTCGTTGGAAGGATTCGCTTCTTTGGCGGCTGCCTTCGGCGGTAGCGCTGTTCCTGCAAAACAATCGTCAGGTGCTTCGGGGAAAAAGGTTGTGCCCAACCAAGGTGCCGCGACGTGGGCGCGAGAGAATCTCTGGTTGCTCGACCAACTTGGGGCCTCGCCGGGACGCGCGCTGATGGATCTTCGACGACGGCTTCTCGGGGATCAGCTCGGCTGCCCTTTAACGAAATCGGCTTGGGATGAAGCCGTGGAGGGAACCGAGATCGCTATTTGGGATCAGGTGGGTATCGCCTTGGATCAACTCCGACGCATCCTTGGAGTAGCGGAGAATGTGGGAAGTTTGTTGGGTAGAAAGGATCCCGGATTTGAAGAATCGCTCGCAGACGCACGGGAGCAATTCCAATCGCTCTTCGCGCCAGGGTGGCTTCTAACCGACGATTTTACCCGCAGTCTCATCGACATCCAGGGACTAGAGATGCGGCTAACCCGGATGTTCGGATCCGCCCCGGGAAAGGATGCGGCCAAGCTTGCTGAGTATCGCAAGGCAATCAATCGCGATCAAAATGGAGCAGCCTTGTCGGCTTGTCAGGGGCACTGTGAGGCTTGTCCCGTAGGCCTGTCGCAAGGGGATCTTCGGGGCATCGAGGCAAATCTGAGGTTGCAATACTTTGCTCCCGAGTTGCGGGCGAAGTTGCGTTAACAAAGATAGAAAGTGGGCGATCCGGCCGAGATCATTTTGCGACACCGGTATGCGCCGCAATTGCCGTCAGGATTTCCTCGCGACCTTCCTTGTTCTCCGTCGAGCTGAAGAAGGTGGCTGGAGTTCCATTGGTGTATTCGGCAAGCGCTTCAAGAAACAAATCCCGATTTGCCCGTGCCCGTCCCGGTTTCACCTTGTCCGTTTTTGTGAAGACAAGGGAAAACGGCACGCCGCGCTCCACCAGCCAAGTAGTGAAATCCACGTCGATGCGTTGCGGCTCGTGTCGCGAATCGATCAGCACATACACCTGCACCAGCGCTTCGCGAAACTCCAGATAATCCGAAGTGAAACCACTGAAACGGGCTCGCTCGGTTTTGGAAACCTTGGCGTATCCATATCCCGGCAAATCGACCGCGCACCAAGTGTCGTTTATGGCGAAAAAATTGATGGTGCGGGTATGGCCCGGTTTGCCCGAAGTCTTGGCAAGGCCGCGCTGTTGGCAGAGGAAATTGAGCAGGGACGACTTGCCTACATTGGAGCGTCCAATGAAGGCCACCTCCGGCAGGCTTGCGCCAGGGCAATCGGCCAAGGTCGAGGAGCTGGTGACAAAACGGGCAGATTTGATTTTCATGGAAAAAGGGTATTCAGGCGCGGGGGCGCAGATCGTTTTCGTAGTCCACCCGGTCGGCGTGGTTGCGGGCTTTGATGCGATGATCCCGCTTGGCGCGGCGCTCGATCGTCATGTTTCGCTTCTTGAGGCGGCGGTTGAGTTCAGTAATCTCGTCATCGAGCTTCAGGAATCCTTCGTAGCGCTCAAGTGCCAACGAGCCTCCGGTAACCGCCTCGCGGATGGCGCATCCCGCATCGCTTCCGTGACTACAATCGGCGAATCGGCATTGCTGAGCCAGTTCAGCGATATCGAAGAATCGCTCGCGCAAGGTCCGCTCGTCGGTCCACATCTGCACTTCACGAATGCCCGGATTGTCGATCAGGATGCCGCCTTGAGGCAAAACGATCAGCTCCCGGGCGGTGGTGGTGTGCCTTCCCTTCCCAGTGACTTCATTGACCTCCCCCGACTCAAGCCACTCTTCGCCGAGGAGGGCGTTGATCAAGGACGACTTCCCGACCCCGCTCGAACCGACGAAGGTCAAGGAGACCCCTGTCGTGAGATAGGGGCGGATGGTGGCAACGTTGGCCCCATCCACCGCACTGGTGATGATGACATCCGTATCGGGTGAAAGTTCGCGGATCGCTGCGGCCGCTGCCTCATTCTGTTCGGGAGTATGAAGATCGGATTTATTGATCAGCACGATGGCGCCCGCTCCACTTCGTCCCACGAGGGTGAAGAAGCGCTCCATGCGGCGCAGATTGAGATCCGTCCCGGCGTCAGTTACGATGCAGGCGAGGCTGACGTTTGCTGCGATGACCTGCTCCTCGCAGCTTTTTCCGGGAGCCTTGCGGGAGAAGCAGGTCTGGCGGGAGAGCCGGGCACGGATGACGGTGTCAAGGTCGCCGGTGCCGAGTTCGAGTGCCACCCAGTCGCCGACGGCTGGAAGCTCGGCGTCGCAGGAGGCGTCGTGATAGACCTTGCCACTGAGGATCACTTCGATCTCCGTGCCGTCGCCGCAGAGCGCCCCGTAGGTGATCTTGTTGTCGCGGATGAGGCGTGCGGGCACCCACCCCTTGGCTGCCAGGGGGGCAAATTCACGCGCAAAGGCGTCGTTCCATCCGAGATCCGACAGGGTCATGCAGGGGTAGTGTAGCGGAGGAACGGATGCGGAGCACTCGAAAAAGGTCTCTCAAGCCTTCCGATAGAGCGGGTGCACTTTCGTTCGAAGCCACGACTACCATCGGCTTGACCTTTCACACCCTTTTCCCTTTACTCGGATCTCCTCACTTTTCCGAACCACGCATGATCTTCCCTCGTCTCCCTTTTGCCACCCGCTGCTTCGCTTCTGTTGGCGCGGCTCTCCTCATCGTAGGAACCAATCCGTCGAGCTTCGCCGACTCCAGTCGTCCGAATGTGATTCTCTTCCTCGTCGATGACATGGGATGGATGGACTGCGGAGTTTATGGTTCGCAATACTACGAGACACCGAATATCGACCGCTTCGCGCAACGCTCGATGCGCTTCACCGATGCCTGTGCGCTGCCGCTTTGCTCGCCGACGCGGGCGAGTTTGCTGACGGGTAAATACTCTTCGCGCCATGGCATCACCAGCGCGACGGGACATCAGAAGCCACAGCCGGAGGGGCATGTTTTCCTCCCGCTCACCGCCGCCCCGGCGCAGCCCATGCTCATGCCGGAGAGCAAGAGTTACCTGGAGCCAAGCGAATATACTCTTGCGGAAGCCTTGCGCGATGCGGGATACCGCACCGGGCACATCGGCAAATGGCACCTCGGTCTCACCCAGCCTCATTGGCCGGAGGAGCAGGGATTCGATGTCGCCTTCCATTGCCACCCGGATCCAGGGCCTCCCGGAGAATACTTTTCGCCCTACGGCGTCGCGGCCGAAGGGACCCCCGGCGGCAAGAACCGGGTTGGCACTGTGACGGATGGCCCCGAGGGAGAATACATCGTGGATCGCCTCGCCGAGGAAGCCGTGAAATTCATTGCCGGCAGCGAGGATCAACCGTTTTTCTTGAATCTCTGGAACTACGGCGTTCATGGACCTTGGGGACACAAACCCGAATACACGAAACTCTTTGCCGGGAAAACGGATCCTAGCGGTGCGCAGGGCAATCCCATCATGGCGTCGATGCTCAGAAGCGTGGACGAATGCTTCGGGCGCATTCTTGAAGAACTCGACGCCAGAGGCATCGCCGACAACACGATCATCATTTTCAATTCCGACAACGGAGGCAACACCCACAGCAACGTGCCGGGAGAGGGAAAGACCGAGAAGGCGGAATCATCGAAATCCGAGTTCCTCGCCGACTGGCGCAAGTGGGCTGGCGACCAGTCGCCGACGATGAATACGCCTCTCCGCGACGGCAAGGGTACCCTCTACGAGGGCGGCACCCGAGTTCCCCTGATGTGGGCCTGGGCGGGACACATTCCGCCCGGCACCACGAGCGATGCAGTGGTCGGACACGTTGACCTTTATCCCACGCTCCTCGACCTGCTCGGGCTGCCGCTGCCGACCTCACAGAAAATCGACGGAGTCAGTTACGCCGCCGTGCTCCAACAATCCGGCAAGCTGGAGCGAAAGGCGTTTTTCAACTATTTCCCGCACGGCGGCGTTGGTCGAGCAGGCGGTGTCTCGGTTCGGTCGGGAGACTGGAAACTCATCCGGTGGTTCGGCGTTCCCTGGGGCGACGAGACCCGTTATGAGCTCTACAACCTCCGTGAAGACCTGAGCGAGGCAAACAACCGCGCTACCGCAGAACCGGGCCTCGTTGCGGAGTTCGATGGACTCATCGACGGGTTTCTCACCGAGACCGGCGCGACCTATCCGAGACCGAATCCCGCCTTTGATCCCACCTCGGTCAGGGTCAAGCCTGCCAATCCGAAGGCCTCCACCAGTGCCAATCCCAAGGCCGGCGAAAGCGATCCGCTCGAAGGTTGGAAAGTGCGACAAAGTGAGGTGGTCGTCAAAGACGGCGTGCTCACCATGACAGAGACGGGCAAACCGGGAACGGCTTTTCTCGGTCACACCATGGGGAGGACCAAGGGGCCGGTCACTGTAAAAATGCGTCTTCGGAGCTCGGTCGGGGGCGAAGGCAAAGTGGAGTGGGCGGGGGAAGCTGACAGCGGCGCCGAGCCGAAGTCCGCTCCCTTCACGGTCGCTCCGGGGGAATGGCAAGAGGTCGTCGTGGAGATCCCCGAGTCCGGTATCCTCGGAACGACGCGACTCTATCTTCCTGCGAGTGGACCGTTGGAATTGGACTGGGCTGAGATCTCCGGCGAGGCGACGATGCGTTGGGACTTCAATGCGAAGTAACCTCCGGCACCCCGCTTCGCATCTCTAACGCCAACAGACACGCCATGGCCGCACCGCGATCGTCGCGTCCGAGGATGGCGTCACGGAAGTAGTAATCTTCGAGCTTCTTCTGCTTGCCCGTTCCGGTGCAGACGTTGGTTAGGGTCAGCCCGTCCGCATCAATGCGCCCTTTGATGGCGGCCCAAGCCTGTTCCAAGCGGGGAAGCCAGTCAGGTTCCTCCAGCCACCCTTGCCGCAGTCCGGTGGAGATGGCGATCCCAATCATGGCGGTGGCGGTGAACTCGGCGTAACTCTCGGGACGGTCGATCAGGTTGTGCCAAAGTCCGTCTCCGTCCTGATAAGGGGCTAGGGCGGTGAGGTGCGCCCGGGCCATTGCGATGAGAGCGGGGCGCTCGGGGTGGTTTTCTGGAAAGTTGTCGAGGATGATTGCCAGTCCCAGTGCGGGGAAGCCGTTGCCGCGTCCCCAAGCTCCTTCGTTCAAAGGACTGTGGCGGTAGAGACCGTCAGGACGGAGGCAGAGTTCCCGCATGAAGCGGACGTGGCGAAGACACTGTTCAAAATATTTGCCTTCGCCAGTGAGCGCTCCGGCCCGGGCGAGCAGGGGGCCTCCCATGAAAACGGCGTCGCTCATTTCATTGTGCTGAGGCATGGCTTCGAGTGGAGAGCCATCGGAAGCAAAGGCAAGATTGGCAACAGAGATGACGCGTTCGCGAGCCCACGGTTCGGGAAATTCGGCGAAAAGTAGAGTGCCGGCGACGTGTCCGCTATTCGTCGGAAGCTTTGCGGTGGCGAGGAAGTCCTGCGCAATCCTACGGGGTGAATGTTCTCCTGTTGGGGAGGCTTCGCCTTCGAAGCGCAATCGGGCCACCAGAGCCAAGGCGTCGATGTAGTTGCCGTCGAGCTTTTTGCCATAGTGCTCCAGAAGCGCGGTGAGGATCTCGTCGGGGCTGCGGGCGAGACGGGCCTGCATCGCAAGCTTGGCCGGAGAATCGGATGTCGGCGGAGCGTAGGTGGTTGCTGTCGGGACCAGGCCTACCCCGGCGGGCGCGTGCTCCGCCAAGGCAGCGGCGAGAGATTTCCCGACTGGACGATCTGGAACCACGACGAGATCAGGGGCGCTCAGGCCGATCCACCGCCAGATGGCGTGGGCTTCGGCATGAGGAGGAAGGAAGGCAGGTCCGGGTGGCGGAAAGACCAAGTCTTCCGAAAGAGGGGAGGCAATGCCGAGCCACACTTCGTCATCGGGACAAGCGGCGAAGGCGTCGGGCGTGGAGAGGTCAAGTCGAACGATACGACGTCGAGTGTCAGGATGCGTTCCGTTTTGCTGGGTGCTCCACGCCACGATGGATTCTCCCAGGGCCGTGCGGCCTATGGCACTGCTTGCGATGGTTCCGTCGCCGTCGCGAGCGGATAGCAAAGAAGGTATGATGCAGAAACTGCCCCAAAGAACGAGATGAGTCGGGATGATCTTTGATTTCATGGTTGGCGCAAGAGGGCGACGACCTCGGGAAGCAGGGCACGATTTGTCGCGAGGGCCTCACCGCCGTCGATCCGTCCCTCATTCCCTGACCAATCACCAAAATATCCGCCCGCCTCGCGGAAGATCGGCGGAAACGGTCCGCAGTCCCAGATGGCCATGACCGGGTCCACCATGATTTCGGCGCGACCCGTGGCCACGAGCAGATAGCCGTAGGCATCGCACCACCCCGCGTTGTAGTAGACCGCCTTTTGAAGGAGGTCCCAAGCAGCACCCTTGCCATTTTTGCCGAAGTAGGCGGTGTCGATGTGGGCGCAGACGGCGCGGTCGAGTTTGGTCTCTTCGGAGACGCGGCAAGGACGTCCATTCCAGTGCGCGCCAAGACCGGAAGCGGCACTGACCATCTCGTTGAGCGCTGGGAAATGGGCGCAACCGACCTCCACTCGTCCATCGATTTCCAGGGCGATGAGCACAGCGTAGAGCGGCACGCCATGAACAAAGGACTTGGTGCCGTCGATGGGATCTATGATCCAGCGATGGCTGGAGCGGTGTTCACTGGCCCCGTATTCCTCTCCGACGATTTCGTGATCGGGATAGGCCTCGGCAATTCGGTTGCGGATGTGGGTCTCGGCCTCTCGGTCGGCCCGGGTTACCGGGGTGTCATCGCCCTTGAACTCGGCTGGTGCGGCATCGGTTAGGAAATACTTCAAGGTGATCTGCCCCGCTTCGCGGGCGACCTCTTCTGTGAATGTTAGGAAGTCGGCGAGCATAGGGAGGCGGCGGACGGAGCGGGGCGGGGAGCTTGGTGCGGGGCGGCTTTTCTTCGAATGTATTCGTTCTTGTTCATCCGTGAAAATTCTTGGTGAAAACCAGAAACGAATGATCAGGGAGCCCTCCGTTCAAGCTAGAGAAGAGTTTAGGACCACGGATTTTCACGAATGAACACGAATTGTTTTTGACGAATGCCTTTGGTTCACGAGGCCTGATCCCAGGCGTGTCCACCCTAAGGTTCAGCACTTACGGCGCAGGCGGCGCATCGGGTGCGAGCACGACCGTCACCGGTGGGGTCACTCTCGCCGAAGGCGTAGGATCGGCGGGCAGATCGCCGAGCGCGTAGCGGATGCCATCGAGCATGTGCTGGAGCATGACTGAATCCGAGAAGGTGGCATCGTTGTGTCCGAGGTTCGTGAAGAAGAGGCGTCCTTGGCCCACTTCGCGGCACCAGGAGACGGGGACATCAACCTCAGTGGGTTTTTTTCCGGCGAGCGCGGGGGCAAATTTTTCATTCTCCACTGGAGTCTGGTTGGCCATTTTGCTTTGGTCAAGGCTGAGGAGAACTCTGAGTTTTTCACGGCCCTGGAAGTTCTCGGGCTTATACCAATAGATCTCGTCTTTGTGCCAGAAGCCTTTCCCGTTGAAGGCCGCATTGATGGGATGCTCAGGGTCCTCCACTTTGAAGGCCCAGGTTCCGCCGCCGCCCCAGGGGTGTCCGTTGAAGATTCCACCGATGAGGGCGATGCCTTCATCCCATTTGCCGAAATTGTCGGCGGCGGCGTGGAGACCGACGATGCCTTTGCCACTGTTTATGAATTCAAGAATCGCTTTTCGTTGGGATTCGTTCGGGTTGAGTCCGGTGGAATTATTGAAGATGATGGCGTCGAACTTCTCCAGGCTTTCGTCGGAGAATACGTCGTATTGGTCGGCGGTGCTTGCGGTGAAAGCTCCCGTCTTCTCGCCAATCTGTTTCAGGGCATGGTTGGCGAAGGGGATGGAGGTGTGAATGAATCCTTCACAGCGATAAAAGACGAGAACCTTGCGTTCTTTGGCCGGTGCGGGAGCGGTGGAAGGAACGGCGGCTTCGATGACCGTCTTCTGCTCAGGAGTCGGAGTATCCCCGAAACGCTCGGTGGCCTTTTCCTCCCACGTTTTCGGTTTCTCGTCGGGTTTGCTCTGAGCAAGGACGAGGCAGGTTGCCGCGAGAGCGCAGAAAAGAACTGCAATGGCAGAGGGTCGGGGGGCTTTCATGATCACTGGGGGTCTGGAGTCACAGGTTGTTTACTTCCGTTTCTTGGCCCGGTCAAAGCGCTGACGGCGTTTTTCTGCGGGATCTTCCATGGCGGGAGCTGGTTCGGCGATGGGATCGGAGAGAGGTTGGGGCGGGGTCGCGGTCTTGGCTGGTCGGGTCGGCTTGGGACCGGCGGAGCGGCGTTGCTTGATCGCACGGGTGAAAGCGCTTGCGGGAGCCCATTCAGGCATCCTCCATCCAGTCCTGGTGGCGAGCGCCTCAAGCAGAAACAGGACTGTGGCCAGCGCGAGGAACCACGAGCGGATCGGGCTGGTCTCAGGGTTGTTGGGTTTGCGCCAGGCTTGGGTCAGATCGAGGATTTCGCTGCCGCCGCTGGCTCGTGAGGTTTCGCGCAGTTCG
>Ga0105044_10002582_pt1 | contig 24818 bp, 19 predicted proteins | sample MAT01_FD_78092 | JGI IMG/M metagenome (GOLD analysis project Ga0105044, IMG submission 78092) | Freshwater microbial communities from Lake Fryxell liftoff mats and glacier meltwater in Antarctica - MAT-01 | ecosystem: Environmental > Aquatic > Freshwater > Ice > Liftoff microbial mat | place... | reverse complement strand
TTCTTTTTTGATTTTGGCCAATGTTTGGCGGTATCGCGCATCCAGCCCTTTTTGCCGCAACTCGGAAGCAAAATCAAGTGCCCTTTGGTTGTCATTTTCGGGCGACAAATGCTTGCGTACCGTTAAAAAGTTCTGTACGTGTCGTTTCAATTCAGAGATCAGCTTGTCTACCTTGCTCTCTACCAGTTCTTTGTTGGGGTATAGTATCTGAAAGATGGTTTCTTTCTCCAGGTCGTCTATGTTCTCGGACTCTTGGGCGGCCAAAATGAGCTCCAAGAGGGCTATCAAAGGCTCCCGATTGGCCCCTTTATTAAAAAAAAGGCTACTCAAATAAACACGAAAACCCTCTTTTTCTTCCGGTTGGAAAGCATTCAAGACATCTAGAACAAACAGATTCAACATGAAACGGAATTGGTAAACTAGGCGAAAAGTGTTATACTTTTATGACTCCTCCAGCGATAATTTTGTCCCAGATTAATGCAGAAAGGCTACAATTTGGCGTGGAATTTCCTGCAAAAATGGACAATTTGAATGGCACATTCAAACTAATCAGAGAGTATTTTCTAACGTTTTCATGGGTACTTAAGTCCTTGACTTGCTTTCTAAACCTTGCAATCAAAAAAATAATAAACGCAAAATGAATTGATTATGCATTTTAAAACAATTTCAGTACTCGCTTTTTTGGCTTTTTGCTGTCTTCCATCCATGGATTCGACGCAGGGAGCCAACCCAAGCATGTCCAACTTTAAGTCATCTTCAGCGCTTCTGAGCATCGACCCGCCAGCTTATCTAAATGTGACACAGGTAGGTACTACCTGGGCGAATGTACAATGGCCAGATGTGCCGGGCTCCGCCAACTTTCATATTGTTACCAAAGAGTTTGTTTCCGGAAACGTGGTCAGCGATGTAACTGGAATCGTTTACTCCGCAACTGGATATACCATTAATGGCCTGTCTCCCGGTGTAACCTATTATTCTACGATATGGTCGATTGATGGAAACGGTGTGCAAAGTGAATCGGGTACCAATTCGGACAATTATGATACTATCATTGTAGACCTCATCGCCGGAGGCTACACCGCTCCTCAAGGCATGAGCAGTTGGGTAGTAAACTGCACCGTGGGCTCTGGTGTGCCAGCTAGCTGTAATTATACCTGGGCCTTAAGCCCTTACACCTATTTCAATATTAAGAATGCATCAGACATTTCTAAGCAAATCAATTTCATGTTGAATGAAAATGGGGGCATCACATACCTGATGCCGAACACCTTGGATCCAAACTACACATTGCAGGAATTCAATTTTGCGCAGGATCCGGAGGGCCAATATGTAGATGTGTTTTTTGGTATCCGTCAAATTGCCCGATTGACAGTTGCCAGCCCTACGGCATTAAACCCATTCGGCCGCCTATATCGCCGTGATGGTTCTGGATCAAACGAAGAGTTGGGTTTCCCGATTGAAAAAATGGTGCCTGGAAATGTAAAATCAGGATTTTCCGGCCCGGGTGAATCCAATAGCAGGAGCGAATCCGATTTATTGGATGACGCTGGTACGATGAAGTTATCGGCTTCTCCCAATCCGTTTACCCAACAGCTCGACATAAAAATTCCCTATGCTACCGATGAAAACGCTGTTACCATCAACCTGTATGACCTTCGTGGCCGAATTGTACTCACCAAACAATCAATTGGCCGCGCTCAAACGATTAGCCTTCCGACAGAAGATTTGATACCTGGCGTTTACTTCTTAAGGGTAAAAACCGGTGACAGATCCGACACAATCAAGGTGCTGAAAACACAGTAACTACTACTTAATCAAAACCGCTTTGCAACAATGGGCCGCTCCAAGTTTTTGGGACGGCCCTTGTTGTTTGTGTGGAAATCCGCTGTGCACCGGACAATTTCAGAAGTCAAAATATACCAAAAAAGCTGGGGTATCAAGTAGAAGCGACCCTGAAAAACAGAACCAACGACACTTCCGGCAACTTGCGCGATGTGATGATCTGGACCATGTTTAAATCCGACTATGAAAACAGCCAGATAAAGGATTTGAACTTAAAAGCGTCTGATGTTATTGGAAGAATAATTTGATGCTCCCCGCCCTCAGGCAAAGCTTTTACAATTCCGTTACATCCTTTTACCGCCATTCTTACCTTGCTCCACAAAGGTTTTTGCTATTTTTGAGGCATTGAATCCTGTCTCCATGAAAAGAATGGCACCATTTGCCGCATTGTTCTTGCTCAGTATGTTGCTCATGCAGTTTGTCAGGGCGGTTTCCGAACCAGGGCAGCATCCAGGGCTTTCAACTGAAAAGGTAAATCTCGCCTTGCGCCGTGCAGCGGATCTTTTGCTAAAAGAATCGGGCGACAGCATTTCCCGGGTACCTCCAGTGGAAAAAGTTACCACCAATGTCTCGCTCCTGCGCCTGGAGCATAGCTTCAATTACGACCTGCTTCCGACAATCCGTCAGGAATCCTTTGAGGTTCACAGTATCACGGACAATTACGATGTTGCGGTGCTACGCTGCCTCGATGGCATGCTTGAGCTCGGCTATAATTTCGAAGATTTTTCCCAAAACAATAGTGCTACCTGATCCATCCTGCTAGTGGCGCGAATACCATGTAACGTATAGGTTATCGAGACAGATTTTTTGTTCAATTAGGCGTGAGAAGGGCGAAATGCGGGACATTTTAACCGACGAACAACGAAATTGAGCGGAAAATATGGCCGTTAACCTATATGTTACTTGGTATTCGCGCCACTAGAAGCAAAGGCAAATCCTGAAAATTCGAGATGACTCATGTTACGGTTGTATGCCGCTCCTTCGCGCTCGAAATGAACTGAATTGCTTGAAAAATAAGGGATATTACTAGCTTTGCTTTACAATCTCTTTATCATCCTTTCATTCGTTTCGCCATGCGGTTTCCGTTACTCTTCCTGTTGATAGCCCCGTTGACTTTGTTCGCACAAAATACCCATTGGCAGTCGAAAATTGATCCGCTGCTGTGGGCTTATGCGCAGAACCCCGATACCAGCGTTGAGTTTCTAGTCATTCTGCAAGTGCAGGCTGATGTAAGTGCTGCCAAGCAAATGCGCAGCAAAACAGACAAAGGGCAATACGTTTTTGAAACCCTCTCCACCTTTGCCGAAAGTAGCCAACGCAAACTCCGTGACCTGTTGCAGCTTGAAAATGTGCCCCACCAATCTTTCTGGATCATCAATGGACTTTGGGTAAAGGCTTCAAAAAAACTGATCGAACAAATTGCCAAAATGCCCGAAGTGGGCCGCCTGGAAATAAACCCTGTTTGGCATCTTGAAGAACCAATGCCCGAGGTTACAACTGCAACAGCGCAAGACCGCCTGACACCCATTTCCTGGGGACTTACCAAAATAAACGCTGATGATGTCTGGGCCATGGGCTACACCGGGCAGGGCATTGTGGTTGGTGGCCAAGATACGGGTTATGAATGGGGCCACCCGGCGATAAAGAACAAATACCGAGGCTGGAATGGCTCCACTGCCGATCATAATTACAACTGGCATGATGCCATTCACGCGCTGATAGGTGGTGGCGCGAATTCCTGCGGCCTCAACCTCGACCACCCTTGCGACGACCACGACCACGGCACCCATACCATGGGCACCATGGTCGGCGGCCCAAACGCCGATAGCATTATTGGCGTAGCACCCAATGCGGTTTGGATGGGTTGCAGAAACATGGAAGAAGGCGACGGTACACCCGCCACATACACCGAGTGTTTCCAGTGGTTTGTGGCGCCCACAAACCTAGCCAATCAAAGCCCCGATGCCTCAAAAGCGCCCCATGTCATCAACAACTCCTGGTCCTGTCCGGGATCAGAAGGATGCAATGCCTCCAATTATGCCACAATGGAAGCCGTCGTAAACAACGTGCGCGCCGCGGGTATTTTTGTAGTAGTCTCTGCTGGAAACGATGGCCCTGGGTGCAACACTGTGAATGCGCCGGCGGGTATATTCGATGCCAGCTACACCGTTGGGGCGACCAACAGCAACGACGATATTGCCGGGTTTAGCAGTCGAGGCCCCGTGACGGTGTACACCAATATTAAAAAGCCCGATATCAGCGCGCCAGGGGTGGCTATTGTGTCCTGCATTGGTCACGACAATGCAAGTGGTAGTTACAGCTACGCCTCCTGGAATGGCACCAGCATGGCCGGGCCGCATATTGCAGGCGTTGTTGCGCTTATCCTGAGTGCGCGTCCCGACCTGATCGGCAGCGTGGATGCCGTAGAGAATGTGATCAACAATACAGCACTGCCGCGTTTTTCCACTGCTTTCTGCGGTGGCGACAATGGCAGCACGCGTCCCAACAACATGTATGGCTGGGGCCGTGTCGATGCATTGGCGGCTGTCAACACGGCATTACCCATTGAATTGCTGGATTTCTCCGTAAAAGCTGCTGGTAAAGGTGTCTTATTGGAATGGACAACAAGTATCGAAATCAATTGTGCACATTTTAACCTGCAACGCAGCAGTGATGGATTTTCCTGGCAAAAATTCGGGGAGGTCTCCTGCAACGGCAGTGCTGCCCCAAGTGAAACCAGTTACTCCTTTCTGGATGTACAGCCGAATAAAGGCGCCAACTATTACCGCTTTGAACAGGTCGATTTATCTGGCGACCGCTATTACAGCCCCATTCGTGCGCTGACGATTGCCAGCACCGGGTATGCACTGCGCCTCAGCACCAGCGATGGGAAGGCATTTTATCAAGTTTTGGGCGACAACGCCAATGCTCAAACTTGGCAACTTGAAATCTGTGCCCTTGATGGTCGAATACTTCTTGGCCAGGCCGTGGGTTCGAAAGGCTGGCTGGAGTTGCCTGCGATACCGAAGGGTATGTATTTGGCTGTTTTACGCGACGAAAGGGGAGTCGTAATGGCAACTGAAAAAATGCTGATCCTGCGTTAAAGTTGCTGATCCTGCGTTAATATGGGGCATCAAGAGTTTTCGGCAGGAGAATCCGGTTAAAGCTACATTCGTCTTTGCTTATTCGTCGGACCACGAAAAGTGGTCAGACGAGGGCCATTTGGTCTGACCACTTTTCGTGGTCCGACCAATAAGTATACACAAACACCTGATACCCTTCTTTACCCTCCCAGAAAAAGATATAGGCCAAATTAATTCAGCCTGTCCCCATCTTTATCCAGCCTAGTGTATCTAACTTCGCAGCATGAAGACAGCAACAATTCTCCTCCACGGTGCGCTCGGCAGCGCCGCGCAATTCAATGCTTTGCAAGCACTTTTTCCTCAGGAAGACCCAATATTTACCTTCAACTTCCCTGGACACGGCCTAACAGCACCCGACGCTCCATTTTCCATGAAACTGTTTTCCGAAGCGGTATTGCGTTTTATGGACGAAAAGGAAATACCAACAGCCAATATTTTCGGCTACAGCATGGGAGGCTATGTGGCATTGTACATGGCAGCGGAATACCCCGACCGGATAGAGCAGGTGGTCACCCTCGGCACCAAGCTCGACTGGACGCCGGAGGTGGCCGCGGGCATGAACCGCATGTTTGATCCGGAGAAAATAGAGGCCAAAGTGCCGCAGTTTGCCCAGGCATTATCCGCCCAGCACGCCGATTGGAAGGCGCTTTGCCGGTACACCGCAGCATTTCTGAGTGATTTGGGGAATGGGCTTGGTATTCAGGATGCTTCTTACGCCAAAATACAGTGCCCCGTCACTATTGGCTGGGGAAGCGAAGACAACGTAGTGAGCGCTGCAGAAAGCCAAAGGGTGGCAACGCTGATACCGAATGCAAAATTTATAGAATTATTTGGTGTAAAACATCAGCTAGAGCTTGTGGATGTCGAAAATATGTTTATATTTGTAAGGGCGTCCTCCTCCCCCCTGCCCCCCTCCGAAGGGGGGCAGGGGGGGAGGCAAGCAACGAACTAAAACCAAATTCTAAACAACCCGCCTTCGCCAAAGCCATCGCGGATAAATCAAAACACATGAATCTCCAACACGCCACACAAGCCCTCAAAAAGTACTTCGGATACGATGCCTTCCGACCCTTGCAAGCCGACATCGTACAAGCCGTGTACGAGCGCCGCGACACCCTCGTGCTCATGCCCACGGGGGGCGGTAAAAGCATCTGCTATCAAATTCCAGCCATCACCCTTGAAGGCACTGCCGTAGTGGTCAGCCCCCTCATTGCGCTGATGAAAGACCAGGTGGAAGGCTTGATCGCCAACGGTATTCCGGCAGCATACCTCAACAGCTCCCAGGGCAGCGCAGAAACCCGAAACGTGGAAGAAGCAGCTGCCGATGGCTACATCAAAATCTTGTACGTCAGCCCGGAGAAACTGGTGTCGCAGAGCTTTCAACCCTTGTTGAAACGCCTGAAGGTGAGTTTGTTTGCCATTGATGAGGCGCATTGTATTTCCGCCTGGGGCCACGATTTTCGGCCAGAATACACCCAGTTGAAATTTTTGAAAGCGCAATATCCAGAAGTGCCACTCATTGCGCTTACCGCCACGGCCGATAAATTGACCCGAAAGGATATTGCCACCCAACTGCACCTCAAAGACCCGGAAACTTTCCTCGCTTCCTTCGACCGGCCCAATATCAGCCTGACCGTCCGGCCCGGACAAAAGCGCTGGGAACAATTGCTGGCATTTTTAAAAGAGCGTCCAAAACAATCGGGCATCATTTATTGCTTATCGAAAAAAGGCTGTGAAACCCTGGCTGAAAAGCTCAATAAATTCGGCTTCAATGCTGCCTACTACCATGCCGATGTGCCCTCAGCGCAGCGCAGCAAAACGCAGGAAGATTTTATCAACGACAGAACGTCTATTATTTGCGCCACCATTGCCTTTGGCATGGGCATCGACAAAAGCAATGTGCGCTTTGTGGTGCACTACAATTTGCCCCGCAATGTAGAGGGCTATTACCAGGAAATTGGCCGAGCGGGCCGCGATGGCCTGCCCGCAGCGGCGCTGCTGTTTTTCAGTTACGCAGATTTGATGTCGTATCGGGATATGTTTGAAAAAGGCGATACCAAACCAGAGCAACTGACCCTTAAATTGGCCAAGTTGGAGCGTATGTTTCAATTTGCAGAGGCGCTGATTTGCCGCCGCAAAACCGTGCTCAATTATTTCGGCGAAACCTACGACCAGAGTTGCGGCAACTGCGATATCTGCCAAAATCCGCCCAAACAATTCGATGGCACCATCGCTACCCAAAAAGCCTTGTCGGCCATCAGCAGAACGGATGAAAAAGTGGGCATGAACCTGCTCGTGGACATCCTGCGCGGCAGCGGGCGGCGCGAAGTGTTTGACAACCGATATCACGAAATCAAGACTTATGGTGCGGGAAAAGAATACAGCTACAATGATTGGATGTATTTTTTGCTGCAAATGATACACGTCGGCCTCATCGAAATCGCATACGACGACCATAGTCGCCTTAGGGTGGGGGAGGAAGGCAAAAAAGTGCTTTTTGAAGGCAAAAAAGTGCCGTTGGCCATGCCGCAGGCCAAAGAAAAGCCGGGAGAAAAGTCGCCGCATTTTGTTGGAAAATCGAAAACCCAAACACTGCGCGACGAACTATTCGAAAAACTGGCGGCCTTGCGCAAACAAGTGGCCCAGCAACAAGGCATCCCGCCCTACCTCATTTTCAGCGATGCTACCTTGCAAATAATGGCAGATAAGCGCCCCATTACGGATGCTGATATGCTGGAAGTGAGTGGTGTGGGTGAGCGCAAATTGCAACTGTACGGCGATGCGTTCATCAGCGAGATACGGCGTTATGTGCTGGAGAAATCAAGTGCTGGCGAGCGTGTTGTTGGCAGCACCCAATTGCAAACCTGGGAGCTATTCAAAAACGGGCAAAGCGTGGAAGAAATCTCCAAGATTCGAGAAATTAGTACGATGTCGATCATGAACCACCTCGCCACCATGTACGAGCGCGGCGAGTTGGTGGACATACGCCAATGGGTTTCGGAAGACGAATGCGACCTCATCCAGGGCGCTTTGTCGCTGTTTGACGAACCCTACCAACTAAAACCCATTTTCGAACATTTTGAAGGCAGCTTTTCCTACGACAAAATCCGCTGGGCCCTGGCCGAATGGCGCGTAAACGCCTCAAAAGCCGCCTCCTAATTATCACATTTCCTCATTATCAAATTATCACATTTTCAAATTATCACATTCCCTAATTCCCTAATTCTCTAATTATCACATTAAAATGATGTACCTCAAACTCAGATACCGCGCTCGCCTGGCCGACCTGGCCCTAGTCGATCAAATGGCCGATGAAGTGGCCGACATTTGCGACTCCAATGGTTGGAAATACCATCGCTGGGACGATGATTGGCGTAAACCAACTGATGTTCAAATTGGAGAATCGGAAGAAGGAATAAACTTTGAAGGAGAGGCTGGCCTGCGGGGCATCCATTTCAGTCCGGGGCCGCAATGTGAAACAATATGGCTCACCTTCAGCGCCAACGGTATGCTCAATTCGCTGTTCACACTCGAAAACCCAACTTTTACAGCTGAAGACCCCGATTACCCCTGGAACCGTGTAAAAACGGGTTTTGACGGTGCGAAAACGCATATCGAAATATGCAACCTGTTCCGTTTTTTAGAGAAAAAATATTTCTCTGACTGCCAGATGCTTGATGAGTCGGGCTATTGGCAGCATGGCGACAAGGCCCGTTGCGAAAAATGGATGGACGAAGTAACCCGTGCGCACGACACATTGGATGAAGAGATAGCGGCCCTGGAAAGTGATCCGTCCATTGACCCGAAAACCCGACATAAGATTTTTTATGGGTTGATCAAGCAGTTTGGGGAGCGGTACAAGCCGGATACGCAGTAGGGGTTGGGGGCAGCGCCACGACGACCACAACGTAAAAAACGCTTAGGCCAGAGGCCCTTCTAACACTATGCGCATATCGCCCTTTGTGTCGTTGTGTGAAACTTTTTTTGGTATAACGGACATGATGTTTGTCTTTGTGTGAGAAAATATCAAACAGGCCGATACCAGTCAACCCTAACCGAAATTAGCAGTCGCTCAATCTTAGATTTATCGGGCAGTTCCGGCAAACTGCTCTTTGAATACAACCTGTCGATTTCCAGCAGTTTGTCTTCAGCCTGCGCCATAAGTGTTTCATACTCAAATTCCCCCCGGCGGATCGCCATAAGGTGTTCCCGATTGGGCCTGCGAACTTGCAATGTGCCATGTTCCAGCACTTCTGCGGCCATATCCAATACCCGTTTTGATGCTGTTGTGGCAAATACCCAAATAGTGATGCACAGCAGCTTGTGGGTTGAAAAACTGCTGCGCCATGCCCCAAAGTTCTTCCCGGAAATTTTCCTCTTGAAAATAGAGGATGGGTGATTGCAGCCACTCACAAGGGGTTGCATTTGATTTGCGCAAATGGTGCAGCGTCTTGCGCAAATCCCAGGCATTAAAATCCAACACCTCGCCGCCATCTTCAAAAATGCTCGAGATGGTATCTTGCGGATTATTGATGGAAAGGTAGCTGTCGCGTGGATGCACGTAAATGAACCTGATGTCAAAATCGCTGTCGGGCGAAGCAAAGCCCCAGCCGCGGCTACCTGTTTCACAAGCATATAGGATGCGGATGCCTTTTTCCTTTTCTATTCGTTGGAGATGGTGAAGAATTAATGGTTGCATAACGCGCAAAACGGTGTGTAGGGAAAGAATGTTCCGGGTGTTGGTTTTTATATCGGCATCAAGATAGGCGCAACGATGGATTTATGCGATTCAAAATATTATAAACGGCTTCATGTCGCTTACAATTCATTTGTTATTACCGTTTTATGGATAAAAACCCCTTACTTTTGTAGCAGCAACCTACCTACTAATTCCACACTAAACATGAAAAAACTACTACGTTCCTTCGCCTTTCTAGGTCTTTTTTGCTTCATCTTGGCCCCAGCCCAAGCCCAAACATCGACAGACACCTTTTCCCTACATGTTGTGACCCAATTTTGGAAAACGAACCAGGCAACCAAAGATGTCACCCTTGAATTTCAAGGCGGGTCTTTTAACAACCCGCCAGGCCTTGTCAGTGTTTCAACCGCTGCGGATTCTTCAACCATTATCCTGAAATACGTCCTCAATAGTTTGGCAGATGATTACTGCTATGCTGCACGCAAAGAAGGCGACCCTGTCAATGGGGTAAATGTTGGCGATATGGTGCGCATCGCTAGGTATATTCTAGGTATAGAACCCTTCAGTTCTAATTTTGCAAAACTTGCAGCAGATGCAAACAGAAGTAACTCCATCACCACTTACGACATTGTTGAATTCAATAAATTGATCCTTGGTGTCTATCAGGAGCTCCCCAATTGGGTTTCGTGGCGCTTATTGCCTGCAAACTTCTTCACCACTTTCGAAGGCTGCCAAAAAATCCCGCAGATGCCGCTGAGCCAAGTGGACACCAGCCGCCTCACGGCACTCAAAACCGGCGATGTAGACGGCGATGCCAATCCCGCGGGGCCATACCAATTGCCGCAAAACAGTTCACTCCTACTTGGGGTGTCAAACACCCTTGTTCAGGCTGGCCAAACCGTTTGGCTGCCCATTGCCACCGCACAGAACGTGACCTTGATGGGTATTCAATTTGGGGTTAAATTTGACCCTGCTGTGATGGAATTAAAGGATTTTAGATCATCCGGAGCTATGGGTTGGACTCCTAACAATTTTGGCATTTTCCCGGGTGCTGTTTCCTGCGTAGGCTTTACACCGTCCACGCTACCCCTGAATTTTCCAGCATCCTCGGTATTGATGGAAATTCAAGTAAAAGCCTTGCAAAACTTTTCAGCACATCAGTCCATCAGCATTTCAAATGAAAAACTGCCCGGACTATGGGTCGATGAAAACTTGGTCTTGCATGCCTTAGATACCACTTTCGCCGCGCTCAGCGCCCAGATTGAGCCCGTTGCGCCCGGCGTGTCAATTGGAGCGCCGATGCCCAATCCTTTTACGGAGCAAACGTCAATTTCCTTGGTGTTGGATGCGCCAAATGTTGTATATTTGGAGCTTACGGATGTATCAGGTAAATTGCATCGACGCCAATCGTTCGAACTTCCCCCGGGCCAACACAATCTGGAAATTTCAGGCGACGAGCTTCAGGCCAACAGCTTACTTTTTTACCGCATTTGGTCAGAAAACTGGAGCCACTCGGGAAAAGTACTGCACCGTTAAGCACGGCTGATTTTTGGCCAAAGGTGGTGGTGATAGCGTCAAATCAATACGCCTTTCAAAAGCAATTTTAATTACGGCAAATCCTCATGGACTACTACAAAATACTGGGCATTGAAAAAACAGCGACGCCCGCTGAAGTGAAGGCTGCCTATCGTAAACTGGCTAGAAAATTGCACCCGGATTTAAACCCGAACGATGCCAGTGCCAAGAAAAAATTCCAGGAAATCAACGAAGCCAATGAAGTGCTGAGCGATCCGGAAAAGCGCAAAAAATACGACGCGTACGGCAAGGATTGGGAACACGCCGAGCAGTTTGAAAATGCCAAGCGACAAGAACAGCAGCAACGATCGTCTACGCGCGGCGGCGGATTCGGGGGCGGAGCAGGGGCTTCTGAAGCCGACTTTTCCGATTTCTTTGAATCTATGTTTGGCGGGGCAGCCAATACGGGCAGGGGACAGCGTGTGAAATTCAGGGGGGAAGATTACAATACAAGCCTGGAACTGCAACTCTTGGATGCCACAAAGTCTTTCAAACAAACCATAAACGTCAACGGAAAAAGTATTCGAATCTCCGTGCCCGCAGGTGTAGAAAACGGGCAAACCCTCAAAATACCAGGCCATGGCGGCCCAGGCGTCAATGGCGGACCCAATGGCGATTTGTACCTCACCTTTTCAATTGCCAATCACCCGAAATTCAAACGCCTGGGCAATGACCTCTATGCTTCGGAAGACATAGACCTGTACACGGCCGTGCTCGGCGGAGAGCATGTCATCGATACCTTGGATGGCAAGGTGAAATTGAAAGTAAAGCCTGAAACCCAGAATGGGACTGTCGTAAAGCTGAAAGGAAAAGGATTCCCCATGTATAAAAAGGAAGGCCAATTTGGTGATTTGTACGTGACCTTCTCGCTACACATCCCGACAAACCTGACAGACAAGCAAAAAGCGCTGTTTGAAGAATTGTCCAAATTGTAACCCGTTTCAACAAAAAAAGGATGGCCGTTTTACGCGCTTTATTGGGTCAAACGCTCCACAAATATGTTCAACCTTTCACGATATGCAAGCCATGAAATCAGACAATTTGATAGACTTAAATGCATTCTGCATCAACCACGACGTTGAAGTATCTTTCATCAGTTTGTTGCAAAAAAACGGGCTGGTGGAAGTCACCACTTTCGAAGAAAAAGCCTTTTTAGAGGTTGATCAACTGAAACAAGTGGAGCAATTCACCCGCTTGTACTACGAATTAGACATCAATATGGAGGGCATCGAAACCGTCGCGCATTTGTTGGAACGCGTCCATGAAATGCAAGATGAAATCACGACGCTCAAAAATCGACTTCGATTATATGAGCCGGCAGCTGCGGTTGTGGAAACAATTGAATAACTGTACCTATGGAAAAATGCCTGGAGGCGGGTATGTGCCAGCCGTGAATGCGAGGTTTAGTCACTAAAACCCATCATAATAAGACTTCAACAGAGCATCCGTTTCGTTTTCCTTGATCGCGGTGATAATTTTCTCAAACGATGCCGCCATCTCCGTTCGCCCATTTGCCTGCATGGCATTTCGTATGTCGGCAATGGCCTTGGTCGTGGCAAAACGCCGCCATTGGCTTGTATTCAAGTTGAGCGCTATGGCTTTCATCTGCTCCACACCTTGAGAAAGCAGTGCATCATCATTGAGCCCCAGCAGGAATTTCTGGTAATTGGCTAAAAACGGAAATGAAGGGAAACCGTCAATTGTTGCAAGTTTTTTCTCAAAAAACGGCAGGTTTTCCAGGCTTGGGCTGTCTGCGTATAGCGAAGACAATACTTCCGTAAAAGCATCGCTTTCGTCTTTTTCCAGCGTTTTAGCGACGCGTGCTGCTGCTGCCGGGTCTGTTTTCAGCAAACCTTCCAACGAAGCACTCACCACGCTGTACGGCAGTTCATCCGAAATCCCTTTTTCAAAAATGGGAATATATTTTTTGTCGCCTACTATTGCCAGTGTGCCAATGCACATGGCCCGTACCTGATGGTCGGGGTCGTTTACGGCCATGTCTTCAACCTCAGCCTGAATCCTGATATCATCTGGCTCAAATCCACCTAAAGCCTTCAAACGGATTATGGCCGACTTGTCTTTCAAAGCTTCTTTTGAAACCTGGGTTGTAAGTTCAGCTTTGTTCTCCTGAAGGCCTTGGAGGGCCTCCCAGCGATCGAAGAAAAGTGGTGCATGGCGAAATTGGAAAGCCCATTCCTCTTGGGTGTGGTGGTCAACTTTCTCGCAGAGCAATGCTTTTGCCGCATCTGCATTGATGAGTGCAGGCTTGCTTGCTGCATCAAATACAAATGATTGTGAACGCTTTGTCATGCGGATTTCCTGCCGCTCAGCTTTACCGTTGTTGTCATAAATATCGACGGCCAAGGGCAGGTTGAAAATTTGTGGTGCGCCTTCCCCTGTTTGCATTTGCATGATGTGTACGCTGGCTTTTTTGGCAGTTTCATCCCAATCGTACGAAATGTCAATGCTTGGGTGGCCTGACGCGAAGAACCATTGGTTGAAGAACCATTTCCAGTCTTGGCCCGTCACATCTTCAAATGCCTGGCGCAGTTCGTCGGCTTCTACGTCGCTGTATTCGTTCTTTTTAAGGTAACGGTTCAGGGAAGTGAAAAAAGCTTCATCACCCACCAGCTGCCGCAACATGTGCAGGATACAGCCGCCTTTATTGTAAGAATGGGAATCAAACATGTCTTCACGGCTGTTGTAGCCATAGTGAATCAAGGGGTGCCCACCACCGCTGGCAGAAACCAGGTAACCTTGTTGCTCGGTCATCAGGTGGTCGTCGGCAACGTCGCGCCCGTGCTTTTGCTCCAGCCAGAGGTATTCCGAATAGTTCGCGAAGCCCTCATTGAGCGTTAGGTTAGCCCAGCTTTCGGTGGTTACCAGGTCGCCAAACCATTGGTGGAACATTTCGTGGGCCACCACTTTTTCGTTGATCCTCCCAACGTCCATCAACTCACGTTTGGTATGCTGCATAAACTCACCGAAAATGACGGCAGTTGTATTTTCCATGGCGCCGCTCACATAGTCGCGCACAACCACCTGCGAGAACTTTGGCCAAGGATAGGGGTAGTTTAACTTATTGGAGAAAAACTCCAGCATTTCTGTGGTGTATGGGTAGATATCGCGGGCATAAGGTTCAAATTTTGGCTCGACGTAGTAGTCAACATCGATGCCGCGCCATTTGTCGTGTACTATGGCAAAATCTCCAATGGCCATCATAAACAGGTATGGGGCATGGGGCTTGTCCATTTTCCAGTAATCAGTGCGGGAGCCGTCGCTGTTTTTTTTGCTTGAAATAAGCAGGCCGTTGGAAAGTGTTTTGAACTTATCATCCACGGTGATGTACATTTCCTGGGTGCAGCGTTCGTTGGGCTTGTCCACGGTTGGCATCCAGAAGGAGTTACTTTCTGTTTCACCCTGGGTCCATATCTGTTGGGGTTTGTTTTTGTCGGATCCATCGGCATTGATAAAATAAAGGCCCTTGTCGCTGGTGATGGCATCCGAGCCGCCATACGAATCGCGTTCATCAGGTTTGGCGGTATAGGTAATGGCGATTTTGAATTCTTCCGTTCGGGTATAAACCTTGCCCAACTGAATGGTTAAAGCTTCCTTATTGTAGTTGTATTTCAATTGCTCTGTTTTCCCATCGAAGGTAACCGACAGGATATCGAAGTTCTTGGCATCGAGCGTGACCTTATCTGTGGCGTAAAACCAGGGGCGCATGGTAAGGGTTGCTTTACCGTTGGCGCGTTTTTTAGCCCAATCGAACGATATTTCTATTTTCGTGTGGATCAGGTCAACCTCAAAAGTATGGGAGCTGTTGTAGGGCGGCAGGGAATCGAGGCTGATTCCTGCGGGTTCCTGCAAGGTGTATTCGAGCGGGGCGGTATCATCCAGATCATCGCCTATAACTGGTTTCCCCATCGAGTCCCAGGCAGCTGGTTCAAGCGGATGCGTAGGAATGGCGGTGATTTTGGACCCTGTTTTCGGAGTGCAAGCAAAAAAAATGGCGATGGTGGCGACGAGCGCCGTAGAGAGAAGGTTTCTCATTAAGAAGAATAAGTGTGTGAGAATGGACAAGTGCCGCATCCACCGATTAACATGAGTCATCCCTTACTTTTCCCGAAAAATAAACGCGGGATAACTCATGATATTCGGTGGATGCGGCACTTGGGTTAATAAAGCTAACAAATAATATGCAAAGTTACCCCCAGTTTACGACTTTTGTCCCCGTTTTCGGCCAAATGCCACAAATTATGATTCAGTAACGAAACGAAACGTCTATGGAGACAAAAACGTATATCGATCAAATTTACAATCTTTGCATGGCTTATGGCCCCAAGGTGTTGGGCGCAGCGCTTATTTTGGTGATAGGCATGTGGATCGTTCGGCGGGTCACCAAAGGTTTCGACTTTTTCCTGGAGGTAAGGAAGGTAGACCAAGGGCTACGCACCTTTTTCCTGTCGCTTTCCAGCATTGCATTGAAAGTGGCGGTGGTGATTTTAGTTGCCAGCACCATTGGCATTGAAACAACCTCTTTTATTGCCGTCTTCTCCGCCATCGCTTTTTCAGTGGGTTTGGCATTGCAGGGTAGTTTGGGTAATTTTGCCAGTGGGGTGCTTATTTTGTTGTTCAAGCCATTTAAGATTGGTGACTGGCTCACCGTATCGGGCTTTTCAGGGGAAGTTATTGAGATTCAAATCTTTAGCACGGTGCTGAAAGCCTATTCGGGCAAGCGGATTATCATTCCCAACGGGAAAATTCTGGAAGGCCCGATTGAAAACATCGTCCATGGTTCAGAGGTGGAAGTAGAGGTTGTCGTGTTATTGAATAGCAATACATCATTGGATAAACTGCGGCAGGTCGTAGAAGCAGTCGCAGCGGATTGTCCTTTTGCACTGCCAGGAAAAGCGCCAGAAGTAAAAGTTCTGGGCATTTCTCGAGATGATATGAAAGTCGAAATTGCGGTTTGGGCCAAAGGTGAGGACAACGAGGAGGCGACTTTTTTCCTGCATGAAGCACTGAAGCAAGCATTCTCCACAGCGGGCATCGAGCTGGCCAAAGAGCGCCGCCGTGAAACAATATGAGCCTTCCGGGGTTTTTAAATACCAACATATACCCTCCTTCGCAAAAACTACGGCGGGTAAAGCATCCAATATACAGCATCCATTATGGCCGAACAGAACTTTGTAGATTATGTGAGAATCCATTTCCGGTCGGGAAAAGGCGGGGCAGGCAGTGTCCATTTTTATCGTGGACCAGCCACACCCAAGGGCGGCCCTGACGGCGGTGATGGCGGGCGCGGTGGCCATATTATCCTCCAGGCTGATCCACAAGAGTGGACGCTTTTGTCCTTGAAATTTACCAAACACCTGTATGCTGAAAACGGCCAAGGTGGTCGTGGCGGCCTAAAATCAGGCTCTGACGGGAAAGATATTTTCATTAAAATTCCTTTGGGAACAGTGGTGCGCGATGCCGAAACTGGAGAGTTTTTGGGAGAAATAACGGAAAAGGGGCAAGAATTAATCCTTTTCCCCGGTGGTCGAGGTGGCAAGGGAAACACCTTCTTTAAAGGGCCTACGCACCAGTCGCCCAAGTACGCTCAACCAGGCGAGGATGGCATAGAACAATGGGTAATTCTGGAACTGAAAGTGTTGGCAGATGTCGGATTGGTTGGTTTCCCAAATGCCGGGAAAAGCACCCTGTTGAGCACGGTAACTTCCGCAACGCCTAAAATCGCAGATTACGCATTTACGACCTTGACACCCCAATTAGGCATCGTGCATGTGCGTGATAATTATACCTTTATCATGGCAGATATTCCCGGAATCATCGAAGGCGCCCATGAAGGACGGGGGCTCGGGCATCGCTTCCTGCGGCACATCGAACGCAACAGCGCCCTGCTTTTCATGATACCTGCCGATACGGAACGCAGCATCAAAGATGAATACAAGATATTGATCAATGAGTTGGAAAAGTACAATCCCGACTTGCTCGACAAGCCCCGGATGCTGGTCATCACCAAAAGTGACCTGATCGACGCTGATTTGGAAACCATGTTGAAACCGACCTTGCCAAAGGGCATTCCGATTATGTATATTTCTGCGTTGACCAACAAGAATATACAGAAGCTGAAAGATGCCTTGTGGAAGATGTTGAATGTGTAGGGTAAAATAAATGACCCTCGCTTCAACTGGCTTGAAACGAGGGTTAATCAATAATAATGGTAGGAAGAGAGGAAACGTTTCAGCATTGCGCCTCCAAAGCAGTTCTTGCACTGTATTGAAGGATGTTGCTGATACTGGATTTTGATGGACTAAAGAGTGCTTTGGGGAGCTGGGATTTGCCGGAGAGCAGTGTTTTGAATTCAGCGCGGAGGAGGTCGTCTCCCTCAATAAGATGCGCCATTTCAACGGCCTCCCCTGCGGGCATTTCATGGTACAGAAATTGAACCAGGGTCTGATATGTGTAAGTTTCTTCCATAGGCCTTTTGCCAAAAAAATGGTTGATAAATGGTGAAATAAAATTTGGTTTAAAACAGTGGCTTTGGGTTCATTATTGCACCTCCATAGGAAATATTTTAGACTTTAACAATTTGAATTCCTGCTTTCAAAATCCCAGGTGGAATTAATTCAAAATGACCACTTTTGTAATGATGGCATCAGGCTCCTCAAAGGTTGCCTGACTGGTCGCAAAAATCAAATAAACTCCCGACGCAACCCGCCGCCCCAAATAATCGCGGGCATCCCAAACGGCTTGGCCGCCAAGCGACTTCCCTTCATACACCAAATTACCGGCAACATCAGTGATTTTTATATTGGCATCGCGTGCCAGCCCACGAATGGCAATAGGGCCGTCATAACCAGGTTGCACGGGATTGGGAAAGGCATAAGCTGTCTTTTTATTCACCCTGCCGCCTTCTATGGCTTCTCCGCGCAGCGATAGCACCCCTTTCTCCGTACCAATCCAGACCTCGCCATTTTTTTGATTGATGGCGATGTCGGTAATGCCGTTGTCGAACAAAGGACTATTGGTATTGGTATAACGCGCCACCTGTGTAAGCCCATCGGGCGATTGCACAAAAATTCCGTTGGAAGTGCCAAACCATTTGCGGTTGGCGCCGTCCACAGCAATGGTTTTAACATCTTCTGTCTCCAGTAAATAGCCGTTAAACCCATCCACATTAACGATGCGGCGGCGGCCAATGCAAGGGTTTTCGGTAGAAAAAACATTGCTGCCACATTCAAAACTGATGGTGCCTTGTTGCGTGCCTACCCACACATCCCCATCCAGGTCTACGGTGATACAGTTGATGGTATTGGTCGGCAACACGCTGTTGGCTGTGGTAAATATTTTGTATCGATCATCAGAGGGGTCGTCAATATCCGCACCACTGTCAAAAACCATGACGCCAGAGTTGAAAGTCAGCACAAACCATTTGTAACCGGCTTGGTCTATGGTTACGTTCAAGACCGCGCTTGCGGGCGCTGCCGGGAAATTCTTCCAGGTATTGTCGGCCTTTTTTACGGCGATTGGCGCACTGGAGCTAAAGTTGCTGATCCAGAGGTTATTGTCGCCATCAAATGCCAGGCCGCCGATGGCAGTACGATCCGAACCGGCAGGACCAGCGTCTCTCAAAATGGAGTTGTTTTTTGTATAAAATTGAGCTTCTGCGCCCGGCACGGTAGCTTCTACCAGCCCGCCGACAAAGCTGCCCACGTAAAATTTGTTGTCTTCCTCCGGGTGCGCAGCTACGCGCCACATATCCAAATGGCATTCAGGTGGAACGATTTCTGGGTTGGATTCAGCCCAAAAACGGCTCCAAGTGTCATTTTCAAAAATATAAATTCCGCCTCGTGGATCTCTGAGGGGCGATAGATTTGTATTTACCCCCGGTGTTGCCAGGTACACTTTATTGTGGGCAATGGAGATATCAGTAGTGAGATGCCGATAAGGTGAATTAAAGGAAAACTTATCGCACTGCCCCAAGTTCTGATCGAAGGCGCGGAAGCCATCATTTTGGTCGGCGAACCAGAATTTTTTACTGCCGCTTTCAATACCATATAATGGAAATTCGGCACCGCAGGGCCCATGTATTTCATACCGCGTGCCATCGGTTTCTATATACTCTACCGTACCGAGGCCAAAATTGTTCGCATTGTACCAGGCAACCATCAGACCAGCGCCCTCTGCACTCATGTATTTCACGGCGCGGTTTTGTTGACTGACAATTTCGCTGAAACTGTTGCCGTCATAGCGGTACAGCATTTTACTGGAACCGATCATCAAACTGCCATTCCAGACGCACATAGGGCCAACGGGTTGCCCTACCGGGAACCCATCCATCGCATTCAGCATGTGCCAACGGCTAAAATCTGCCGGGTTTTCATCGTTTTCCAAAATTCTGAAAATACCCTCCTCCGTCGATGCCCATATATAGCCGCCATAAACCGCTACTGATTGGACGACGATATTGGTGAACACAGTGTATTCAGCTTCTGCGCTTTCAACATTGAATTTCAGCACACCAAAACCACAGGCGAAATAGGCAGTTTTACCATCAAAGAAGATGTCATATATTTTTTTGTCACCAATGACGTTGGAGTTCTTTTTTATAAATGGCAGGTTCACTACGGCGCCGTCGGCGGGAAAATATAGGTCCAGGTTGCTGTTGGTGTAAGAAACCACCAAGGCTTTTGCGGCTTTGTTGTAACGAATCAGGTTGATGCCCACATCGCTTAACCCTTCTACTTTTGTAATAAAATTAGCGATTTTTTCCACCTTGTCAATTTCCACAACGGCCCATTCGGTGGCGAAGTAAACCTTTGCCTCGCTTTGTGTGACATACACGGAGCGCTGCCAAGGCAGATGCTGCCGCCATTCCCCAATTTTTAAAGGCGGAAACGCCGTGGTATCCACTTGGGCAAGGAGGTTGCTGCCAAAACTACTAAGTACAATAAGGAGGGCAAAAATGCGCATAGCTCAAAATCTGGTTTGTTTATCTAGCCGATTGGCGCAAAGCTAATGATTCAGGTTGCCCAAGCTTCCAAAACACCTGTATCTTGCCGCCAATTATCACATTATCCCACACGCATCACTCACCACTATCAAATGCAGTTGCTCCCTTTCCACGATCCCAAGCTCCTCGAAGCTGGCTGCGATGAAGCTGGCCGTGGTTGTTTGGCTGGGCCAGTGTTTGCAGCGGCAGTTATTTTGCCTAAAAATTTTGAACACAAATTGCTCAACGACTCGAAGCAATTGTCAGAAAATCAGCGGAGTATGTTGCGGTATGTGATAGAAAAGGAGGCGTTGGCTTGGGCGGTAGCAGCAGTGAGTGCCGCAGAAATTGACGAAATAAATATTCTCAAAGCCTCTTTTCTGGCGATGCACCGCGCCTTGGATGCCCTCAAGCTTCGGCCGGAAGCCTTGCTCATTGATGGTAACCGTTTTGTTCCGTATCTCAACACGCCGCACAGTTGTGTCGTGAAAGGCGATGGCAAGTACGCTTCCATTGCGGCAGCGTCGGTGCTCGCCAAAACCTGGCGTGATGAAGCCATGCAAGGGCTGCACCAACAGTTTCCGCATTACAAATGGGCAGAGAATAAAGGCTATCCTACAAAAGCGCATCGCCAGGCTATTCGGGAGCAGGGGCCAAGTCTCTGGCACCGCCGTACATTTCAGTTGCTTCCAGTTGACGAACAACTTTCATTATTTTAAAATTCACCAACCATATAGATTTATGAAATCGCTAAAATACCTCTTTTTCTTCCTTCTTGGCATCGCTGTACTGATTGGTGGGCTTGGACTGTTTGCCAAAAGCAGCTACCATATTGAGCGCAGTATTGCGATTGATGCGCCCAAAAATTTAGTTTACGACCAAATCAGGCTCTTTAAAAATTTTCATGATTGGTCGCCCTGGAGCAAGTTAGACACCACAATGATCCTGACATACAGCGGTACCGATGGTGAAGTGGGCGCTACCTACAGCTGGAAGGGCAACGACGATGCGGGTGAAGGCAAGCAGACGATCAAAACCCTTTCGCCTGACAGAATTGAGTTGCTGATGGAAATTGTCAAACCCTTGGAAATATCAATTCCGGCGTATTTCAACGTCACGGGCGATGCAGAAAAAACAAACGTGACCTGGGCCATTGAGCTTCAATTGCCATTCCCAAGCAATGTTTGGGCGATGTTTACCGACATAGACAATGCCATGGGCACCGACTATGCGCATGGACTTGGATTCCTAAAACGCCGCTGCGAAAGCATGGCCCATAAAAAGTACCACGGCTACGAGGTTGCGGAAGCAGATATCCCCGATACGCACTACCTCAGCGCCCGTAAAGTGGTGCCATTTGAGGAAATCGGCCCATATTTTGCGGAATTTATGCCGCAGCTCACAGCCGTTGTCGATACAGAAAAACTTACCTTGGTAGGGTCACCTTCTGGCCTCTATTGGACTTACGACAAGGAAAAAAAGCAGACGGATATGGCGGTAGCATTACCGATCAAGGAAGCAAAAAAGCAAGCCAAAGATTTTGAAATGTACAAAATTAAAGGTGGAAAGGCCTTGGTTATTGATTATTTAGGCGATTATTCCATGATGGTAGACGCGCACCTGGCCATGGAGGATTACATGGCAGGAAACAGGCTTCGGAATATCCCGCCCATGATTGAAGCGTATGTGACCGACATAGGATCTGAACCCGATACAACCAAATGGGTTACGAAGGTGATCTATTTTGTGGAGCCAATGCCGGATACGGCGATGGTGAAGAAATAACCTCCCCCTGGCCCCCTCCGAAGGGGGGCAGGGGGGAGGCAAGGATGCCAAAACAAATTACAAAACTTTCAAAAAATGCGCCATCTCATTCGTCTCACAGCGTTCGCCCTTTTGTGCAGCGTCTTTTTTACTTTTTGCCAAAAAGAAAGGTTCACCACCAATCAGGGGGACAAGCTGGAATTTAGCACAGACACTTTGCGCTTTGATACCGTTTTTACACAATTGGGCTCTGCCACGCGCTACTTCAAAGTGTACAACAAGCACAAAAAGAGCATCCGAATTTCAAAAATTTACCTGGAAAACGGCGCTTCTTCCCGCTTCAACCTGAACATAGATGGTATTTCCGGCGACAGCCAAAGCGACATTGAGATAGCGCCAAACGACAGTTTGTACGTTTTTGCAGAAGTCACCATCAATCCCAATGATTCCATTAGCCCGTTTATTTTAGATGAAAACGTCGTGTTTGAAACCAATGGAAACACCCAGAAAATGGTGTTGGAAGCATGGGGTCAAAACGCCGTTTACCTGCCTTCCCGTTTCGGCGCAGGCGGTGTGGTGGGCTATGGCTGCAACGGCGGTGAATGGGTTTGGGACGACCCTCGGCCTTATGTCATTTATGGTATTTTGGTCATTGATTCCTGCACCGTGCGCATCCCTGCTGGTACACGCGTATACGTGCACGGGGGGCTCGGGAAAGTGGTAACCCCCACCGAAGTGTACCGATACAACGATGGCTACCTGGCGTTTCAGGGCATCGGAAAGTTGATCGTAGAGGGCACTAAAGAAAAGCCCGTCATTTTTGAAAGCGACCGCCTGGAACCTGAATTCGATGAGGATCCCGGGCAATGGACAGGCATCTGGTTACAAGAAGGCACCACCGGCCACAAGTTGGAACACTGCATTGTCCGCAATTCTGTAATAGGTATACGGGTAGATTCCGCAGCAGCGCTGACGATGCGCAATACCCAAATTTACAGCACCGGGAGCAGCGGCCTTATTGGGATTCATGCTACAATAACGGCTGAAAACTGTCTTTTTTACAGCAATACGGGCTATTCTGTACAATTGGAGTATGGCGGCGATTACAGCTTTACTTATTGCACTGCTGCCAGTTATGGGGTGGATGGCGAAGCCCTTAAAATGGGGAATGCCCTTTGCCTGGATGCCGGATGTATCGACTACGTGTTATACCCGCTCAAAGCGCGTTTTCAAAACTGCATCTTTTTCGGGAGCCGCGCCGATCAGGTCACCTTGTTCGATCGGCTCGATGACGGTACGCAGTTTGACTACGAGTTTAAAAACTGCGTGGTCCGCGTCCGCGACCTAATCAAGCCCACTGCCTATCCCGATTTTGTAGACCATTGCCAACCCTGCATCATTGCCGATGGCCAGGACACCATTTTTGTAGACCCCAACAAGCGCAATTTCCGGCTCGACACCCTGCACTCTATCGCCAACCGCTACGCCGTGCCGGTGAATGGAATAGATAAAGACCTGGATGGAAAACCCAGGGATGCAATGATGCCTGATGCGGGATGTTTTGAAATTGAGTTCTAACGATAGACTGTAGACGGTGGACGGTAGACGGTTTGCACAACATCCGTTTTTTACCTTGAACGGAGTGTTTCAGCACCTAAATTCAAAATTTGTGTAGATAATCTTGGCTTGAGTGCTGAAAATCAATTCCAATAGCAATAACGAAAGCTGTGCCACCGTCCACCGTCCACCGTCCACCGTACTAGTTGTAACCTTTGGGAGAAAAACCGTGTCTACTTCTTCAAACACCGAAATGGGCGGGTAAGACCGCCGGGGAAAAATGGCAGAAACCCTTACAGATGAAGTATTGATTCAACAAGCCCAGGCGGGCCAGCAAACGGCGTTTGCCATTCTGGTACGCCGCTATGAGCAGTATGCATTCACCTTGGCATTGCGCTTTGTGAAAAACAGGGAAGATGCGCACGAAGTGGCGCAGGATTCCTTTCTGAGGGCATTTCGGTATTTGCCAGATTTCAGGGGCGATGCAAAATTTACAACCTGGTTTTACAAAATAATCTATTCCACTTCGCTCAATTTTTTAAGAAAACAAAAGCCTGATATTCAATCGCTTGATGATGACAATAGGCCAGTAAAAATACCGAATACGGGAGAGAAGAATGCCGCACACCTATTGGAGGAAGAAGAGCGGAATGCTGCTATTAAACAGGCTATCGACCAACTTTCTCACGACGATAGCGGCATCATTACCCTGTTTTACCTCTATGAAAACAGCTTGGAAGAGATTTGTCAGATCATGGGACTCACAATGTCCAATGCCAAGACAAAACTTTGTCGGGCCCGTCAACGTTTAAAAGGTGCTTTGACGGTGGACGATTTTCGTTGATCGTTGATAGTTTGCACGACTTTTGAACGCTGTATTGGCATTTTTTTTCAGCACCCAATCCAAAATCCAATTGATAATAGGCTTTGGTGCTGAAACTCAATACCAATAGTAATACCCAATGTTGAGCAATGAACATCTATCAGTTTGCACGATGTTTTATATTTGACTTGGCATTGCGTTTCAGCACTTAATCGAACATCCAATTAATAGTAGCTTTGGTGCTGAAACTCAATATTAATAGTAGTACCCGATGTTGAGCAACGATCAACGATCAACGAACAACGAACAACTATCAACGAGCAACGGACACACCGTCTACCTTTAAAGAAATGATCAACGAAGAAATGCTTTGGGACTATGCTGATGGGTTTCTACTGGAAGCGGAAAAGCGAC
>Ga0105044_10002577_pt1 | contig 24829 bp, 22 predicted proteins | sample MAT01_FD_78092 | JGI IMG/M metagenome (GOLD analysis project Ga0105044, IMG submission 78092) | Freshwater microbial communities from Lake Fryxell liftoff mats and glacier meltwater in Antarctica - MAT-01 | ecosystem: Environmental > Aquatic > Freshwater > Ice > Liftoff microbial mat | place... | reverse complement strand
GGGTTTATTTAATATTACTGGTAACTTAAAAATATGCGAATGGCTCAAACTTCAAGACTTTTCCTTAAAAAGCGGCCCTTTTACACCCATCAGTTTGTTTGATGCCAATCCACATGAAATGTTACTGCGCTCCAATATTTCAAAATAGTTTGCATAAGAGAGGTTAATGGTTATAGCAGTCTTCTATGGAAGGCTGCTTTTTTTTATTGTAAGCGGAAACAATATAACTAATTTTATTGTATAAATTAAGAGCAAGAACATGTCAACACTCTCAGTAACCATCATACAAGCCAATCTTCACTGGGAAGATAAAGCCGCCAATCTGAAAATGCTGGAAGAAAAAATCAACAGCATAAAAGAGAAAACAGAAATCGTTGTGCTACCCGAAATGTTTACTACTGGCTTTAGCATGAAACCCAAATTGCTTGCCGAAACAATGGAAGGCGAAACGGTGCAATGGATGAAAAGGGTGGCGGCAGACAAGAAAATTATTCTTACCGGTAGTGTTATTATTAAGGCTCCCTCTCTTTTGGAGAGGGCGGGGGGTGAGGCTTATTTTAACCGCCTTATCTGGATGTTACCCAACGGCCAATACGGAGTGTATGATAAACGACATCTCTTTGCTTACGCCGGAGAAGATGACCATTATACAGCCGGAACAAAACGATTGATTGCTTCCGTAAAAGGATGGAAGATAAATTTACTGGTCTGTTATGATTTACGGTTTCCTGTTTGGGCAAGGCAAAACTCCCTCACCTCCAACCCCTCTCCACCGGTGGAGAGGGGAGAAACAGCCGCCGAGTATGATGTATTAATATATGTAGCCAATTGGCCCGAAAAAAGGATCCATGCCTGGAAAACTTTATTACAGGCAAGGGCTATCGAAAATCAATGTTACGTAGTGGGAGTAAACCGTGTTGGTAATGATGGTTACAACATCCATTACAGCGGCGAAAGCATGATAGTAGATCCGATGGGAGAAGTGCTGTACACAAAAATGGAGGACGAAGATATTTTTACAATGGCCTTAGATAAAATATATCTGCAGAACGTAAGAGAAAAGCTTCCTTTTTTGAAAGATGCAGACAACTTTCAGACAATAACTAACAGTGAATAAATGATAGTTATTTAAATGCAAAGCTGTTTAATATTATTCTGAATTTAGCAAGCATAACGGATAATCGGGTTATTGTTGCTTTGAAGGACTATTATCTATTAGTTTTTCATTTTTATCTATTTTAATCATCTCCATCACTTTGTCTAATTTATAATCAGCTCCTTTTCTTACAGCATCAATGGTTGGAAAAGATGCTACTTCCGGCTGCACACCTCTTCCATTCTTCAGAACGGTTTTGTCAACCACTAACCGGAACAACGGCAAACGAAAACGAATACCGGTTTCAGGTAAGGTGGCATCAGGTATAAGCCAGGCAGAATTACCATAAGCCCCGCCGCCGGTTTCTTCTCCTACAACCGTTACATTGTTTTGTTTAATAACGGAACTAACAAATAATGTGGTGGCTGAAAAAGAATTGCCCCCAGTCAGTATGTACACATTTCCGTTGTAATGATTTCCTTTTTTCGGTTTGAAGTAGTGACGTTCAAAATAACCGAAATGATATTTGCCATCCTTTTTCTTTTTGGTAAAGAAAGAGATAAAGAATTTGTTCCAAAAATTATTTTTGATGTATTGCTGGTAAGGACTGCCCTTTTTAATAGCATATAATGAATCGCTGACTTTAAATGGTTGATTGGAGAGATAACGGCTGATAAGGGTAGAATTGGCAACACTTCCGCCTCCATTACCACGAACATCAATAATCAGGTGACCAATTTTATTATCCTGCAAAGCCCGGAAAGAATTATGAAAGAATTTTTTTAATCCATAGTCCCGGCCAAAGGAAGAAAGGTCCATCATTGCAGTGTGGTTGGCACTATCAATTTTTAATAACCGAACTGTATTGGCCAATTGTCGTCTTCTTTCTTTTTTTGATGGTTGCGGTGTTGATGGCCTGAATGGTCGGGTGCCTGTACGGCCCGCAGTATCTGTTGCAGGATTGTAAACAGGGATGGTTATAGTTTTTACCTGGCCCTTGTCATCTTTGTATTCAATGTTATATTTTTCTGATAGGCCGAAGAGAGAAGTGTATAACGAACCAAAAAAACCACGGTTGCTGAGTGTTTGGTATTTATGTGTCCGGTTGTAGCCATCGGTAGAAATATAATCAAACAGGGTATCGGCGATGGTCTGTTTATCTCTGCCATTTATTTTTGTAATAACAGTTCCCCTTTTCAAAATACTATCACGGCGGTTCAGGTTAGCACTTACCACCATTGCATCTTCCCACACCTTCATACTCAGCGGAAATATTTTTCCAAGCCTTACGGTATCATTATACTTAGCCCATGCTTTGGATGGCCGAACCGTAGTATGACCACAATTTATTTTTGCAGTAACGTATGTCAGCACTTTGCGAAACTCCGGTTCTGTCATCGCATCTTTCAGGTACTCCTTTCCCCGGTTAAAATAATAATCCATGCTGTCTTTGCTGGTGTACCAGTAAAGGCTGGGATGATGTTCTTCCAGGATATTTTGGTAAAGAGAAAAATCATTCTGTACCTGCTGCAGAGAATATTTTTTATTTGGAGAAAAAGAGGACTTATTGGCTGTACATGATGCAAAAAAAAGGGCAATATGCAATGTGCAATATGCAAATAGTCGTTTACATTTTAGAAAACCTTTGTTTGTTGATGTTTGTATATTACTTATTCCGGGTTGCCAATTGCTCATTGCCTATTATTTCAGATGGTTCCATCCTTGTGCGGTAATAGCATGTTTGCCACCACCTTTTGTAATGATGTGGGCACCCAGTTCAGCCTCGGTCATATATCCCACCACACTAATTTCTTCATTTAATACTAATTTATCATACTCTGTTTGAGGAATGGTAAATAAGAGTTCATAATCTTCCCCGCCACTTAACGCACAAGCGGTAGGATCTATTTCAAATTTGTAAGCTGCCTTCTTCATTTCTTCTGCCACAGGTATTTTTTCCTCGTACAATACACAGCCAAGGTTACTGTCTTTGCAGAGATGGAGAATTTCTGAACTCAACCCGTCGCTTACATCAATCATTGATGTGGGGATGATTTCCTGTGTCGAAAAAAATTCAACAATATCCTTTCTTGCTTCCGGTTTCAGCAGTTTTCCGATTACATACGATTCGTTTTCCAAATCGGGTTGCACACCGGGGCTTTCTATATAAATTTTCTTTTCCCGTTCCAGGAACAGTAAACCCACATAAGCCGCCCCAAGAGTTCCGCTTACACAAAGCAGGTCGCCTTTTTGAGCAGTGCTTCGCTTTACAAATTTATCAGTAGCTACCTCTCCAATAGCTGTTACAGATATGATAAACCCTTTTTGTGAAGAAGTAGTGTCACCACCAACCAGGTCAACACCATATTTATTGCAGGCGGCATAAACGCCTTCATAAAATTCATCCAATGCCTCCAGGCTAAAACGATTGCTTATACCCAGGCTCAGCGTAATTTGTGTGGGCACTGCATTCATGGCATACACATCGCTGATGTTTACAATCACACTTTTATAACCAAGATGTCTTAATGGAGTGTACGTTAAGTCAAAATGAACCCCCTCAATCAATAAATCAGTAGTAATAACGGTTTGCTTGCCAAAATGGTCAATTACTGCAGCATCATCACCAACACCCAATACTGATGAAACATTTTGCAACTCGATGTTCCTGGTAAGATGTTCTATCAAACCAAATTCCCCAAGAGAGCTGATTTCTGTTCTTTCATTACTCATAGTTCTTTCTTATTATTTATCACTGCTATCATTTCATCATGTATTTTTCCGTTTGTTGCCAGCACCCTATGCTGGTAAACAGAAAATTTATTTCCTTCATGATCCGTTACTTTTCCTCCGGCTTCTTCTACTATTAAATATCCTGCCGCACTATCCCAGGCTTCCAATTTGTGTTCATAAAAACCATCCACCCGGCCGGCAGCTACCCAGCACAGGTCTATAGCTGCTGATCCTAAACGACGGACAGGTACACCTTTACGGATAAAACGTTCAAATATCTCTAATGGCCCGTTGGACATATTAATATACGTGTAGGGAAAACCGGTTACCAGAAGGGCTTTGATGGTTTCTGTTTCCTCGCTTACATGTATGGGCTTATCATTTAAAGTGGCTCCTTTTCCTTTTTCAGCAAAATAAAACTCATTCATGTGCGGATTATAAACAGCGGCCATAATTATTTCGCCTTTATGTTCTATTCCAATGGAAACACAGTTAAGCGGAATGCCATGGGCAAAATTCACTGTTCCATCAATTGGGTCAATTATCCATTTGTAGTCTGAATCCTGTGCTATTTCTCCCACTTCTTCACTCAGGATCTGGTGTCCGGGAAATTTTGCATTAATCACTTCAATAATGGCTTTTTCAGCAGCATGGTCTGCTTCTGTTACTAAATTATTGACACCTTCTTTATTGAATATTTTAAAATCGCTGTTGAAAAAACGCAGTATTTCTGCCGCACCTGCTTTAGCGGCTTCAATCAAGGTAGATTTAAGCATGGGCAAAGATAACAAACCCCCAATCCGCCGAAGGCGGAGAACAAGAAAATCTTCAATGATGTAAGAGAACTATTATTTTTGAGAAAATCAATAGTCCCGCCTTTGGCGGATTTGGGGTATGCAACTATCTGTCATCATAGTCAACTTCAACGTAAAACATTTCCTTGAGCAATGCCTTTGCTCCGTGCAAAAGGCTATTGCGGGCATGGAAGTGGAAATAATTGTGGTGGACAACAACTCTATGGATAATAGCATCGAATACCTGGTACCCAGGTTTCCGGCGGTTCGGTTCATTATTAATAAAGAAAACACCGGTTTTGCCAAAGGCTGTAACCAGGGATTGCAACAGGCAAAAGGGGATTATATTCTCTTTCTGAATCCAGACACCATTGTTCCGGAAGATTGTTTCAGGCAATGTATTTCCTTTTTACAGGCACATCCGGATGCCGGGGCCCTTGGAATAAAGATGCTGGACGGCAGCGGAAAATTTTTAAAAGAGTCCAAAAGGGCATTCCCTTCACCCAGAACATCGTTGTATAAACTGTTTGGACTGGCGAAACTTTTTCCGCATTCAAAACTTTTCTCCCGGTATCACTTGGGCCACCTGGATGAAAACCAAAACAACGAAGTGGATGTATTGGCAGGTGCTTTTATGATGATAAAGAAAGAAGTGCTGGATAAAATTGGAGGCTTTGACGAAACATTCTTTATGTATGGCGAAGATGTGGACCTGAGCTACCGGATTCAAAAGGCAGGATTCAAAAATTATTATTTCGCCGGCAGCAGCATCATTCATTTTAAAGGAGAAAGTACCCGCAAAGGCAGTATGAACTATGTGCGGATGTTTTATAATGCGATGAGTATTTTCGTTCGCAAACATTATGGAGGTAGCCGTGCCGGTATTTTTAATTTTCTTATTCATGTTGCTATCTGGTTCAGGGCAGGGTTGTCTGCTTTAAGTGGGTTTATCAGAAAAATTGGGTTGCCATTAATAGATGCCGGGTTGATTCTTGTTTCTTTCTGGATAATAAAAACTGTTTGGGCCTCTTATGTGCGGACAGAAACCGAGTATGAGAATATATTGTTGTGGGTTGCTTTTCCTGCCTTCACCATATTTTATCTGGTAGCAGCTTATTATGCCGGTTTGTATGATCGTTGGTACAGATGGTCCGAGCTTATCCGTTCTACACTCGTTGCCAGCATAGTATTGTTAGCAGGATATGCCTTACTGCCTGAGCAATACCGCTTTTCAAGAGGTATTCTTTTGTTTGGAGTGTTGTTGGCATTTGTTCTCATCAGCATCTTCAGATTGATATTGATAAGCTCCAAGGTGCTTAACAGTAATAAAGAGAAATCAGCACACACCAACACACTTATTGCCGGATCTGAAAAAGAGTATGAGAAGATATTACAATTGCTGAAAGAAGCTGGTCAGCATGACAGGGTTTTGGGCCGGGTGTCTGTTTCTGAAAATGATACAACTGCTCTAAGTAATTGGAAAAACCTTCAAAAGCTTTCTGCTACTGTTCCTTTCAGGGAGATAATTTTTTGCCGGGGAACGTTATCATTTGCTGATATTATCGGGGCATTTCAAGCAATGCCGCATGGATTAGTTGCCAAAATTCATACAACCGGCAGCAGCAGCATTGTTGGCAGCGATTCTAAAGATACTTCCGGCGAAGCCGTGTCAAAAGAAAATGGATATAAGCTGGCGGAACCCTACAACCGGCGATTAAAAAGACTGATTGATGTAAGTGTTTCTTTAGCAGGCATCATCACCTTTCCAGTTCAGTTCTTTATTATAAAAAAGCCATTTCATTTTTTTAGTAATTGCTTTTCTGTATTGTTTGCACAAAAAACATGGATAGGGTATGCCATCAAAGAGAAGAATTTACCACCGCTTCATCCTGCAGTAATAGCCTGCAACGGAATTCCTGTATCAATAAAACAACAGTTGCCAACAGAAAGCCTGCAGATGATGGATTATTGGTATGCCAGGGATTATGAACTTTCCGGCGACCTGAAATTAATCTGGAAGGTGTACAGGCGTTTAGGCCATTAATACCAGTATTTCTATACTCTTATTTGTGATGTACGGCTTAAAAGCGAGTAGTATATTCGCACCATTTCAAACTAACAATGCTTAACTTTAATAGAACCTATAAAGCACTACATGGCAAACATCATTGACATTAAATTACCAAGAGCCATAGCCGCTGCATTACGTATTCCGCCCAACGATCCCCAGCGGCAGCAGATAAGGGTGCTGAAAAAATTATTAAAGAAAGCAAGATTTACAGAGTTTGGTCAGCATTACCGGTTTGATGATATATTATTAAGTAAACATCCTGCCAAAAAATTTCAGGAGCTGGTGCCGGTGCATGACTACAACAAGATATATGAAGAATGGTGGAAGAAAACTCTGGAAGGAGTGCCCGATGTAACTTGGCCGGGGAAAATAAAATATTATGCACTCAGCTCCGGCACTTCTGAAGCGGCGAGTAAGTACATTCCTGTTACCAAAGAATTGTTACGCAGCAATACCGTTAATTTTTTACGTCAGTTACTGAGCCTGATAAGGTATGATGAAGCCAATAAAAGGGCTATGACGAAAGGCTTTTTATTTCTCGGTGGCGCCACCGATTTACAAAAAGGAAAAGCTGGCTGGTATGCTGGCGACCTTAGTGGCATATTGGCAAAGAAAAGACCGTTTTGGTTCCAGACTTTTTATAAACCCGGAGGCCGTATTGCGGCCATGTCAGACTGGAACCAAAAATTAAATGAAATAGTAGAACATGCTAAAGAATGGGATATCGGTTACATTGTTGGTGTGCCGGCCTGGTGCCAGATGTGTATGGAAATGGTGGTTGAACATTACAAGGTTAAAAACATTCATGAGATATGGCCCAACTTCAGCTTCTTCGTTCATGGCGGCGTTGCGTTTGAACAGTATAAAAAAGGGTTTGAAAAATTATTGGGCAAACCCATTGTTTACATCGAAAATTATTTATCAAGCGAAGGTTTTATCGGTTACAAAACAAGGGAACATGCTAAAGGCATGCAACTCATACTTAACAATAATATCTTTTTTGAATTTGTCCCCTTTGATGATAAAAATTTTGACAGCGAAGGAAAAATTGTTGACAACCCCGACGCAAAAATGATTCATGAAGTGGAAGAGGGAAAAGAGTATGCCCTGCTCATGAGTACCAACGCCGGTAACTGGCGGTATCTTTTGGGAGATACAATAAAATTTGTGGATCTTGAAAAAAGCGAACTGGTCATTACAGGACGTACCAAACATTTCCTTAGCCTTACCGGCGAACATTTGAGTGTGGAGAATATGAATAAGGCTATCCAATTGGTAAGTGAAGAATTTAATATCAGTATTCCGGAATACACTGTAGCAGGTATCCCGAATGGAACTTTTTTTGCTCACCGCTGGTATATTGCAACGAATGATAAGGTGGACACAGAAAAAATCCGCAAACGCATTGATGAAAACCTGCGACTGCTGAACGACGACTATGCCACAGAAAGAGACAGTGCATTAAAAGAAGTTTTCCTGGAAGTATTACCGGAAGAAAAATTTATGAAGTTTATGGAGTTGAAAGGGAAAATTGGCAGCCAGCATAAATTTCCACGGGTGATGAAAGGGAAAATGCTGGAAGAATGGGAACGATTTTTACAAACAAACAGTATTTAATAAAATACTTCAAACCTCTTTAAGAGGTTTTTTATTTTCAATTATGCTTGCTGCATGTTAGAAGTAATGCTAAAAGGATTGACGTTTGGTTTGCTGCTTAGTATAGCAGTGGGCCCCGTTCTTTTTTCTATTATCAAGCAAAGTTTGAATAATGGGCACCGGGGAGGATTGGCCTTTGTCTTTGGTGTTTCTGCCAGCGATATTACCCTGGTGCTGGCAAGTAATGTATTTACAGAAGTATTTAATAGCCTGAAAACGTACAAGACGGAAATTGGAGTAGCAGGCTGTGCTTTCCTCGTTTCCATGGGTATCTATTTTCTCTTTTTCAAAAAAGTAAAAGTGAATGAAGAAGGAAAACAGGTGTTTAAATTCCGCAAACGGGATTATGCAAAAATATTTTTGTCAGGTTACTTTATGAATACGCTGAATCCTGCGGTATTTATTTTTTGGATTACTACTTCAACAGCCGTTATTGTTCACTCGGTGAATGACCGCATCATCATTTTTACCACTTGTCTCGCCTGGATGCTGGGTACTGATATTTTAAAAGTAATGCTGGCAGGAAAAATCCGCAATCGGCTGACACCTCACAATATTCATATCATTAACCGCATCAATGGTATTATTTTAATTGTTTTTGGTATTGCTTTAATTTGGGGACTGCTCGTTTATGGCAAAAGGCTTTGAGAATTTTAACAAAATGGCGCAATACTGATTTGTATGTTTGAAGCATGAACCGGCTGCTCCTGTTATTGTTTCTATTGCTGTGTTGCGCCACCGCTTACCAGCAGCCCAATTACCTGTTTATTAAAAAAGGCTTTCATAAGAAAAAAACTTACCAGGAAGGCGATAAAATACATATTCAGCTACGGGATGGAAAAGAAAAAACCGGTATTATTACCAGGCTGCTTAATAATATAGTGTATATAAACGGAGAAGAAATAGCACAAGAGCAAATCGCCACTGTTCTGCTGGATGGTAAAAAGAAGAAACCATTTCCCGTCAATTTTAAAACAATGCTCCTGATTGGTGCCGGTGCCGGCCTAACTACACTGGGGCTTTCTTTAAATGATGCTAATGAACCCACTACAGCATTGGTGGCAGGATTGACAATTGGGTATGCTCCGTTGCTGCTAAAACATTTCGGGGGCAGAATTTTATATGCCCTTAAAAGAAAAAAGTACAGAGTGGGCAAAAAGTTCAGGCTACAAGTGTTTGATATATATGTTCCTCCCAAGCGGCCATTCTAAATAGCGAATGCAATCATTTCTTTTTAATATTGCAACGCAGCATGAAAGCAAAATCACTACTACAAATTCTCTGGCGATGGACAAAAAAAATTGTCTTCGTTATTTTCATTGCACAATTTATTTATATACTCCTGTTAAGATGGGTTAATCCACCTGTTACCATCACCCAATTAGTAAGCTGGGTAAGCGGTCACGGATTGAAAAGAGATTATGTCGGCAGCAATTTCATTTCACCCAATGCAAGGCTGGCCGTCATTGCTTCAGAGGATCAGCTTTTTCCAGACCATGAGGGCTTTGACTGGAAGAGTATTGAAAAGGCAAGAAAGTACAATGCAAAAAAACCCGGAAGAGTAAGAGGTGCCAGCACCATTAGCCAGCAAGTGGCCAAAAATGTTTTTTTGTGGCAGGGCAGAAGTTTTATCCGGAAAGGGCTGGAGGTATATTTTACTTTTATGATTGAAGTGTTGTGGGGAAAGAAAAGAATAATGGAAGTTTATCTGAATGTGATTGAAATGGGCGATGGCATTTTTGGAATTGAAATGGCATCACAGGTTTATTTTAATAAGCCGGCTAAAACCCTGACCAAACAGGAAGCAGCAATGATAGCAGCCTGTCTGCCAAGTCCCAAACAATATAAAGTAATACCACTTTCATCCTTCGTTGCCGGAAGATCAAAAACTATCATACAACAAATGAACAACCTGCAAAGCGACCCGGATATCCAACGGATTATTGGTACTTCACCACTATGATATATTAGTCAACTGTCAGCTCTATCTTATCACTGTTATGTGTTGGATAATAATAACCGGAGCGGATAGCAAACCGCAGATAATATTTTCCGGCAGGAAGTGCAGGAATAATTGTTACCTGTCCCAATTTTTCTTCTGCGATTTTTTTCAATGAAAGAGTAGTAGAAATATCTTTTATCCAGCCTTTGGCATTAAACACACCAACCAATATTGTATCTTTTAGCTGCGCCATCTTAGCAATAAAATCAACATAGCCTGGCGGCATAGCAAGGTTGAAGTGTAAAGAGAGACCTGTTTCTTTTCCTTTGATACTGTATTCTTTTTTCGTTGTTTCAATTTGCACTTTGGCAAAAGAAGCCAGTGAAGAATCAAAGCCATAGCCAATCACTCCGATGGGTGTTTTTAATGAATCAGGAAACCGCCACAAATCATATATATCTAATAAATAAACAGGCTTGCCCAGCATAGAATCTTCTATCGGCCAGAAATTATAATTGTTTCTTCTTCCTTTGTACAGGTTTTGAGAATACGTCATCTGCCCGGTATAGAACCAGTATTTAGAAGCCCGTTGATAAGAGTTGCTGAAAACAACGGGAAGCCCCTTTGTTTTTTCTTTCATGATGGCAGGCCATTCTTTCCAGGCATGATAACGTCGTTGTATTGCTTTTACCGGCAATACATCTGCAATCATTATTACTCTTGCAAACAAAACAAGAACAAGAGTAATGGGCAGGAGCTTAAAAAGTAATTTTTGCCACCGCAGTTTTTCGTTCAAAAACGAGTGAGCCAGTACGATTAATGAAACCAGCACCGGCGAAGTCCAGTTGCTTTCCACCCCTCCACGAAATGAACTGAGCAGAAAAAAAACATAGATACCAATCATGGTATATCGTAATGCTTTTTCAAGTTGGTAGTTACCAAATTGCTTATTGGGCTTATATAAAAAGGCGGCAGGCAACAAAATAAATCCGGCGATTGGGCCAGGTAGCAATAATTGCCCGATTATATAATCAAATGTAAACGATGCCTTATAAGCATTTACGTTGCTTTCAAATAAATGATAGCGAAAACTCACCCAGTCATGCTGGTACTGCCACCAGAGATGGGGTGAAAATAAAAGCAGGGCAATAAATCCGGCAATATATAATTGATATTTTGTAAACAACCGGATGTTGGAGAGCAGCACAAAGAAGATAATTAAAACGGCATGATACTTACTGTACAATAACAGTGCAACTGACAATCCCAATAAAAATGTATTGAACAATGAATAGTTACCGATAAATTTTTTATAACATAAAAAGAACAGCGCCGTAAAAAATATCAGTGGTATATCCGGTACGGCTACAAACCCTGTTACCTGTATTACTGCCATTGATAAAGCAATGCCATAAAAGAGTAGCGGATTCTTTTTATCAATCAGCTTTTCAATAATAATTAACGAAAAAATATTGAGCAACAGCGGAAAAAACCGGACACCTAATTCATTTGGGAAAATGGCATAACCCATCTTTACCAGCACGGCAATCATTGGTGGGTGATCGAAATAACCCCAGTCAGGATACTGGCTATACACCCAATAATAGGCTTCATCATCCTGTAGTTCGGTAAGGCCTGCCTGCACAAGGCCAAGCAATAACCATAAACTGTAAAAAACTAACCGGTGATTTTTTTGAAAAAATTCTTTCATGTGCAGTACGAAAGTAGCAACAATTATTTCAGTAATTCGTCAACACCCTGAATTGCTTTGTGCAGCCGTTCATTATAATCACCGCTAATATCAATCCACGGAACAGATTGATTAATCATAATGTCTTCATAGATATTATATAGTTTCTGACGGCTGGACAGGTCAGGATATTCCCTCAGCTCATCTTTAACCCAGGGCAAATCAATATAACAAAGCAAATACAAGTCATATTGCCTTTTTACAATTTCGTCCAATATAAATTGGTGACATTTTTCAAAAACAAATTCACACCATACTTTGGCCACATACATATCCGTATCAATAAACAAAGGAAGATGTTCTCCATTCTCCATCATTGTTTCCGATTGATTTTCCAGCAGGGTGGCATATTCATCTTCCAGGGCCAGTTGCCCTTTGGCAATTATTTCTAAATCTTCAAAATCATAATTGGTGCCATTAGCCAGCAAATATTCCCTCGCAAACTCCGGACACCACATTGTTTCATAGTGCTGTGCCAATTGTTCGCACAACGTACTTTTGCCTGTGCTTTCAGGACCGAGGATGACGATTTTTTTAAGCACTTACTTTTTTTGTTTTTTTAATCCATTCAACTAATCCCATTACTGCCAGGATAAGAAATACAAGATATTGTACACTTGTAAAAACAGCCCCCTTATAAAAGTAAAGTGGAATAGAAGCTATGTTTGTAATGATCCACCAAATCCAGTTCTCTACTTTCTTTCTTGTCATCTGCCACATGCCTGTGTAGGCTGCTGCCGACGCAAACGAATCCCCCAGCGGTACACTGCTGTTTGTATAGTTTTTTAAAATGAAAAATAATACTACCCAGCATACAATAAAGAAGGTGATACAGATAATCCAGTCTTTTTTAGTGTTGTAAGTTATAGCCAATATTTTGCCGTCTTTTTTTCTGCTCCACACATACCAGCCATAAAGGCTCATGGCGGTGTAATAAAAATTAAGACTGCCTTCTGCATACAGGTTCCACCAGCTAAAACAAAACCAGGTGTATAAAATAGTATTGATAATACCGGTTGGATAAACCAGAATATTTTCCTTTCTTGAATAAAGCACACTTACGATACCAAAAAATACTGCTACATATTCCAGCCCGGAAGTATTTTTCATCCCTTCAATAAACTGCTGATATATTTCCTGCAATGAAAGTATTTTATCAAAAATAGTTACTCTGGCTTGCTGTTACGATACTTTTTAAAACCCCTCAGGTATTTTATTCCTTTCGAAGTTTGAAAACGGGTGGCTATCTGTTGCCACTGCCCGCCGCCAGAACGCCACACTAAAAAATGAAGGTGAGATACAGCCGCAAAGCCGGTTTTACCACTCAGGGCAATTACTTGCCCTTGCTTTACCGTGTCGCCAACATTTACCAAAGCACCATTGTGTTGCAGGTGCCAGTAACCAGCTCTTGAGCCATCGGCATGCTGTATTACAACGTTGTTTCCATCAGACCGGTATTTTTTATTGAACCCTCCTTTTTTTCCATCTTCTTTTACCCGTACTACTACACCTTCTCTTGCAGCAGCAATATTGGTTCCCCTTTTCATATTAAAATCAAGGGCAGCTCTTTCTTTGTGAGTGAAGCCACTGAAATAACCTTGTACCACACGAAATGATTTGCCTTCTTCATATGGAAGGGCATACACAAAACTGGTATCGTCTTTTAGTATTCCTTTTTGTAAAAGCTTTGTTTCGGTACGCAACGGGTTTTTGCTGACCGAACAACTTGCTAAAAATAGCAGGGAGAAGTACAAAAAATATTTCATCAGTGTAAAAATAAGTTCATCCTGAAAACTTCCGCCTTCATAATTATTTAATTGTTTGCCAAATAAAAATGGTGTAGCTTTTCTATCCGAAATTTTTAAACAAAAAGCTAACGTTATGACAACACAAGAAGTGGCCGCACGGTTCAATGAACTGGCACAAACAGGACAATGGGATAAAGTACAGGGAGAATTATATGCAGATAATGCCGTAAGTATTGAACCAGCTCATGCCGCCGCCATGGGAATGGGTAATGCGGAAGGCCTGGAAGCGATTAAGAAAAAAGGGGAAGCCTTTGGCGCAATGGTGGAAGAAATGCACGGAGGTTATTCAACCGAACCGGTAATAGCAGGAAATCATTTTTCAGTTGCTATGGGCATGGATGTAACAATGAAAGGTGCAGGCAGAATGAAGCTGGATGAAATAGCTGTTTATGAAGTGAAGGACGGGAAGATTGTAAAAGAACAATTCTTCTTTTAAGTAAAGGAACTTTAATTTTTTTGCCTGCTTGCACCGAAGCTTCAGCAAAGGCAAACCGGGAAGACGGTAAGACGGTAAGAAATGAATACTTACCGTCTTATTTTCTTTCCGGCAATTTTTTGTATTTCATAATTCAATTACTTTGTGCCATGCACAAAAAAATTCTCCTGCTCGGCTCTGGCGAACTCGGTAAAGAATTAGTTATTTCCTTAAAGCGATTGGGTCAAACAGTAATAGCTGTTGACAGTTACCCCGGTGCACCAGCCATGCAGGTAGCCGATGGATTTGAAGTAATTGATATGCTGAATGGTAATCAGTTAGATACTATTGTTGCAAAACATCAACCCGATTTAATAGTTCCGGAAATTGAAGCCATAAGAACCGAACGGTTTTATGACTACGAAAAGAATAAGATACAAGTAGTGCCGAGTGCCAAAGCTGCCAATTTTACTATGAACAGGAAGTTGATCAGAGATTTGGCAAGCAAAGAACTGGGCTTACGAACAGCAAAATACTTTTATGCCACTACGTTTGAGGAATTTGATAAAGCGGTAAACCAAATTGGTTTGCCCTGCGTGGTAAAGCCGTTGATGTCTTCATCCGGAAAAGGACAAAGTGTATTATGGAATGAAGCTGATAAACAAACCGTGTGGGAATATGCAATCAATAATTCAAGAGGCGACATTCAGGAAGTAATTATTGAAGAATTTATTTCTTTTCATACAGAAATAACATTGCTGACGGTTACACAAAAAAAGGGAGCAACATTATTCTGCCCGCCCATTGGCCACCGGCAAGAAAGAGGCGACTACCAGGAAAGCTGGCAACCTGTCGCCATCAGCGAAAAAGAGTATAATGATGCCTGCGACATGGCGAAAAAAGTTACTACAGCACTAACCGGTGCTGGTTTGTGGGGAGTAGAATTTTTTTTAACGGACAAAGGAGTGTACTTCTCAGAACTAAGCCCACGGCCACATGATACAGGCATGGTTACATTGGCAGGAACACAAAACCTTTCTGAATTTGAATTGCATGCCAGAGCTATTCTCGGGTTACCTATTCCTGAAATAAAACTGGAAAGAGCCGGAGCCAGTGCAGTAGTCTTAGCCAATAAATCAGCAGAACAATTTACAATAGCAGGAATTGAAAATGCATTGCAAAAAACAAATACTGACGTAAGAGTGTTTGGCAAACCAACAACAAGACCTTATCGGAGAATGGCTGTAGCATTGGTGTATGATAATACAGATGCAAACGTAAATGAGTTACGAAAAAAAGCAATGGATACAGCAGCGATGATAAAAGTAGATTAAGGAATACAGGTAGGCCACAGATTACACGGATTTACACAGATTAATACAAAATGGATTATAGTTGTTATCCTCTCTAAGAATTGATTCGCAATTCAATCTGTGTTAATCCGTGTAATCTCTGGCAAAAAAATATTGCGAAGAAATTAATTTTATACCATGTCAATAGAAAAAATAAACCTCAGCGAAAAACTATCTCAGTTCTCCGATTACTTCAATCCAATGATTGTGGGAAAACTAAACGGGCAGCAAGCTTGCCAGCCGTGGCTGGTGAAGCTGGTGAAATTCCAGGGAGAATTTGTATGGCACCATCATGATAATGAAGATGAATTATTTTATGTGGTGAAAGGAAGTTTTGATATGCACCTGCCGGATAAAATTATTACCATCAACGCCGGTGAATTTTTAATCATGCCCCGTGGAGTAAAGCATAAGCCAGTGGCAAAAGAAGAAGTAGAAATAATGCTGTTTGAACCGGCCTCAACCGTTAATACAGGGAATGTAGAAAATGAGCTGACAAGAAAAGAGTTGAAATATTTGTGATGCTATCAGCGAAATCATTTCAATCATTAAATCTTTGATTCACACATTTTTTTTAAATTACTCAATCCCTGCTCAAACTGGTGATTAAGATTCTTTGTAATCATTGGCCCCATCAGGCTGGCAATGGGCCAGGGTAGTTCTCCGCTATTCTGCCACGATACTTTAGTATCAGTACCATCGCCCCATGATTCAAAATGCCAATTGTCTTTAGCTTTTGATTTGAAAGGCTTCAAAAACTCAAGGTCAAAATGAATATGTTTATCATCCATACTGTTCAGCGTTAGGCTGCCTACGCCAACTTTTTTTCCCACCCAGGCATATTTATGACCGGGTGTTTTTGCAATACCTGTAATAGTTTGTTTTGCCGTTGGGTCTGCTTGTTGCCACGGATTCCATTGGCCGTAAAAATTCAGGTCGCCAACACGGCTCATTACATCTTGCGCCGGCTTGTTGATCACTATCGTTTTTTCTACATTATAAACTTTTGGAAGCAGGGCGGCTATAATCAGCAACGTGGCAATGAGGCCAACAAAAATGTAAACGAATAACATGGCGGATAGTTTAGAATAGGTAAGTTACTGAATAGATATTGCTCAATCAAACCGTTTATATAATCAGCAAACCTGGTTTTTAACGGTAATAATTTCTGCGGCAATACTCACAGCAATTTCCTCTGGAGTCTCACTCTTAATTGCAAGACCAACCGGTGTATGAATCCGTTGCAAAACAGATTCACCTATACCATCTTTCCGAAAGTCGGCAAATAATTTCTCCATTTTCTTCTTACTACCAAGTACACCCATGTAAGAAAATGTTTTATCCAGTAGCGAACGCAGCGCAATATCATCGGTCCGGTAGCCAAAAGTCATAATCACCACATACTGGTTTGGGCCGCTGGAAATATGATATCCCAAAGCCGTATAGTCGTCCACTATAATAACCTCATGAGCAAATTCATTCTGCGTCACCGTATTTAACCCCTCCCGTTCTTCATAGAGTATAATATAGAAATCCATGCCCCGCATCAGTTTAGATAAAGCTAAAGCACAGTGACCGCCACCGATAATATAGAGATGGTTTTTATAGCCGGTCTTTTCTTTAAACAACCAATTATCTTCCGATTGAAAATGATATTCAAAATCAGTTGCCGGAATGTTACTGATAAACTGAAAATCTTCAGGAGATAATATCAGTGTTCCATTTTTGTTTTGTAGCAAAGAAGAAATAATGTTTTCAATATGCTTTGCATCTTTTGATTGAACAGGATATAATAAAATTGTTTGTTCTCCCGAACAAATCATGCCACTTTGATTACCCTCTGTAGCCTTATCGTGAATCTGTTTCCTGACTCCCGACTCCTGACTCCCGGCTCTTAACTTCTCTCTTGCCAGCTCCACAAACTTATGCTCCATAATTCCCCCACCAATCGAACCTGCCATTTCCCCTTTTGCATTCACTGTCATAAAGAACCCTTGTCGTCCGGGGCTGCTTCCTTTGCTTTCCAATACATACAGCAGCATAACAGGAACAGCCTCCCGAAGGCTGTTAAAAATGAAATTCCACACCAGTAAAGATTTTTGCATAATAAGAAAGCTTCGTAAGCCCCTTTAGGGGTTTGGGGTTTGGTATAAACTCATCAGCACTTTTTCCGGCGTCATCGGCGCATCATAAGGAATAACAGCAGCAGGATTAAATGCCTTCACCGCATTGCGCAATGCAAAATAAGCACCGATACCATACATGAGTGGTGGTTCGCCAACAGCTTTGCTTCTGAATATCGCCAGGTTGTCTTTCTCCGTTTCCAATGAATGAATAGTAATCTCTTTTGGCACCGAATAAATATCCGGCACCTTATAAGTGGACAACGCATTTGTCATTAGCTTTCCTTCTTTATCATAAACTATTTCTTCCATCGTCATCCAGCCGATGCCCTGAACAATACCACCTTCACACTGACCAATATCAATCATGCTGTTCATACTACTGCCAAAATCATGTACCACTTTTACAGCATCAACTTCATAAATACCACGAAGGCAATCTATCGTTACAGAAGTAATGGCGGTTCCGTAAACATGATACGCAAACGGATGTCCTTTTTCTTTTTTGGCATCATAATGAATACCCGGCGGTGTGTAGTGGGCCAGCTCAGATAAGCTGATGCGTTTGATGTATGCAGCCATCACCAGTTTGTTCCAGTTCCAATCTGTTTTTTCACCATTGATATAAACCCATTCTTCTTTTAATTCAAACGGCGGTATTTCTGTTTTTCCAATATCGGCGGACAATATACATTCTTCTGCCGCTACACTTTTTAGACGCTCCAGAATTTTCAGGCATGCTATCTCTGTGGCTTTGCCGTTAAGGTCTGCCGCAGCGCTGGCGGCTGTCGGGGATGTGTTGGCGATACGCCAGGTATTAGTAGAATTAATTTTTATTTTATCCGGGCTGATAGAAAATATTTTCGCTGCCACCTGTAGTATTTTGGTGTTCACCCCCTGCCCCATTTCCACCGCACCGGTGCTTATGCCCACACTGCCATCAGTATATACATGCACCAGCGACCTTGCCTGGTTCATCATTGTTTTAGTAAAAGAAATACCAAAACAAATCGGCATTAATGCTATTCCTCTTTTATACAACTTATTCGCTGAATTAAAATCAGCAACTTCCTGCTGCAATTTTTTTACATCATATAGCTCAATAGCTTTATCCCAGCATTCATTGGCTTCGCTTTGTGCAATTTGTCCGTAAGGAAACTCATCACCTGTTTTTAATAAATTTTTTTGTTGAATAACAAGAGGATAAATCTGTAATTGTTCAGCAGCTTTAGCAATAGCCGCTTCTATTACAAACATTCCCTGCGGCCCGCCAAACCCACGAAAAGCCGTATTGGGTGGTAAGTGTGTGCGGCAACTATAAGCTGTTGCTTTTACATTCGGAATAAAATATGAATTGGTGCAATGAAACAATGTTCGTTCCATCACCGCCGGAGATAAATCAGCCGCTGCTCCTGCATTTTGATAGAAGGTGGCTTCGTAAGCAATGATTTTATAATCTGTATCCAACCCGATTTTAAAATCAGAGGAATAAGGATGCCGCTTACCAGTCATCCGCATATCTTCTATCCGGTGCAGGGCATACTTTACCGGCTTCTTTAAATGATAGGCTGCCAGGGCACACATCAGTCCCCAGGTAGTTGCCTGATCTTCTTTGCCACCAAAGCCACCGCCCAATCTTGTTGTATCCACTTCAATCTGATTCATTGAAAGAGACAAAACTCTTGCAGCAGTTCTTTGTACGGCGGTAGGCCCTTGTGTGGAAGAATAAATTCTTATCGCACCATTTTCCTGCGGCAGTGCATAAGCCCCTTGTGTTTCGATGTATAAATGTTCCTGTCCGTTGGTTTCAGTGCTTCCTTCAAAAATATGTTTGCATTGGTTCCATGCAGTTGTTGTATCTCCAAGCTGAAATGTTCTTGGTGGAATAATCAACTCTCCTTTTTCTTTCGCTTCTCTTGGGTCAGTAATAATGGGCAATGGCTCAATCACCGCTTTTATTTTCTTTACCGCTGCTTTAGCCTCTTTATCAGAAGTAGCAACAACCAATGCAATGGGCATTCCGCAAAAATGAACATGAGTGCCAGCCAGTAATTCTTCATCAGGAATAATCCCGCCAATCTGGTTTTCACCAGGAATATCAGTAGCTGTAAAAATCCTTACCACTCCGGGCATAGACATTGCCTCATCAGTATTCAGCGATATTATTTTTCCATGCGCCACCGGCGAATCAAAAACTGAGGCGAACAAGGTTCCGTTCACCAATGGAATATCATCGAGGTAAACCGACTCGCCTCTTACATGGGTGTATGAATCTATATTTTTCATTTTTTTTAGCCACGAATTACACGAAGGGCACTAATAAAAGAATAGTTTCAAAGGAAATCAATTTATTTTTAATTGTATTCATTCGTGTTATTAGTATAATTCGTGGCCTTTTTATTGCTATTTCAATAATTCTATAAAATGAGCCTTTATCAATTGCCCCAGCAATAGCGTTTTATATTCTTTTGTTCCCCTTGCATCACTGATGGGCGATATTTCTGTTTGCATTACCTCAATCACTTCCTGCCCCAGCGAATCACCAATTTTCTTTCCTTTCAAAAATTCCGAAGCCTTTTGCAAATACATAGGTACCGGGGCCACACCACCAGCCGACAAGCCGGCACTTTCAATCACATCACCCTTCATTTGTAAACGGATAGCTGAATTTACACTGGCAATATCGAGGTGTGTACGTTTGCTTACTTTTTCAAAATGAAAATATGTATTTGCATCAGGCAATTCAAACCAAAGCTGCTCAATATATTCTTCAGGTTTTTTATCCAACATTTTATAGCCCTTGTATAATTTTCTTAAGGGTAGTTCTCTTCTTGTTTTTCCATCACTCAGTACTAATTGTGCATCTAATGCTAAAAAGAAAATAGTAAAGTCTCCAACCGGGGAAGCATTGATAAAATTTCCGGCAATGGTGGCCATGTTGCGGATGGGAGTAGAGGAAACTAATTTCGCATAGCGTTGAAATGCTGGTATTGCTTCACTTATTATTGACGATGCTTTCATATCACTCACAGTTGCCGAAGGGCCGATGATACATTTATTACCTTCTCTGCTAATACCATTCAGTTCAGGATGGTCGAAGACAAAACGAATGTCTGCATTCGTCATAGCCTCATGTTTCTGCACATATAAATCTGTACCACCACCAACCGTAGTGAATGGTGTGTGGTGTCCCGATAGCAATCGGGAGGTGAGTGGGGTTTCCTGAAGTGCTATTAGTTTTTCCTTTATTCCTGCGAAATGTTCCGGCAGGATTTTTTTTCTTGCAACAAACGCTGTTACTTCTTCGCCATTTCTTTCTTGCATTAATGCAGCAATTTTTGCGGCTGCTCTTTCAATGGATTTGTACCCGGTACATCGGCAAATATTTCCATCAATGGCGGCAATGGCAGTTTGCTGGTTGGCTTCGGCATTGCTCAAACAAAATCCAGCCAGCGACATTACAAAACCGGGTGTACAAAATCCGCATTGTGTAGCGCCTTCATCTGCCATGGCCTGCTGTATTGGATTCAGACTGTCTGAAAAATTAATCCCTTCAATAGATACAATATGTTTGCCCTGTGCATTACCTATCGGCATCAGGCAACTTGTCATTGACTCATATTGCAATTCGCCGCCTGCCTGCCTTTCTGCCGACAAGGAAGATCCGGCAGGCAGGCTAACTATTTCACCAACCAATATGTTGCAGGCACCACAATCACCTTCCCGGCAACCAATTTTTGTTCCCATCAGGTGTTGATGATATCGGATAAAATCAAGCAAGACCATACCTGGTGGCAGGTCGGTAGCAATCGTTTTTTCGTTAAGTATAAACTGTATCAAGCTATCTTTATAAGTGACCTTTAAAGTTAGAATAAAAGAACGTAACTATTACATACCAAGCAAGCACTATTAATTGAAGAGTTTTAATAATAAAGAAGTTTCGTATCCTCCTTTTGGGGATAGGGATACTTACTATCGTCTTATAGCAATCTGGGTTCTTTGCGAAGCGATGCTTGGTGGCATTATCCACGGATTTAAAATACCTGTATCGGGATTAGTGGTTGGCAGTTGCGCCGTCATTTGTATTTGCCTCATTGCCTGGTATGCACCTAATAAAGGAGCCATTATCAAAGCCACTATCATTGTTGCCATATTTAAAATGATGTTGAGTCCGCAGGCACCACCGCCAGCTTATATCGCTGTTTTTTTCCAGGGCCTGCTGGGGGAATTATTATTCTGGCGGCGGCGGTTCTTTATGTTATCCTGCATCGTATTAGCAGTGTTAAGCTTGCTGGAATCTGGATTGCAACGCATATTAATGCTGACGATTGTATATGGCAATGACCTCTGGAAAGTAATTAACAACTTCATCAACGGGCTAACAAAACAAAAAACTTCAACCAACTACAGCTTATTGATGGGCACCGGTTATGTGTTACTACACCTCATCACCGGATTATTTATTGGCTGGTGGGCTTCTTTACTGCCAAAGCGGATTGAAAAATGGAGTAAAGACGAACGATATAAAATACACATAGATAATGCAGCAGTCACAACGCTACCTGCCACATCACGAAAAAAGAAAAGGTTTAAAAAAGGGTTGTTTATAATCTGGCTGTTACTGATAGCCTTGTATGTGCAATCATACTTTAAAATCGGCACACCGTTATTGCCTTCGCATATTTCATTGAAGATATTATTACGGTCACTTATCATTGTACTGGGGTGGATATTTATTGTTGGGCCGCTGCTGAAACAATTGCTGCATGGGTGGTTAAAGAAAAAACAAACCCAATCACAACAGGAAATACAACAGGTACTGCAACTGTTACCCGTAACACAACAATTGATAATACAAAGCTGGAAACAATCTGCCGGTAATAAAGGATGGAAACGATTAAGTACCTGGAGTAAAATAGTTTTAGTCAATGCACTTACTCCCCTCTCTTTAAAAAGAGGGGTGGTGGGTGAGGTCTATATACTTACAGCACCCATTCAAACAGGTAAAACAACATCCTTAGTAAACTGGTCGGATAAAAGGAATGATGTGTATGGCATACTAACCCCGGTGGTGGATGGTAAAAGAATGTTTATGGATGCCCACACCCGGCAGCTGTTCCTGATGGAAGCAAAAGAAGGCGACCCTTCGACACCGCTCAGGATGGATATATTAACCGTCGGACGATTTGTATTCAGCAAAGCAAACTTTGAAAAAGCTATACAAATAATCCGTGATGCTATTAATAAAAAAGGCTGGCTGGTGATAGATGAAATTGGCCCGATGGAATTAAGGGGGGAAGGCTTTGCAGAAGTACTGAAAGAGGTAGTGCAACAGCGAAAGGAAAATACTTTATTAGTTGTAAGGGAAGGCCTTGCAGAAAAAGTAAAAGAACATTTTCAGTTTACAAATGCAACGATAAGCAACAATATCTCAATTATAGCAACCTGATAGACCATTTTGCGAAGCAAAATCAATCTGTGTTAATCCATCCAATCCGTGTCATCGTCCGCCGCCATAGGCTATGGCCGACGGCTTCTGTGTTCCTGTATTAAAAAAGGCCGTCTCCTTAAAGACCGCCTCATAATATTTTTAACACATTTCCTTACAGAGTACTCATATCAATCACAAACCGGTACTTCACATCACTCTTCAGCAACCGGTCATACGCTTCGTTAATCTGATCCATACGAATCAGTTCAATATCAGAAACAATATTATGTTCGGCGCAGAAGTCGAGCATCTCCTGTGTTTCAGGAATACCGCCAATCAGTGAACCGGCAATACTCTTTCTGCCGAAGATGAGATTAAAGGCAGGCACTGTTGCGGGGGCAGCAGGTGCACCCACACATACCATTACACCACTGGTACGCAGCAGACCGAGATAAAAATTATAATCATGGTCGGCGGAAACGGTATCCAGTATAAAATCAAAATAACCCATTACCTCTTTTATTTGTGCCGCATCACTGGTCAGTATAAATTTTTGGGCACCCAATCTTTTCGCATCTGCTTCTTTAGAAGGTGAATGACTGAGCATCGTTACTTCAGCCCCCATCGCCACTGCAATCTTTACACCCATATGGCCAAGGCCGCCTAATCCCAACACACCAACCCTTGTGCCTTTACCTACTTTCCAGTGGCGTAGCGGCGAGTAAGTAGTAATACCGGCACACAACAACGGAGCAGTGGCGGCAAGTTCCAATTTATCAGAAATACGCAATACAAAATCTTCATGAGCCAGTATGGATTTGCTGTAACCTCCGTGGGTGGCACCACTGCCATCTTTTTCCATGCCACCATACGTACCTACCATTCCATTGCTGCAGTATTGTTCCAATCCGTCTTTACAATTATCACAATCCCGGCAGCTATCCACCAGGCAGCCGATACCGGCAATGTCACCTGCTTTAAATTTTTTAACATGGCTTCCCACTGCGGTTACCACTCCTACTATTTCATGGCCTGGTACTATTGGAAAAACAGTCATCCCCCATTCATTGCGGGCCGTATGTAAATCGCTATGGCAAACACCGCAATATTTTATTTCAATCTGCACATCATGGGGCTTCGGCTCTCTTCTTTCTATCGTTAAAGGAACTATCGGGGTGGTGGCACTTTGAGCACCATAGGCTTTGGTAGCTGACATAAATAATGTTTTTTGAATGTCAACAAATATAAATGGAAAATTTGGCCGGGAGATTAAAGAATTAATAATTGGCCAGATATTTTTTCGGCAGAAAGCAAAAACAAAAAACCAGTGTTTACAAAAAGAACGTTAATAGATCTTTTATCTGCAATACACAAAAAAAGGAGTCAATATTTTTTTGGTCAATTAACAGTTTGTACCGCAAGTAATACAGGCAAATAAAAAAGAACGGACAGAAAAAAGTATCAGCAATAATCTGGTAAAAAGAAAACTTATCTTTCCGGTACGAAAGGAAAATATAAACACAGTAATAATTATTAATGTCAGTTTATTTCAACGACCAGTTTGTAAACAACGAAGAAGCACTCCTGCATGTGTCAGACCTTTCCATACAGCGGGGTTATGCCATCTTCGATTTTTTCAGAACGGTGAATGGTGTTCC
>Ga0105044_10002576_pt1 | contig 24831 bp, 34 predicted proteins | sample MAT01_FD_78092 | JGI IMG/M metagenome (GOLD analysis project Ga0105044, IMG submission 78092) | Freshwater microbial communities from Lake Fryxell liftoff mats and glacier meltwater in Antarctica - MAT-01 | ecosystem: Environmental > Aquatic > Freshwater > Ice > Liftoff microbial mat | place... | reverse complement strand
GTCATGAACTCGCGCAGGAAATGCGCGCGCAGGTTGAGTGCTTCCAGATAGGCGGTCGCCGTCACCTGGAAGCCGGGCTCCATGCGGGCACGGATGTGCGGTGCATAGTCCTGCGGCCGCTCGCGCAGCCACCGATGGTGGATGGCCGACGCTTCGGCAATCGTGATCGTGTTGGAGAGCAGGGCCAGCGCCGCCGGATCCGGCACGGGCAGCCGGATCAACCGGGCGCCGAGCGAACGGAACACCGCCAGGCTTGCCTTCATGCAACGCTTCACCTCGTCGGTGGCGTCGTCGTAGTAGTGGTTCGCGGGGATGCCGATCCTGAGGCCCTTGGTCCGGCCCGAAAGTGCCCGCTCGTAATCCGGCACCGGCTGTGTCGCGCAGGTCGGGTCGCGCGCGTCGGCACCGGCGATGACGCCGGTCAGGCGCGCGCAATCGCGCACCGTGCGGGCGAGCGGACCGACGGTGTCCTGCGACCACGAGCGCGGCATGACGCCATGACGGCTGATGAGGCCGTAAGTGGGCTTCAGACCCACGACCCCGCACGCCGCCGCGGGCGTACGCACCGAGCCGCCGGTGTCCGAGCCGAGAGAGCCGTAGCAAACACGGCCGCCGACCGCGGCCCCGGACCCGCTGGAGGAGCCGCCCGACATGTGCGCCGGATTCCAGGGGTTGTGGCAATCCCCCCAGTGATCGTTGTGCCCGGTCGGATTGGCGGCGAACTCCGCCATGTTGAGACTGCCCAGCCAGATGGCGCCCGCACGGGTGAGGCGTTCGACCGCGGTGCTGGTGAGGGCTGGCCGGTAGTCGCGCAGGATCTTCGAGCCGCAAGTGGATACCTTGCCCGCGCGGTAGAACAGATCCTTGTGCGCGAGCGGCACGCCATGGAGCGGTCCGATCCTGGCGCCGCGCTGTTTCAGGGCGCGGTCGGCTTTCTTCGCGGCGGCCAGCGCAGGCGCAGCCTCGATGGCGATAAAGCAGTTGAGCGCGGGTTGCAGGCGTTCGGCCCGCGCGATACAGGCCCGCGTGACTTCGACCGAGGAAAGCCGCCCGCCGCGGATCGCCTCCGCGACTTCCACCAGAGTGAGGTCGGCAAGGTCCGCGGTCATCGCCGCGTCCCGTCGGGCGCTGATCGCAGCAGCGCCGTGAAGCGCGCCGGCTCGTCGTTGAAGTCCAGCCGGGGCGCCGCCGCGGCGATTGCGGCCGCGTGGCGTCCGGCCTCGATGGCGAGTTCCGCGCAACGGGCCGCGCTGAAACGCAGGCCGTGGAGACGCCAAGCCTGCTCGCCGACCGTGCGCGCGGCAAGCCCGGCGGCGTCTTTCGTCTTCTGCTGACGCTTGCTGCGAGCCATCGATCGTTCCGCCATCAGGTGGGTGTCGGCGCATTACCGCTGCCGAGCGCCGCAGGTGCGAGCGCTGTCGATCGGTATGCTAACGCAAACCGCTCAGCACGATCGCACCCGCGCGCCGGGCCGCCGGTACCCGCCAGCGTGCATTAAACTGTGCGAGGAAATCCTTCATGCGTAGCGTGCCAGTTTGACCCCCTCCATCGACACCGTTCGGGCCTGGATCGCTGCAGCGCAGCGCGTCGTCGTCCTCACCGGCGCCGGCATCTCCACCGACTCCGGCATTCCCGACTTCCGCGGGCCGCAGGGCGTGTGGACGCTCAATCCCAAGGCGGAAAAAATGTCGGACATCCGCTACTACACGACCGACCCCGAAGTGCGGCGTCTGTCGTGGCAGAGCCGGCTCGCGCACCCGGCGTGGACGGCGCGGCCCAACGCGGGCCACGCGGCGCTCGTGGCGCTGGAGCAGCGCGGCAAGCTGCACGCGCTGGTGACGCAGAACATCGACGGCCTGCATCAGCGCGCCGGGCTGCCGCCCGAGAAGGTGATCGAAGTGCACGGCACGCTGCATTACGCGATGTGCCTCACTTGCGGCTGGCGCGGGCCGATGCAGGACGTGCTCGACCGCGTGCGCGCGGGCGAGGAAGACCCGCCGTGCACGGAGTGCGCGGGCATCCTGAAGAGCGACACCATCTCCTTCGGCCAGCCACTGGTGCCGGAAGTGATCGAGCGCGCGATGCGGGTGGCGGGCGAGTGCGACGTACTGCTCGCGATCGGCAGCACACTGCAGGTCTACCCGGTGGCGGGCGCGGTGCCGCTGGCGAAGGAAGCAGGCGCGCGCGTGGTCATCCTCAACGCGCAAGCAACGCAATTCGACGATCTGGCCGATGCCGTCCTGCGCACGCACATCGGCGAGGCGCTGCCGTATTTGTGCGGGGGTTGAGGCTTGCCCCCATCCCGTTCGTACCGCATGCAATCCATTCTCTCCCTCCCTTGCGCAATGCGCGGGGGAGGGCTGGGGAGGGGGCAGGCAAGATTGAGTGTGTCGGACTTAGACGATGCTTGCCCCCATCCAAACCTTCCCCCGCAAGCAGGGGAAGGAGAGAAATGACTACGTGCGAACGAGTGCCCCCATCCCAGCCTTCCCCCGCAAGCAGGGGAAGGAGAAAGATGACTGTGTGATGATCGACTCTCCATCCCGATCGTACCGCATGCAATCCATTCTCTCCCTCCCTTGTGCAATGCGCGGGGGAGGGCTGGGGAGGGGGCAGGCAAGATTGAGTGTGTCGGACTTAGACGATGCTTGCCCCCATCCCAACCTTCCCCCGCAAGCAGGGGAAGGAGAGAGGTGACTGCGTGATGATCGACTCTCCCTCCCTTGCGCAATGCGCGGGGGAGGGCTGGGGAGGGGGCAAGCGGGAAGGAGAAGGGTGGCTTCGTGTGAAAGCTTGCCCCCATCCCAACCTTCCCCCGTGCTACGGGGGAAGGAGAAAGATGACTGCGTGATGATCGACTCTCCCTCCCTTGCGCAATGCGCGGGGGAGGGCTGGGGTGGGGGCAAGCGGGAAAAAGAAGAGGGACTTCGTGAACCAGGATTCGCCGCCATGAAAGCCATCCGCATCGAACGCTACGGCGGGCCTGAAGTCCTGCTGCGGCGCGAGGTCCCCTTGCCCATACCAGGCCCCGGCGAGCTCCGCGTGCGCGTCAGCCACGCCGGCATCAACTTCATGGACATCCACACCCGGCAGGGCAAGTACGCAAAGTCGCGCACCTATCCCGTGCCGCTGCCCTGCACGCTGGGTATGGAGGGCGCGGGCGTGGTGGACGCCGTGGGCGAGGGCGTCGTGGACTTCGTGCCCGGCGACCGTGTCGCGTGGTGCATCGTCTGGGGCAGCTATGCCGAGTACGCGGTGGTGCCGGCATGGCGGGCGGTGAAGGTGCCGGAAGCGCTGCCGCTGGAAATGGCCGCCGCGTCGCTGTTCCATGGCGTTACGGCGCATTACCTCGCGGAAGATCTCGGGCAGCTCGCCCCCGGCCGCACCTGCCTCGTGCACGCGGCTTCCGGCGGCATCGGCCAACTCCTCATCCAGATGGCGAAGCGCGCGGGCGCCACGGTGTTTGCAACGACCAGCACGCCTGGCAAGGCGGCGACGGCGCGCGCGCAGGGCGCCGATCACGTGATGCTGTACGAAGGCTTTGCCGACGCCATCCGCGCCGCCACCGGCGGGCGCGGTGTGGACGTGGCGTTCGACGCGGTGGGCAAGGCCACCCTGCGCGAGAGCTTTCGGGCGACGCGCACGCGCGGGCTCGTCGTCAATTACGGTTCGGTATCCGGCTCGCTGCAGGACCTCGATCCGATCGAGCTGGGCGAGGCCGGATCGCTCTTCCTTACCCGGCCGCGTCTGGCCGACCACCTGCTGGATGCGCCGACGATCCGCCGCCGTGCAGCGGATGTCTTCAAGGCGCTGCTCGATGGCTCGCTGCGCATCGCGATCGCGGGTCGCTACACGCTGGACGATGTCGAATCCGCGCATGCCGATCTGGAGGAGCGCCGCACGGTGGGCAAGCCCGTGCTGGTTCTGCCGTGAGCGGCCGGCCGGCCGCGCAAACGCGGATGCTGGTCCGGCTGACGATCGCCCTCGCGTTCTTCAATTTCATCGGGCTGGTGTCCGCGCGTGTCGTGCTGTCGTTGTACGCACTGGACCTCGGCGCGTCGGCTTCCGCGGTCGGCGTGCTGGCCGGCATGTTCTATATGTTCCCGCTGCTGCTGTCCTTTCCGGTCGGCTCGTGGGCCGACCGCAGCGGCCCGCGCGGCCCGCTGCTCGTGGGTTCGCTGTGCGGCACGGCCGCGTTGCTGATTCCGTGGTTCGTGCGCGAGGTGCCGGCGTTCTACTTCGCGGCGGCGCTCTCCGGGCTTGGCCTCGCGTTCACTCACGTCACGCTGCAGAACCTGATGGGCACGATCAGCCGGCCCGAGGACCGCGCCCGCAATTTCAGCAATTTCAGCCTCGTCGGTTCGATGACGAATTTCATCGGGCCGCTGATTGCCGGTTTCTCGATCGATCACTTCGGGCATCCGGTGGCCTGCGTGACCGTCTCGGCGCTGGTTTTCGTCGGCGTCCTTCTGCTGGTCGTGTGGGGACGCCGCCTGCCGGGCCCCAGGCGCACGGCAGCGGCGGGGAGCGGCGGCAATCCGCTGCGCGCGCTGGCCGATCCGGCGACGGTGCGCATGCTGGTCGCCAGCGGCCTCGTGCAGCTCGGCATGGATCTGTTCCAGTTTTACCTGCAGATCCACGGCCACCAACAGGGCCTGTCGGCGACGGCGATCGGCGCGATCCTCGCCAGCTTCGCTGCCGCAACACTGGTCGTGCGGCTGGCACTCGCGCGGCTGGTGGCGCGCTATCCCGTGGAGCAGTTGCTCGCGGTGTCGTTCTATATCGGCGCCGTCGGCTTCGCGCTGGTGCCCTTCTTCGGCAACGCGGTGGTGTTGTCGGCCATTGCGTTCGTGTTCGGGCTCGGCATGGGCGTTGGGACGCCGCTGTCCGTGATGATGATGTTCAACCAGTCCGCGGAAGGCCGTTCCGGCCAGGCGCTGGGCCTGCGGCTGACCACGACCAACCTCCTGCGCATGGGCGGACCCGCCGTGTTCGGCGCGGTCGCGGCGGCCTTCGGGCTGCCGCCGGTGTTCTGGATCAATGCCGCGATGATGGGGGTGGGCGGCGTGCTTGCGCGCAGCGGCCGCAAGCGCGGGTAAGGATCGCTACTGGGTGGCAGCGGCCGGCGCGGGTTTGTTGCGCGCGAGATCGCGGTCGCGCAGCACGCGCTGGGCCGGATCTTTGGCCCGGGCGTCCAGAAAGCCGTAGTTCACCTGGTCGCCGAGATCGAAGTCGAAGCGCTTGGCGGTGGAGACCTTGCGCGCGATCTCGGCGAGCTGTTCCTGGGTTAGCCGCTGCACCCGTGGCAGCGCGAGCAGGATCTGGTTGCCCGCGTTGCGCACGTCCAGGATGTAGAGATCGTCGAACACTTCCTGGTAGGTGCGGACCATCCTGTCATAGAGGCGGTTGTGGCCGCGGCCCCAGATGTTGCCGACCACGATGCCGTCGGGTTTGACCGCGCGCCTCACGGCGCGCAGGAACTCCTCGGTCGCCAGGTGCTCCGGCACGCTGTCGCTGCCGTAGGCATCGAGGAAGATCATGTCGTAGGGCTGCTTGACCTCCTCGACGAAGCGCCGGCCGTCGCCCACATGGCCTTTCATGAGCGCATCGTCGCGGAAGCCGAAGTAGCGCCGCGCCACGTCCACCACCACCGGATCGATGTCCACCGCGTCGATGACGGCGGCGGGGTAGTGCTTGTGGAGGAAGGAGGGCAGCGTGCCGCCGCCGAGCCCGATCACCAGGATGCGCTTCGGCTCGCCGGTGAGCGCGAGGCCGGTGAAAGCGGTCCTGACGTACGACAGCCCGAGGTAGTCGGGGTCGCCCGGCTTGACCAGGCTCTGGCGCGCGCCGCCGTGCTCAAAGCGCAGGATGCGCATGCCCGCTTCGTTTACGCTGACGACGACGTTGTTGTAAGGCGAGGCCTTCTCGTAGAGCACGGTCTCGCCGCCGGCGTTGCTGACGGCGGTGCGCGCCGGTTCGGCAGGCACGGGGGTGAATCCCGTGGCGCAGCCGGCGAAGGCGAGCAGGGCGAGGCAGAGGGGAAGGAGACGGCGCATGGGCGGTGCGGATGTGGAGGCGTCCGGATTATGGCGGTGCTTTCCGGCGCTGACAATGCGGCGCTACCGGCGCCGTGTTTCATCCGTGGCGCTCCGTCATTCTCGTCCAGGGTCGCCGTGCCAGGCAGCGGCTACTTCAATCTCACGGCCGCGCCCTGAACCTGTGCGTGGCATGACGGCGCATCGCGCGCATCAAGGCGTCAGGACTGCCTGAGCGGCCACACGCGCCATTTCACCGCCGCCGCGGCGCCGATGCCGAACACGCACATCGCCGCGCCAATCACGACGAACAGCGCCGCCGGGCTCGCGTGCGCGGTGTGCAGCAGCAGAAAGCCGCCGGCGACGGCGATGACGAAGCGTGCGCTGCCCGCCAGCACCACCCACAGCACCCGGCCCGCGCCCTGCGAGGCGAAGTAGAGCGCAACGCCGATGCCGAGGAACGCGTAGCAGGGCCCAATGATCCGCAGGTAGGTAGTGCCGGCATCGAGCACGTCGGGGTCGGCGCTGAACAGGCCGGCCCACAACCGCGGAAACAACGCGACGGTCAGGCCGACGCTGCCGGTGATGCAGGCGGCGAGTCCCGCGCCCGCCCACGCCACGCGGCGCGCCCGCTCAAGGTCGCCCGCGCCGACGCAGGTGCCGATCATCGCGACGAGGGCGGAACCGAGCGCGAACACCACCGGCACCTGCAGCAGTTCGAGCCGGACGCCGAGACCGAAGCCCGCCAGCGCCGCCGTCCCGAAGGCGCCGACGAAGCCGGTGACGATCACGGCGGTGGCCACGGTCTGCACCGCATTGAACGACGATAGCAGTCCCACGCTGAGGATGTCCCCGAACAGGGGCGCGGTGAACCGGGCCGCAGACGGGCGCAGCCGCAGGCGGCCGCGGCCGGCGAGCAGGTAGGCGGCGAGACACAGCGCGCCCGCACTGAACGAGCAGACGTAGGCGACGGCGGCGCCCGCAATGCCGAAGGCGGGAAACGGCCCCCAGCCGAAGACCAGCGCGCCGCACAGCGGAATCTGCAGCGCGGCGGTGGCGCTCAGCACCGCGGCCGGCACGCGCATGTTGCCGGTGCCGCGCACGATGCTGGCGAGGATGTTGCACAACCACACCGCGATCGCGCCGCCGAACAGGACCGTCGAATAGGTCACCGCCTGCATGAGCGCGGCATCGCTGCCGCCGAGCAGCGCGTAGAGGCCCGGGCCGGCCGCCAGCAGCACGGCGGAGAACAGTAGGCCGAAGCCGACCGCGATGACGAGGGCGTGCATGGCCAGCCGCTCCGCGCGCGCCACGTCGCCCGCGCCGAGCGCGCGGGCGATCGACGAGGACACGCCGCCGCCCATCGCGCCCGCGGACATCATCTGCATGAGCATGATCAGCGGAAACACCAGTGCGAGCCCGCCGAGGGCGTCCGTACCCAGCCGCCCGACGAACCACGTATCGGTGCCGCTCACCAGCGCCTGCATGAGCGCGAGGCCGAGGTTGGGGGCCGCGAACCGGAGCAGCGTCGGTACGAGCGGCGCTTCGAGCAGCGCGCGGGTGTGCGCATCGGCGGCGTGCGGCGCCGTGCTCAATTCGGCGGCCCCTGCCGCACGGCGACCCGCGCACAGCCCGTGAACGCGCAGGCTCTGTCCCCGCGGGGCAACGCTGGTTCCGGGCGGCTCATCGCGGCAATCTTCGCACAAGGCGCCGCTCCCGCGCCTGCCTGGCACCGGGAACCGGGCGGGGGCATCCTGAACGCCGAAGCGCAGCCGAGCCGCGACAACGAAGGCTGCTAACATCGGAGCCGATTGAAGAACTGACGAATGACCGGCGCGCCGCCCCGCGCGGACCCGCCGGCAACCGCGAGGAGGATCACCCATGCAGGTGCAAAGACTGGTCGCGGCCGCGGCATGCGCTGCGGCGTACGCGTGCATCGCCTTGCCGGCGGGCGCGCAGTCCTATCCCAGCAAAATCATCCGCGTCATCAACCCGGCTGCGCCCGGCGGCAACAGCGACATCGTGTTCCGCGTGATCTCCCCGAAGATGGGCGAACTCGTCGGGCAGCAGTTCGTGCTCGACTACCGCCCCGGCGCCGGCGGCGTGATCGGCGCGGACATCACGGCCAAGAGCGCGCCCGACGGCTACACGACCGCGATCGTGGCGGCGAGCTTCTTCTTCAATCCGGCGCTGATCAAAAACCTGCCCTACGACACGGTGAAGGACTTCACCCCGCTCGGGCTGGTCGTGGACATCCCGGCCGCGGTGCTGGTACATCCCTCGTTGCCGGTGAAGGACGTCAAGGAACTGATCGCCTTCGCGCGGCCGCGGCCGGGCCAGATCTTCTTCTCCAGCGCGGGCCCGGGCACGCTCGCGCATTTGGCCGGCGAACTGCTGAACTACGAAGCGAAGATCAAGCTCGTGCATGTGCCGTACAAGGGCGTGGCGCCCGCCACCGTGGACGCGGTCGCGGGCCACGTGCAGATGACCATCGCGAGCATCCCGGTGGTGATCGAGCAGGTGCGCGCCGGCCGGCTGCGCATGATCGCGCAGTGCGGGGAAAAGCGTTCGCCCTCCGTGCCGGACGTACCGACGATGCAGGAAGCCGGCGTGCCCGGTTTCGTGGTCAGCAGCGGCTTCAGTTGGGTCGGCCCCGCCGGGCTGCCGAAGCCCATCGTGGACAAGCTCAACGGCGCGCTGGTGAAGGTGCTGCACGACCCCGCGATCCGCAAGGATCTCATCGAGCGCGGCGCCGATCCCGTCGGCAACACGCCGGAACAGCACGCGGCCTTCATCCGGGCCGAAATCGATAAGTGGCAGCGGGTGGCGAAGCAGGCGGGCATCCGGCCGGAGTGAGGCGCGGCGGTTGGACGTCTCCGCCGCCAGCCAGACTGGTATCCCGGACTGCAGTGTTTTTTGCCGGCACTGGAGGTTTCGGTGAGTTGGTGCGATAGTGATCGCGCCTTCCTTTGGAGGGATACCGGCTGTAGAGTTCAACCGCGTAAGCTCACTTCCGAAAGACCTGTCGAATGAAACCCTTAGCCGCACCTGCACGTCGGATCCGGCTGCTTGTCTTGTACCCTGCGAGGCTATTGCTTTTGACCGTTGTGGGCGGGTGCGCGGTAACAGCCCCCCCGTTGCAGCCCGTCGAGGCCCCAGTCTCTAGAAGCCAGCAGATGGAAGCGCAACGCAAGGCGAGCGAACCCACTGAAAAAGTCCTCAAGAGAAAAATCGCAATCGGCCGGTTTTCGAACGAGACAAGGTATGGCCGCACGTTTCAAGTGGACAGCAACTTGGATCCGCTGGGAAAACAGGCTTCCGACATGCTCGCCACGCGGTTGGTGGCATCCAACAAATTTCTGGTCTTCGAGCGTTCCGACCTGAACCGGCTGAAGGCAGAGCAACGAATACTCAAGGAAGAGAACCTGATCGGTGTCGATACGCTGATTCTCGGTTCGGTTACCGAATTTGGCCGCAGCACCAGTGGAACGTCCGGATTCCTGAGCTCGACGAAGGTGCAGATCGCGCGCGCAAAGGTTGAGATTCGTTTGGCGGACGCGCGTACCGGATTCGTATTCTTCAGCGCCAGTGGTACTGGTGAGGCCAGTACTGAGTCGGGGAGCGTCGCGGGATTTGGCAGCCGGGCGGAGTACGATGGCACGTTGAATGATCGCGCGATCGCGGCAGCCATATCGGACGTACAGACCGCGCTGATCCAGAAACTGGAGGAACGTCCGTGGAGAACCGACATTCTGAGAGTGGCCGGCAGCACAATCTATATCTCAGGCGGTCCGAGGCAAGGGCTGAAAGTCGGCGATGTCCTTTCCGTCATGCAGGAAGGAGAGACTGTAAAGAGTGGTCAGTCGGGGTTCAACATCGCTCTTCCGTCCACCAAAGTTGGAACAATCAGGGTCACCAGTTTTTTTGGGGAGAGTGAGAGCAACGAAGGCTCTGTGGCTGAGTTGGTTTCGGGCTCATTGACAGGCCCTGGCCCGTGGCCTGTGTTCGTATCCGGATCGAAGGAGTAGCGATGCGCAGACTCTTGGCGTGTTGTGGCGTTGCATTGTTTTTGGCCTCCTGCGCACTTCCTGACACAAACGTAAAAACAGGATCAGTGCGACCTGTGCTGGTGGTCAAAGGCGCCCCGAGCGGTTCCTTTGTCATCGTCGACGGCCTGGAAGTCGGTCCCGCGGAGAGTTTTGACGGCAATCCCGGTGCTCTCATTGTTGAGGAGGGCACCCACCTCGTCGAGGTGAAGCGCGCTGGCCAGACGATTCACTCGGAGCGGATATTCATCAGCAGCGGCGAAACACGGACGATCTCGGTAGTATTCGGAATCCGATGAGGCTGGGTTTTGCCGTAGCGGGAGTGCTGGTCGGCGCTCTGCTTTCGGGATGTGTGCCGCCACAGAAATACAACTGGGGTGAGTATGAATCGTCGTTGTATGGTTACTACAGAGATCCTACCAAAGCAGCACAGTTGACGGCGGCTCTTGATGCGATCATTCAGTCTGCGGAGCAAACGAAAACATTCGTTCCGCCTGGCGTGTACGCAGAATACGGCTATCTGTTGTATCAACAAGGCAAAACGGCAGACGCCATAGTTTTCTTCCAGAAAGAGAAAGCACTGTGGCCAGAGTCCGCTTTCTTTATGGATGCCATGATTCGCAATGCGACAGACGCAGCGAACAGGAAAACGGGGGCAGATAAAAAATGACTTTACTGCGCCGAAATGCTTGGGTGGTCTTGATTTCCTCTTGCGTGCTCGTTGGGTGCGCGGTGCCCGCGAAGCGCAGCGATTACACAGCGCTTAGATCGGAAAATCCCCGCTCAATCCTGATCGTGCCCGCAATAAATCGAAGCGTGGAAGTTAACGCAGCCGATTATCTACTTTCCACTGTGTCCAGGCCTCTTGCCGAGAAGGGGTACTACGTTTTTCCGGTTCACATGGTCAGGTCGGTACTGGACGACGATGGTTTGAGTGACGCCGATTTAGTGCATGCGAATAGCCCAAAGCGATTGGGTCAGTTATTCGGGGCCGATGCAGTCCTGTACATCACCATTGAAAAATGGCATGCCCAGTATGCTGTTTTCTCGACGGCGGTCGTAGTTGAATTGAGCTACATACTTAAGAGTGCCGCGACGGAACAGGTTCTCTGGAAGAACCAGCAAAAAGTAGTCTATCAACCTCAGAATAACAACAGCGGCTTAGCCGGTCTCATCGCTGCCGCGATTGTTGCGGCGATCACGCGTGCGGCCCCGAACTACATTCCGCTCGCGCAGCAAGCGAATCAACAGGCGATATACACGAAAGGGTCCGGCCTTCCAGCGGGGCCATACAACGTCTTCTACAAGAAAGATCAAGAAGACTTCTGATCGCGCTTATCCGAAAGCGATCCCGGCCGCAGTGCGCGGCGCGGGCGCCATCCCCGGAATGGCACCTTCGATGCTGAGCATCGTCATATCCACCTTTGTTTTTTTCGCGGCGGCGTTTTTCCTCAAGCGCTACCTGGACGGCATCGGTATCCCGAAGGGGCTGACGCGCAGCACGGTCATTTTCTGCGCGGCTCTCCTGCTGGCGTACGGCGCGGCCTTTGTGGTGGACTGGCTGGTATCGCTCTACTGATCTTCACTGATCTTTACTGGTCTTGGTGACCTGCGGCGCCCCCATCCCGGCCTTCCCCCGCACGCAGGGGAAGGAGAAATATCCTTCTTGTGAACGAGTGCCCATCCCGGCTTCCCCCTGAGAAGGGTGGGCCCCTTCTTCCCACCGGTGGGGGAAGGCGCAACCAGATCGCTTCCTCCCTCCCTTGCGCGCAAGCGCGGGGGAGGGCTGGGGAGGGGGCATCGACACCCAGCACGTGCCGTTCAAAGGCGCTTCACAGCAGCTCGCCGACACCGCGGGCAAGCATGTGACCTATACCTTCGCCAGCATTGGCGCCTCACTGCCTTTCATCCACAGCAACAAGCTGCGCCCGATCGGCGTGACCTCGCTCACGCGGTCGCCCGCGCTGCCAGACGTGCCGGCGATCGCCGAGGACAAACCGCTGGCGACGTTCTAACTGGTGAACTTCTTCGGCATGTACGCGCCGGCCGGGACACCGGACCCCATCATCCGCAAGCTGAATGCCACGATCGTGCAGGCGCTGAACACCCCGGAACTCAACGCCAGGTACCGCGAGCTGGGTTTCGAGCCTGCGCCCACCACGCCGGAACAGTTCCGCGACTTCCTGCGTGCGGAATCGAAGAAGTTCGCGCGGGTGATCGCCGACGCGAAGATTCCACTGGGGGACACGCCCTGACGCTGCTTTAGCCGCCGGGATCAGACGGGGCGGCTCAGCATCGCCTTCAGGTTGAGGCAGATCAGGTGCGCCATACGCCGTTTGGCGTCGGGCGCCTGCGCGTGCTCCAACTGACGGCAGAGCGCGCGTGCCCGCACCAGTTCGGCCGACCGCAGGCTGGGTGGCCGTACCGCCTTGCGCAAGCGCGGCCTTGGGCCGAACAGATCGGGCGTGCTGTCCGGATCGGAATTGGAACGGAGCTTGGTATTGCGCATGGCAGTGAAGGCGGCCAGGACGGTGTCGATGGGATGCCCGCTACCGCGCCACGCCGCCGACAGTGCCAGGAATTCGCCGCGTGCACGCATCCCGCTCGCCCGCATTCGCGATGCGCTGGCAGCCCGCCGAGGCGCTTGCGTCGGGCGGCGTAGCGACTTCTGGCTGGCTCTTTCCTGCGGCCTTTGCGCCCGGCGCGCCCTTGTTCGGCGTGCCCGGTGCTTGCTGCACCCCACTGGGCTGGGCGGGGCCGGATGATCCAGGCGGAGAGGCGGGGACGGTCGGGGATGAGGGGGTGCGTACTTGCGCCATCAGTGTGCCCGCCGCGCCAGCCTGTTCCGGTGCGGCGGCGGCCACCGTGTAGGCGGCAAGAATGCCGCCCGCGATCGCGCCCAAGGTGAGCGCAACGAGCGTGCTGCGGGGGGCGGCGTGCATGGTGCGCTCCTGATTCGATTCGGCTGGGGTGCCTTGTGATGACGATGCCTCCCGGCCCGCCGCGGGAATGTCCCCGCGGCGCTGATAGCGCTGTCGGGCAATGACTTGCTGCCGTTTCTCCTACCGCCGAATCAGCCGCCAGTGGATAGATCGCCACGGTCCGGTTGGCTACTGTCGAAGCCTCCATCGACCTCGAAAAATGATCGCCATGTACAGTGCAAAGCGCCGGACTCTTGCCGGGTGCTTATGGACACGGATAGTCATCGCCTCCGCCGGCATGGTGACCTTGCTGGGGTGCGCCGCAACGACGGCGCCACCGATGGGCAACGCGGTCAGCCCGATGGAAACCGGGCGTGCAGAGCAGAAGCCCACGCAGGCGGGCGCCAAAACATCCGAAGAGTCGTCGCATCGCGCCGCCGATCCCAAGGATCCTTCCGGCGCGTTGATTGTCGCGCCGGGGGCCGCCGCAGCGCCGGCTGGGCGCTGACGCCGCGGGCGACGCGTCTCAGGTAACCGCTGAAAAACTCTACTTCCGTCATTCCAGCGAAAGCTGGAAACCAGTGAAATCAATGAAATGGGCACCCGTTACAGGGGAAGGGGCACCTCCCCCCTCCAGGCGGGTGTGACGGGGTTTTTTCAGAGGTTTCCTAGGCGCGAGGAGGCCGCAGTGACCCTCATTCCGACGAGCAACGACGCAGACGGGCCCTTTTGGCTCAACCAGAAGGGAACGCGGGACTAGGCGTCCATTGCGTTGCCGCCGCTCGCTTGCAGAGTCTGGCACTGCGGCGCGAGCGGCTCCCAGTAATGAACCCTGGTCTCGCCGCAACCGTTTAGGCCCATAAACAGGCTCCAGATTCCTACCCGTGAATCAGTGTCCGTCCGACAGGAACGCGAGGCCGCCCGTTCAATTCTTGGTGCCACGATTTCCCACAGGAAGCGATCATGAACAACACATCAAAAACCCCCCTGCTTGCCGCCGTGGTGCTATGCGCGGCAAGCATCACGCTCGCGGGCTGCGATAAACCACCGACTGCGCCGACGACGCCTACGCCCAAGGTGGGCACGATCACCCCGACGCAACCCACGAATCCCGCGAAGCCTTCGTTACCGGAGGCGGACCCCAAGGAGTTGCCGGGGGGAAAGAAGTAACTGCGGCAAATGGAGCCGAGCGCCATATGAAGCGGATACCGTTGCGCGGGCGAATCGCAGCCTTTGGACTTTTGGCCGGGATGCTCGCCACAGGCGCCGTCTGGGCGGCAACTGCGCCGGTCCCCATCGAGCCCTTAGACAAGGCAGCGGCGGGAAAGAAAGCAAAAGAAGAATCCGGGCGCGCGCCGGTTATAGTGGCCCCACAACAACCCAGGACCCGCGAGGAGGCTACCCGGCGTGCCGCCGATCCCACGGATCCTTCGGGGGCGCTGATCATCGAGCCGCCCGCCGGCAGCGCAACTTTGCCGCTCCGTTAAACCGATGCCAGCAGCCGGAAGGCCGCTGGCGAGCGCGCGCCACGCCGTCCTGCCGTACCAGGTCAGCGACAGGATCCCCGCCAGCATCAGCAGCGCCGCCCCCAGCGCGGTAAACAGCGCGGTGATCTCCGTGTGCCGGTCGCGCTCCGGGACGATCTGCGGCGTGAGCTGCTGGTAGACCTTTGCCAGCGCGTCCGCCGAATCCGCCTTGAAGTAGGTGCCGCGGGTCATGCGTGCCACCGAGCGCAGCGACTGTTCATCGATTCCCGCATTGATGGGTTCGCCGCGCGCGCCGACGATGTCCGCGCCCGCCGGCGTGCCGAAGCCCACCGTATAAACGCGCACGCCGCGATCCGCGGCGAACTTGGCCGCCGCCACCGGATCCATGCCCGACACGCTCCGCCCGTCCGTCAGCAGGACGACGGCCGCCGATTCGTACGAGCCGGCCGGCACGCGCTGGAACGCCTGGCGCTTGCCTTCCGGCACCACCGGTTGCGCAACGTTCTCGTTGCCGTCTTTCCACAGGTTGGTGCCGAAGATGTCGAACTCGCCGTCGATGCCCGCCGTCGGGAACAGCGCGACGAGCGACGCAATCATCCCGGTGCCGATGGCGGTGTCGAAGTCGAGCGTGATGCGATCGATCGCTTCCGCCAGGTAGCGCCGGTTGCGGGTGGGCACCTGCGCGATGGCCGCGGTGCCGGCGAAGGTCACGATGCCCACACGCACGTGGCGCGGCAGCGCGTCGATGAAGGCCTTGGCCGCGGCCTGCGCCGCCGCGAGGCGGGTGGGCGTCACATCAGCCGCGCTCATGCTCATCGAAACGTCCAGCGCGAGGATGATCGTGCGGTGCTCCGTGAGCAGCGTGAGATCGGCGATGGGGCGCGCGGCGGCGATGAGCAGCGAGACCAGCGCGAGCAGAAGCAGCGCCGGCGGCGTGTGCCGCCGCATGTGCCGCGCTTGGCCTAGCGCCGCACGCGCCAGCGCAACGCTGGAGTAGCGCAGCGCCGGACGCTTGCGCGTCGTCATGAGGATGTAGCCCGCCACCAGCGCGGGAACACCGAGCAGAAGCCAGAGGAGTTTGCCCCACAGAAAGGTCATGTTGACCCCTTTCGTTGCCAGTAACTCCTCCTGATGGGTTACCTAGCACGATGCGGGCCAGCGTTGACTTGCAGGGTGAAATGCAGACCTGCCGGAGCATTGCGCGGCCTGTGAATCAGCTTTCAGGCGTCAGCAAAGTCATACGCTTTAGCGATACTTGCCCATGAGCTTAGAAAACCTCAGGCGGGAGAGTGCGCCACTACGGAAGCCATAATCGCGATGTGAGGCGCATTCGGGGCAATGCCCGATTTCTGTGCACGAGCGCCGTGATCGCCTTTGCGAATGTTCGGGCGCTATTCGACTGCGTGCAGATTGCTTGTCTTGATGACTTTCGCCCAGCGAGCGGTGTCTTCGCGGATGAAGCGATCGACATCCGCGCTGGTGCCACCGGCGGGTTCGATGCCCTGTACGGCCAGTTGCTCTTTCACTGCTGTGGTTTTTACGGCGGTATTCGTTGCCTGATTGAGCTTGTCGATGACGGGACGCGGCGTTCCGGCCGGGGCGAGGATCGCGAACCACAGGCTGGATTCGAAGCCGGGGAAACCGGATTCGGCCATGGTCGGCACCTTTGGTAATGCGGGTGAGCGTTTCGGCACTGTCACCGCCAGCGGTACCAGCCGCCCCGATGCCAGATACGGGCTGGCGGTGGGGATGCCGCTGACGATGACGGGCACCTGGCCGGAGACGACGTCGATCACGGCCTGCGCGCCGCCTTTGTACGGGACGTGCGCCATCTTGACGTTCGCGCGCTGGTTGAGCAGCTCCCCGGTGAAGTGGTGGATGGCGCCGTAGCTGGCGGTAGCGTAGTTGATCTCGCCGGGTCGTGCCTTCGCCAGATCAACGAGCTGTTTGACCGTGCGCACCGGCAGGGAGGGGTTGACGGCGAACATGTTGGGCGTGTCGCCGATCATCACGACCGAAGCAAAATCGCGTTGCGCGTCGTAGGGCAGCTTTTTGTACATGCTGGGATTGCTGCTGAAGCTGCTGGTCGCAAGCAGCAGGGTGTAACCATCGGCGGCCGCCCTCGATACGAACTCCGTGCCTACGATGGTATTGCCGCCCGGCTTGTTGTCGATGATCACCTGCTGGCCCAGAGACTCGGAGAGACGGGCGGCAACGACGCGCGCCGCGATGTCCGCGCTGCCGCCGGGCCCGAAGGAGACGACCAGGCGGATGGGGCGAACGGGGTAGTCCTGCGCGGTAGCAGCACCGGCGAACAGCGTGCAGGGGAAAAGGATGGTGCTGATGACGCGGGCGAGGCGGTTGGCCATGACGGATTCCTGAAGCGGGGCGGCGCGCGTGGCGATCCGCGTGGGACAATCATAAGAAAGCCGGGATTGTAGTCCGGGCACCGATGATGTTGCGATGCAGAGAGAGGCGCGGCCAAGATGAACGAGATCGAACCCCGGTACGAAGTGTTGTGGCCGCTCGCGCGGCGGGCGGTGCGGAACACGGCTGCCGCTGCGCGCGCACCCGATCTGGCCGGCAGGACCGTCGGTTTCCTGTGGGACCACATTTTCCGCGGCGACGCGATGTTCGCGCGCATCCGGGAGGCGCTCGTCGCACGCTATCCGGATATCCGTTTCGTGGGACACGAAGCATTCGGTGACACCCACGGCAGCGGGCGAGAAGCCGTGCTGGCGGCGTTGCCGGCGCGCCTGCGCGAACGGGGCTGCGACGAGGTTATTTCCGGCATCGGGGCCTGAGAGATCTGCACGCCCGCCGTGTTGCGGGCGAGCGCGGTAGCCGAACAGGCCGGCATCCCCACGGTCAGCATTATCTCGTCGGCCTTTATGAAGCAGGCCGCGCTGGTGGCGAAGGCCCAGGGCATCGCTTTCGCCCTCGCGGAATACCGCGGCGCACCCATGGTGGACACCGACGCGGCCTTGCAAAGCAAGGTAGACGATCTGCTGCCGGCGGTTATCCAGGGGCTCACCGCGCGCGCGGGAATGGCGTCCGTGGCGGACGACGTCGAACCCGTACCCGGATCCGTGGTGTACGCGGGCTCGCTGGATGCCGTGACGCAGCACTTTCACGAGCGTCTGTGGACCGACGGGCTGCCCGTGATCCCGCCGACACGCGAGCGGGTAGCGGCCTTTCTGACGTTCACGGACCGGTCTCCGGACGACATCCTCGCTGTATTGCCACAGGAAAGCCGCGAGGCAAGCATCCTGAGCATCGCGGTCAATGGCGTCATGGCGGGCTGCCGGCCGGAGTACATGCCCGTATTGGTGGCCATCGTCGAGGCCATCGCGGATCCCCACTTCCACCTGGAGGATGCCGGGTCTACGCCAGCGTGGGAACCGCTGGTGATCGTCAGCGGGCCGATCATCAAGCAGCTCGATCTCAATCATGGTGCCGGCGTGATGAAAGTCGGACGCCAAGCCAACAGCAGCATAGGCCGTTTTTTGCGGCTCTACCTGCGCAACATCTGCGGCTACCGCATCCCGCCGGGCGATGGCGACAAGGGGAGCATCGGCTACAGCTTCAACGTCGCGCTGGCGGAGGACGAGGATTTCGCAGCCCGCATCGGCTGGCCGACGTTCGGGCTGGACCAGGGCTTTCCTGCCGGTACGAACCTCGTCACCGTGCAAAGCGTTCTCTGTATCACGCCGCCCGTCTACAGCGCCGGCACGCGCGCGGAGGACCACGCACGCCAGTTCGTGGCTGTGATTGGCAACGCCTTCGCGTACTGGGCCTACCGCGGCCTGCGGCACAACGTTTCGCATCCGTTGATCGTTGTCGGACCGGCTATCGCCGAAGTGATCGCCCGCGAATGGAGCAAGGACGACCTGCGGCGTTACCTGTGGGAGCACAGCACCATGCCGGCTTCGCGGATGCAGGGCTTCGCCGTGCAGACCGCGGGTCTCGGCATCGACTTCCACGATCTGGTGCAGCGGGGGCACATCGCCGCGGATTACATTGCCTCCGACGATCCCGACCGTCCGGTACGCACCTTCCTCAACGCCCGCGACATCGGGCTGGTGGTCGCCGGCGATCCGGGCCGCAATCAGTCACGTGGCTATCTGCCAAACGCCAACCAGGGCGTGCGGACGAGCCGCCGTGTCGAACTCCCGCGCGACTGGGCGAGCAAACTGGCTGCGTGCGCCTAGTGAATGATGTAACCGCCGTCGATCACGATGTCCTGCCCCTGCAGGTACTCGGGGCTGCCGGACGCCAGGTACAACGCCAGGTCCGCAATCTCTTCCGGCTGGCCGAGGCGGCCGGCGGGCACGTACTGCTCCACGCGCTTCTGCGTGACTGCCGGATCGTTGTCGAGGATGGGTTGCGTGGCAATCGGGCCGGGGCTGATGGCGTTGACGATGATGTGGTCGCGCGCGAGCTCATAGGCCATGGACTTTGTCAGGTGGATCAGCGCCGCCTTGGTCAGCCCGTAGAGCGCTCGCTGCGCGAAGGTGACGTGCCCGAGCTGGCTCGCCATGTGGATGATGCGGCCGCCGCCCTGGCTGCGCATGACCGGCAGCACGGCCTGGCTGGCGAAGAAGGGCGCGGCGAGGTTGACGCCCACCACGCGGTCGAACTGTTCGCGCGTGTAGTCGCCGAAGTTCACTGCCGCGCGGATGCCCGCGTTGTTGACCAGCACGTCGATGCGTCCGAAGTCGGCCGCGGCTTTCGCCACCATCGCTTCGGCGGCGCCCGGCTCGCCCAGGTCCACGAGCGCGGACTCGATGCGGCCCGCGTCCGGATACGCGCGGCACTCGGCAACCGCCGCCGCGAGCTGCTCGGCCGTGCCTTCGGCCACCAGCAGCACCGAACCGCCGGCGCGCGCAAAGCGCTTGGCGATCGCGTTGCCGATGCCGCGCGGCGTGGAGGCGCCGGTGACGATGGCGACCTTGTCTTTCAGTTCGTTCATGGCGTTCTCCGGGTTGATGGGTGCGTGCGCGAGCCAATGATAAGTCCTACCCCCACCCTGGCCCTCCCCCTGCATGGGGGAGGGAATAAAAACCCTCCCGCTTGCCCCCACCCCAGCCCTCCCCCGCGCATTGCGCAAGGGAGGGAGACAATTGATTTCATACGGCACGAACGGGATGGGCAACCGATCATCACGCAGTCATCTTTCTCCTTCCCCCGTAGCACGGGGGAAGGTTGGGATGGAGAGTCGATCATCACGCAGTCACCTCTCTCCTTCCCCTGCTTGCGGGGGAAGGTTGGGATGGAGAGTCGATCATCACGCAGTCATCTTTCTCCTTCCCCTGTAGCACGGGGGAAGGCTGGGATGGGGGCAAGCTTTCACACGACGCCACCTTTCTCAATCCCGCTTGCCCCCACCCCAGCCCTCCCCCGCGCATGGCGCAAGGGAGGGGGTGCCAAGTCTCTCCTTCCCCTGCTTGCGGGGGAAGGTTGGGATGGGGGCAAGCTTTCACACGACGCCACCTTTCTCATTCCCGCTTGCCCCCACCCCAGCCCTCCCCCGCGGCTTGAGCAAGGGAGGGGGTGCCAAGTCACTCCTTCCCCCTCAGCGGGGGAAGGGAGTCTGCCCTTGGGGACAAGGGCACGGTTGAAGCGCAGCAGAGGGACCGAGGGTGAGGGCGCTATTTTGAGATAGCCGTTACGCCATTCTCGTAAAGAGGACCAATCCCGTGACCTGGACCCCCGTCGTGCACCTCGATCCCGCCTTCGGCGAGCCGCGCCTCGCCGCGCTGAAGGCGGGGCTGGACGAGATCTCCGCCAACGTCGAATACGTGCTGGAGGAACTGCTCCGCATCCGCCTGCGCATCGGCGTCCCGGTGGCGGACGATGCCGAGGCGGTGTTCATAGACTTCCGCGCCTGCCTGTATGACGTCCGCCCTGAAATCCCCAACCTCCGGGACAAACTCGGCCTGGGCACACCGGGCCAGCCGCAGGACCCCGGCATCGCAAACCCCGACCCGCGCGTGACCGCAGGCTTCATCCGCGACTGGCTGCACGCCGACTTTGAAACACTCCACGCGCTGGTGCAGCGCCTGGCCGCGGGGAAAGACAATCCAGGCACGGGCCTCGCCTGGATGCTGGTGGCCGAGTCCGCGGCGAACATGCTGAACGCCTTCCTAGGGATGGTCACGACTCTGGAGGAATTGGAAGCGCGCATCCCGACCTGCGCGTAATGGGCGATCGAGACGGACCTTTCTGCATGACGCGCCGCACCCCATCCCCCGCCTTCCCCCGCAGACGGGGAAAGAGCAGCATCCCCTCCCCCTCACAGGGGGAGGGTCAGGGTGGGGGTGACACGGCTGCGCAAGCACGAACCTCACACCGTTACGTCATTCTCAATATTCTGAAAGCAACATCATGACCCACGCCACCGTCATCAACTGCACGAACCTGTTCAAGGTCCGCTGCCCCATGCAATGGGACGCCTTTATCCGGACCGGCCGGGGAGACGTGCGCTTCTGCGCGCACTGCCAGAAGATGGTGTACCTGTGCGAGACGCCCGAGGCCGTTGCCCGCGCCCGCGCGGAGGGGCGGTGCATGGCGGTGCCGGTGGAGACCGGCGGGTCGGGCGGGCTGGGGTACACCGTCGGCATCCCGAGCATCGGGTAGCCGGTCCGCGTGAATTCACAAAGGAGTGCCCCGTGTTCGTAGAATGGATGGAATGGCAACCGTGGAGCAGGCAGCGTGGCAACCGTACCGCCGGAATCCCGATGTTTCCGTCGCTTGAAATAACCGTTGCAGTCTCTACAATCGCGGCCTACTTCCTCCCCGCCCGATCTGCCGCAAGGCCCGGGCGGGGTTATTATTTTCAGGGGTACGTTGATGCGTAGCGAGCCCCCGATCAAGCGCACCGTGGCCTTCATCGACGGCCAAAATCTCTTTCATTCCGCGCGCTCCGCGTTCGGCTATACCTACCCGAATTACGACGTTACCGCCCTGGCCAACGCCGCTTGCGCAAGCCGGGGCAAGTGGGATTACCCGAATCTCACGGTTAAGAAGATTCCGAGGCAGGTGCTGTCGCGCTGCGCGTGGGGCACGACGACTACAGCCTGCAGGTGGAGAACCTGCCCAAGGCACCGCCCGCCCTCACCCCCGACCCCTCTGCTTCGCTTCCAGTGTTCCCTGGTCCCGGAGGGAGAGGGGAGAGAATAGACCCGGGGCAGCAAGACCTGGACTTGTCGTAGAGAGACGATGCAACGTGCGCGGCAACCGGTATAAGGCGGCGGGCCCGGAAGCGGAATACGAACCGGGATCGCGTGGCCGTGTTCTATGCAACCGGCCTGGAATCCGCTCGGTGCGCGAGATGGGCAGGCACGAGTCGGAAGCGCTGCTCGCGGCCACGCAGCGGGCGATCGACGATACCCGCGTGGATCAGCGGTTCACCGCAAACGACGTGCGGCGCAAGCACCGACTTTGGCTGGGAGAGATTTATGTCTGGGCCGGCGAATATCGCCAGGTGAACATCGGGAAGGGCAATTTCACGTTTGCCGCCGCCGGCCAGGTACCGAGGTTGATGGAAGCACTGGAGCGCGGAGCGCTGAAGGCGTTCACGCCCTGCCGGTTCGTGGACGCCGGAGAGCAGGCGCAGTCTCTTGCAACCGTGCACGCGGAGCTGATCCTGATTCATCCGTTCCGGGAGGGCAACGGGCGCTGCGCCCGCCTGCTGGCGACGCTGATGGGTTTGCAGGCCGGGTTACCGGCGCTCGACTTCGGCGGGATTCGGGGGGAAACGAAGCGGCGTTACATCGCGGCGGTACATGCCGCACTGGACCGTGACTACTTGCCCATGACCGCGATTTTCCGGAGCGCGATCGCCCGCACGCTGCGAGCGCAGCCGCGGGTTATCGCTTCTTCGGCGAGGGGGCGCGCTTGAGGGAAAACACGCCGCTCCGCGCATCCTGCCTGAACGGCGCACGGATGCCCTCGATGGCCGAGGAAGTGGCCACGTTTCTGGTCACGGTACGCTCGCGCTGCACGGGATCGCGCAGGTAGCGGTTTGTGGAGGAGAGCTTTGAACTCATGCTTGCATTGTATCAGCCAGGAATGAGGCCATGACCCACGCCACCGTCATCAACTGCACGAACCTTTTCAAGGTCCGGTGCCCCATGCAATGGGACGCCTTTATCCGGACCGGCCGGGGAGACGTGCGCTTCTGCGCGCACTGCCAGAAGATGGTGTACCTGTGCGAGACGCCCGAGGCCGTGGCGCTCGCCAGCAAGGAGGGGCGGTGCATGGCGGTGCCTACAGTCGATGCCGGGCCAGGTTATCCGGCGCACTTCGTCGGAATTCCCGGGTAGGGTAGCTGGTCGAGGGGTAATGGATCGGTCACGATTGCCGCCTCATCGGCACATCCCGGATGCAGAAACCTGCCAGAAGGTCCGCCAACCGTTCCCGGCGCCCCCTGCGTCAGGCCCGTTGCGGATACGCGGCTGGCCCGCCCCGTCCGGCTATGCCAAGATACCGGTGTTATCCAGGAGATCTCCATGCCATTCGACCGCATCACATTTGCGCCTCAAATCATGGGCGGACGGGCCTGCATACGCGGGATGCGTATTCCTGTTTCGGTGATCCTGGGCCAGCTCGCGCACGGTGCCTCGCGCGAGGAAGTGCTCGCCGAGTATCCCGATCTGGAAGCGGCTGATGTCGAGCAATCCCTGCGCTATGCGGCATGGCTCGCTCAGGAAGAGGTGTTCAGCGCCTGACGCGCAGCTCACCCGCGCAGCCACCTACCGCATGCTCTCCCGCATGCGGCAATCCGGAGCTGCGCAGCTTCACCGCCATCCTGCATGCCGCCGGGCTCAAGCTTTCGGCCGAACCGGTGGTGGGGCGCAAGCGCGGGCGGGCGGCGGCGTAGGCTGCAGCCGTCATCCCTGCCCCTGAATCCATTTCTAGAAGCTCTAGATAGCGCAGCGAAGAGAAGCGCCCCCCCCATGAGTAATCTTGCACGAGCCATCGCCACCGAAGCGCACGCCGCGCAGGTGGACAAAGCTGACGCACCCTACGTCCTGCACCCGCTGCGGCTGATGCAACGCATGGACACCGACGAAGAGAAGATGGTGGCCGTGCTGCACGACGTGGTGGAGGACGGCCCGGGCTGGAGCTTCGAGCGGCTGAAGGCGGAGGGGTTCTCCGAGACGGTGATTGCTGCGCTGCGCTGCGTCACCAAACTGCCCGCTGACGAAAATGATTACATGGCCTTCATCCGGCGCGCGGCCACTAACGCCGTTGCCCGCAAGGTCAAACCCGCCGACCTGGAAGACAACCTCGACGTGCGGCGCATCGCCGTGCTGACGGAGCAAGACCTGAAACGTATCGACAAGTACCACCGCGCCTGGCGCTGGTTGCGTGAGCAGGCCTTGCTGGAAGTGACCGGCGCCGCGGCGAAGAAGGCGGGCACCGCGCTAGCCCTGTTCGTCGATGAACTTCAATACGTGGAAGAGGACGAACTGGCGGCGCTCATTACCGCCCTGCACCGCAGCGCTCAGCGGAGTCTGCCCGTCGTGCTGGTGGGCGCGGGTTTGCCTCAATTGCCGGCAAGATGGGCCGGGCCAAGTCCTACGCGGAACGCCTGTTCGATTTTCCAACGATCGGGCCGCTATCCCAGGACGCTGCCCGCGCGGCGATCACCAAGCCGGCGATGGATCAGGGTGTGAGCGTGGATGAAGAGGCGCTGCATCGAATCGTTCAGGAGACGCGTGGCTATCCGTACTTCCTGCAGAGTGGGGGAAGCATGCCTGGGACGTGGCCGACGATTCTCCAATCACGTTGCGGGATGTCGAGCGGGGCACCACGGCGGCAATCGCCGCGCTGGATGAGAGTTTTTTCCGCGTTCGCTTCGACCGCTTGACCCCGCTGGAGAAGAAATACTTGCGCGCGATGGCGGAACTTGGCCCGGGGCCGCACCGTTCCGGTGATATCGCCGAAAAGCTGCGCCGCGAAGTCACTTCGCTCGGCCCGACCCGCAGCCAGTTGATCGTCAAGGGCATGATCTGGAGTCCAAGTCACGGCGACACCGCGTTCACCGCACCCTTATTCGATGAGTTCATGAAGCGCATCATGCTCGGGGAAGACTGGCAGCGCTGACGCCGGAACGCCCGTGGCACAACCCGAGTAAGGGGCATGGACTTCCGGATTGCCGACACCTTCGCGGACAGCCTCGCGCGCTTGACAGCCGAGGAACAGAAAAGCGGTCAAGACGACGGCCTTCGATCCTGCCGCCCGTCTGCACCATCGCGCTGCTGCGGAGCGGGAAACCGGCGCGGGACGAGAAGGAATGCTTTTCGTCACTGGTCGTCGCGTGGTTCCAGGACAG
>Ga0105044_10002571_pt1 | contig 24846 bp, 22 predicted proteins | sample MAT01_FD_78092 | JGI IMG/M metagenome (GOLD analysis project Ga0105044, IMG submission 78092) | Freshwater microbial communities from Lake Fryxell liftoff mats and glacier meltwater in Antarctica - MAT-01 | ecosystem: Environmental > Aquatic > Freshwater > Ice > Liftoff microbial mat | place... | reverse complement strand
TCGGTGAGGGCGATGGCAGGCATACCTTCAGCGACAGCGGCGTCAAGCAGCGGTGCGACTCTGGCCGCGCCATCCAGCATTGAATACTCACTGTGCACGTGCAAGTGCACAAATGAGTCGTTACTGGATGTCACGAAATCTCCGAACGAGCTGCATCAAGTTGGGTCAGGCTTGGGATGAGCCTCCAGACTAATCCGCTCGATGCGCACCTTCGACCGGACTCGCCAACAAGCCGAAGCTAGAGCGCGCGAAGCACCTCAAGCGCGACTTGAAGGTCTGCCGGGTGCGCAGATTCGAACTCCACATACTCCCCGGTTCTTGGGCGCGCGAAGCCCAATCGACGGGCGTGAAGCCACTGACGGCTGAGCCCGAGTCGCTGCGTCAAGCTCGGATCAGCGCCGTACATCGAGTCGCCAACGCACGGGTGGCGCTGGGCCGCCATATGAACTCGAATCTGGTGCGTGCGACCGGTCTCGAGCTGGATTTCTAGCAGCGCTGCAGACGGAAACGCTTCGATTGTTTCATAATGGGTGACACTCGGCTTGCCATCCGATACGACCGCGAACCTCCAGCCCGCGCCGGGATGCCGACCGATTGGCGCGTCAATTGTTCCTGCGAGCGGGTCGGGGTGCCCTTGAACGACGGCATGATAGATCTTGTTGACTTCGCGATCATGAAAAGCACGTTTGAGGCTCGAGTACGCGCCCTCTGATTTCGCGACTACCATGAGCCCGCTCGTACCAACATCCAGTCGATGCACGATGCCGGCACGCTCGGCGGCGCCGGAGGTTGAGATCGTGAACCCTGCACCGGCGAGGGCACCGAGCACGGTCGGGCCGTCCCACCCGATCGAGGGATGTGCGGCAACACCGGGCGGTTTGTCCACAACCACAATCTCGTCGTCGTCATACACAATGCTGAGACCATCGACCAGCCGCGCCACGATAGTTGGCGCAGCTTTCGATTGCCAGTTCACTTCGAGCCACCCCCCCTCGGCGAGCCGCTCGGACTTGCCGACCGGTGCGCCGTCGAGCAGCACGCCACCGGCTTCAGCGACCTCTGCCGCGAACGTGCGAGAGAAACCCATGAGCTTTGCGAGAGCAGTGTCTACTCGTTCGCCTGCGAGTCCCTCCGGCACGACGAGCCTGCGTGACTCCACTGCGCTAGCGCTGGTCGCCAGGCTCGGCGGACATCGCAGAATCGTCGCCGGAGCGATCCCCCTCGCGCACGTGCTTGGTTCCGTCGAGTGCGACGCCGCGAATCGTCAGGATAATAAAGACGGCCATACTCGAGACAATTGCGACATCGGCGATGTTGAAGATGGCCGGAAAGCCCCAGAGCTCGAAAAAGTCAACAACATAGCCGCGACCAAACCCCGGTTCACGGGTGAGGCGATCGGTCAGATTACCGAGGGTGCCGCCGAGCAGCAGCCCAAACACAACGGCCCATGCTGTCGACCGGATGCGACGGGCAAACACCACAATGAAGACAGCTACCGCAGTCGCAATGATTGCAAACACCCACGTTGTTCCGCTGCCAAGTGAAAATGCTGCGCCCGGGTTCTCTACGTAACGGAGCCTGAGCAGGTCGCCGATGAACGGCACAGATTCGCCGAGAACCAAATTATTGACAACAACAATCTTGGTCACCCGGTCTGCGGTGTAGAGAAGGGCCGCGACCAGTCCGAGCACCGCGAGTGCGCGCGCACTGACCCGCCGCGCACGCGCGGTCGGCTCAGCGCTTTCAGCTTCCGGCAAAACCGGCGTAGTTGCCGCCCGGCAACTGACCCGGTGCCTGTGGCACGTAATAACCGGGCGGGGTCGCGCTCGGAGGCGCGCTCGCCGACGGTGCTGCCGCAGCTGTTAGCTGGTTCGAACCGGCATCCGTCGTGCCAATCGCGGCTGATTCGAGTTCGCGCAACTGCCCTTCAATGTAGCCCTTGAGCTTCTGACGGTATTCGCGCTCAAAATTGCGGAGATCGTTGACGCGCGACTCAAGAGCTTGACGCTCCTGGTCAAGCGCTGAGAGCTGCTGACGCTGAAGCGACTCGGCGTCGGCAACAACGCGAGCTGCCGCTGCGTGTCCCTCGGCAATGAGAGCGTCGCGCTTCTCAACGCCTTCTCGCACGTGCTCCTCGTGGAGCTTGCGCGCGAGTTGAAGGAGGTTGTTGGGGTCGCCAGCTGAGTCTGGAGCGGCACCAAAAGCCGGTGCTGCACCGAACGCCGCGGCAGCACCGAAAGCCGGCGCTGCACCGAACGCCGGGGCGGCGCCGAACGCTGGCGGAGCCTGTTGGGGGTCGGGCTGTTGGGCAAAGCCACCCTGCTGCGCCGCTGGCTGCGCGCCTGCGCCGCGCTGAAGTTCGTTGATACGTGCGTCGGTCTGTACAAGGCGCTGACGAAGCTCTTCGTTCTCTTGGTTCAGACGACGCAGTTCGACGACGACCTCGTCGAGGAAATCGTCGACTTCGTCTTGGTCGTAGCCCTCGCGGAACTTGGTCGGCTGGAACCGCTTATTGACGACGTCTTCGGGAGTAAGAGCCATTGGGGTCACCTCAAATGCTTTCTTTCAACGTCCGCGTTACGGTTAGAGAACGTTCTTGATAGTACTCGTTCCGGCCTGCGCGAACCACATCAGTTACTTCAGAGTACAGCCGCATCGCTAATTGATGAATCCCACGATGATGGAAACCAAGAGAAGACACGCAAGCAAGACGATCGTCCAAGCGAAATCCAACGCGATTCCTCCAACCCGCAACGGCGGAATGGCACGCCTGACGAGCTTTATTGGAGGGTCGGTCACGGTAAAGACAACCTCGGCGAGAACGAGCAAGGCACCTCTTGGACGCCACTCGCGAGCAAAGGTTCTCGCCAGATCAAGCACCAACCGCGCCCACATCATGATGATGAAAACATTAAGAGCGAGATAGGCGATCGTGGCGATTATCGAGACGAAGGACACCAAACAAGCCTAGCCGTCGTCGCCGGTAGGCTCGGCGACTGTCAAAGGCAGCCCGACTATTGCGGGAAGAACGAGGCGTCGACCTCAGACTCAGCCTCTGAGGGGTCTCCACTCACGGCAACGTGCGCTGGCGACAGCAAGAACACCTTGTTCGTCACCCGCTCGATCTTGCCGTACAGCCCCTGCGAGAGGCCACTCGCGAAATCGATGAGGCGACGAGCATCCGGCTCACTCATTTGAGACAGGTTGATGATCACCGGAATGCCCTCGCGGAAGTTCTCGGCGATGACCTGGGCGTCCTTGTACTGGCGCGGGTGAACTGTGAGGATCTCGTTCATCTCGGGTGCCGCCGGTCGCGCACCAGCCGTGCGTCGCAGGGCAGTGACCGGAGCACGATTGCCCGTCGAGCTACCGTGATGAGTAATGGGAGCGACGGGCGCGACCGGTGCACCCGGCTGCTCGTAGTCGTAGTCCTCATCGGCGAGGCCGAGATAGACCATTGTCTTGCGCAGCGGGTTAGCCATGGTAATCCTCCGGATGATGAATCGTCTTGCTTGAGATTAACCATTGAGGGGCCGGTTTCCCGTGATTGCCGAACCAAGGCGCAGGTGTGTCGCGCCCTCCAGAATCGCGTCGATGAAGTCGCCTGACATGCCCATTGACAGGCTGGTCGCCCCGGGAACCGTGCTACGCACGCCCTCGGCGAGCTCGCGCAACCTTGCGAAGGCGCGCCGAGGTTCCGTCTCCAACGGTGCGACTGTCATGAGCCCGACGAGCTTGATTCCGGATGCCGCGGCTACCCGCTCGACAAGCGCATCGAGCGCGGCAGGTACTACGCCGCCGCGCCCGAGCTCCGTGCCGAGATCGACCTGCACAAACACGTCGAGGGGCTCAACGGTGTCGGTCAGTTCCTCATGGAGTGGCGCGGAGAGACCGGCAATGAGTGATTGGCGATCGAGGGAGTGCACGACGCTCGCGTATGCCCGAACTGCCTTGGCCTTGTTGCTCTGCAGTTGGCCGATGAAGTGCCAACGAGCTGGAGTGTCCGTGAGCGCTGCCGCTTTCTCCGACGCCTCCTGATGACGGTTCTCCCCGAAGTCGCGCTCGCCGAGGTGGAGGAGCTCACGAACAAGCGAGATCGGCTGAAACTTGGTCACGATGATGGTGGTGATCGACGATGGCTCGCGGCCGGCAGTGAGCGCAGCATCCACAATCTGCGAACGCACCGAACTCAGCCGCATCCCTAGATCGGGCTCGTTAGGCATGGTGTCGCCGCTACTTCAGAAAGTCCGGGATGTCCAAATCACCGTCATCATCGTCGAAGTTGCGGTCGATGGGCGCCGTTGTAACGAGGCTCGGTTCAGCCGACCATGAGGTTGGACCGCCTTGGCCTGCGGTTGTCGCGGCTGCAGTTGTCTGGGCAACGACCGGGTCGGCAACCATGAAGTTGGTGCGACGCGAGTCTTGAGCCTTGTGACTCGGCTCGCCGCCGTCGAAGCCCGCGGCGATCACTGTCACCCGCACCTCGTCGCCGAGGGTGTCGTCAATGACGGCACCGAAGATAATGTTTGCTTCTGGATGTACGGCTTCTTGCACCAGTCGCGCAGCATCGTTGATCTCGAAGATTCCCAAATTCGATCCACCCTGGATCGACAGGAGTACACCGTGAGCGCCGTCGATGGATGCCTCGAGCAGTGGCGACGCCACCGCGAGTTCCGCGGCCTTGATCGCCCGGTCGGCGCCTCGTGCGGAGCCGATCCCCATCAGTGCCGAGCCCGCTCCCTGCATGACCGACTTGACGTCGGCGAAGTCGAGGTTGATGAGCCCGGGAGTCGTAATGAGATCGGTTATGCCCTGCACACCGGCCAAGAGCACTTGATCCGCCGTTGCGAAAGCCTCAAGCATGCTGATGCCGCGATCACTGATCTCCAGTAAACGATCGTTCGGAACGACAATCAGCGTGTCGACCTCGTTCTTGAGGCTTGCAACGCCGACGTCAGCTTGGGCAGAACGGCGCTTGCCCTCGAAGGCGAAGGGCTTCGTGACGACGCCAATCGTGAGGGCGCCGATCGACTTGGCGATACGGGCAACAACAGGTGCTCCACCGGTGCCGGTGCCACCCCCTTCTCCGGCGGTGACGAAGACCATGTCTGCACCGGCGAGGGCTTCTTCGATCTCTTCCGCGTGGTCCTCGGCGGCTCGTCTCCCAACCTCTGGGTCAGCTCCGGCGCCGAGCCCGCGGGTGAGTTCGCGACCGACATCGAGCTTGACGTCTGCGTCACTCATCAGGAGAGCTTGGGCATCCGTATTGATGGCAATGAACTCGACTCCGCGCAAACCAAGCTCGATCATGCGGTTGACGGCGTTGACACCTCCGCCGCCGATGCCAACTACCTTGATCACTGCGAGGTAGTTCTGGTTTGACGTCACGTCCGGCCTCCGCTGGTGGTTGCAAACTCTCAAGCTCTACTTGAGGTGTAAAGTTTTTCTCATTATGTGCTTCTTGACCCGAGACTAGGTCGGGCCTGTTGTGGCGGGTAGCAAGGCGTCCAGCGTGTCGCGAAGTCGGCATCCAGAGCGATCGCAGTGAAGCGGAACGGCACGCCGCGCACGTGCCTCACTACGAAGGTCGGAAGATGCCGTTTCCTGGCGCTGAGACATCGAACTCGCCCGGTCGGCCAGCATCCGTCACCGCGATGAGCGCGGCGAGCAGCACCGCTTTGCGCCCGGAGTCAGTTGCACTCCCCCAAACGACGCTCTGACCGACTCCAGCTAGTACAAGCCTGACGTCGTCTTTCGTGCGGGCCGAGACCGAAGTCACCTGCGCGCGAAGGTCGTCAGGCAGCGAAATCAGTACGTCAGCGACCGCACGAAAGGCCGGCCCGGATGTTAGCGCACCGGCGAGATCGATGAGCGGGACGCCGGTCGGCGCCACCTCTGACTCCTGAACAGTGACGCCGGCCGGATCGACGAGCTGGAAGACCGTCGCAGAGGCTTGCACCACACCGATAGGTTGGCGCTCGACGATCTGAATTCGAACCGTGTCCGGCGGCACCGTCTCGGTCACGTAGCTTCTGATCAACGGGAACGTCGAGAGCTCCCTCGTGATTCGCGAGTAATCAACGAGCGCGAGAGGCGTGCCGAGCTGACCGGCCAGCGCCGCCTCGACTGCGACCGGGTCGATTCGTTCGGTACCGCTCACCTCAATGGTCTTGAGCGCGAGGAGCGGCGAGTAGACCGCAACGAGAACAAGCCCGATCAGGGTTGCGATGACGCCAGCAATGATCGCGAGCGTACTGCGGCGCTCACGCGCGCGCCGGGTAAATCGCCGCACCTCGCGGCGCTCGTAGCGGTGGCGCTCTCGGGAAGCGATGCCAAGTGCACGACGCCGTGCGCGTTGTTCAGCTCGTGGGGTTTGCGCTGGCCTCGCCGGTCGCGTTGGCTTCGGCGCTGGCGCAGGCGCCGCCTTTTCGCGCTTCCGCGCCCGCGCTGGTGCGCTCGGTTTCGCCGCACCCGGGGGAAGCGGCCGTTGTGGCGTCGGATCAAAGCCGTCTGGCCGTTTCATCAGCCGCGCGCGTTCGCCAACTCGACCTGAAGCGCCTGAAGGAGTTGCGGCACGATTCGGTAGACGTCGCCACAACTCAGCGTCATGATGATGTCTCCATCGCGAGCCAGCTCAGCGGCGCGGTCGGCTGCGTGCTGCCAGTCGGGCAGGTAGTCAACGCGGGAGGGATCGGTGAATCGCTCAGCAACGAGCGCACCGGTGACCCCCGGTACTGGATCCTCCCGCGCCCCAAAGACGTCAAGCACGACGGTGTGGTCAGCGAGTTGCTCATACGTATTGGCGAACTCGCCCGCCATGAGTTGGGTTCTGCTGTACAGGTGTGGCTGGTGAACAGCGATGATGCGACCATTGCCTACAACCGTCCTAGCGGCGCGCAATGCCGCAGCGACCTCGGTCGGGTGGTGGGCGTAGTCGTCGTAGACACTCACACCTCGCACAATGCCGTGCAACTCGAATCGCCGTTCCGTCCCGCCAAAGACCTCAATTCCACTGACTACCGCTTCTGGTTCGAAGCCGAGGCCAACCAGTACCGCGAACGCGCCAGCCGCATTGATGGCGTTGTGATGTCCAGGAACCGTCAACGCGACTGGGAAGTCAAGACCGCGGTGCCGCAGCACGAAAGAGACCGGTCCTGTCGTCACAACCGAATGCAGCCGCACGTCAGCCGCGGCATCCTCGCCGAAGGTGATCACGCGAGCGTGGCGCAACTGTCTGTTGACACGTTTCGCCCCCGGGTCATCACTCGAGATCACCACAAGCTCACTCGCGCGCGAGGCAAAATCGACGAACGCGGCATCGAAGGCCTCGTGTGTTCCGTAGTGATCGAGGTGGTCAGCGTCGACGTTCGTGATCAGCGCGACAGCCGTGTTGTACAGCAGGAACGTTCCGTCCGATTCGTCGGCCTCGACGACGAAGAGCTCACCTTCTCCGTGCGCAGCGCTGACACCGAGCGATTGAATTACCCCACCGTTGACGAAGCTCGGGTTTGCGCCGAGTTCGACGAGCGCTGTGATGATCATGCCGGTCGAGGTGGTCTTGCCGTGCGCACCGGCGACCGAGATGAGACGGTGGTGCGCGATGAGCCAAGCGAGCGCCTGCGAGCGGTGCAGATTCGGGATGCCGCGTTCGCGCGCCGCAAGATACTCCGGGTTGTCCGGCCAGAGTGCACCGGTGTAGATAAGGGCATCGGCGCTGCCGAGGTTGGCCGCGTCATGACCGATTGACACGATCGCTCCGAGCGCCCGAAGCTCCTCGGTGTTGTGGTTCTCGGTGCGGTCAGAGCCGCTGACAGTGTGACCTGATGCGAGAAAAAGGCGAGCGATTCCGCTCATCCCCGATCCACCGATTCCGACGAAGTGCACCGCCCCGAGTTCGGCGGGCAGCGGTATGGAGAGATCGGGCTTGATCATTGTGGCAATGCTAGTGCTGCCCGCTGGCGGCAGCCGCCGCCGCACTGTCGATGACGGCGATCATCCGGTCAGTAGCATCCCGAATGCCAGTCGTTGCCATCCTCGCTGCCATCTCAGCGATCCGTGCGCGATCGCGCAACAGCGCAATCAACTCGGTAGAGACCCAAGCGGGAGTGAATGCAGCGTCTAGGACGATGATCGCACCCCCCGACCTCACCGCCTGCCGTGCATTGAGCTTCTGCTCGCCGTTGCCGACCGGATACGGCACGAAGACGGCTGGCACTCCGATGGCCGCGAGTTCTGCGACGATCGAGGTCCCCGCCCGGGTGACCGCAAGGTCAGCGACAGCGAGCGCGAGCTCCATGCGGTCGCAGTACTTGAGCACATGGTAGCCAGGCAGTCCCCGGTGTTCGACGGTCTCGCGAAACTCACCGGTGATGTGGATGACTTGCCATCCGACCCCGAGAATAGCCGCGATTGACTCAGAGACGGTTTCGTTGATGCGCTGTGCCCCAGAGGAACCGCCAGTGACGAGCAGCGTTGGGCGGTCCGCGTCAAGGCCAAAGAACCGGATCGCCTCCTGTCTGGCCGTAAACCGGTCAAGCGTTTCGATCTCGACTCGAAGCGGCATCCCGACAACAGTGGCGCGGGGCAGTGGGGTGCCATCGAAAGCTACTCCGACGTGCGAGGTGTAGCGGGCACCGAGGCGATTGGCAATTCCGGGGCGAGCGTTGGCTTCGTGGATGGCAAGTGGCAGTGACTCGCGGTTCGCCGCAACGTACGCAGGCGCGGCCGCGTAGCCGCCAACGCCAACGACCACATCCACGCCGCGTTCGCGCATGATCTCGCGAATTCGCGTGACAGTCTCACCAAATGCCTTCGGAAATCGTAATGCTGCCCGGGATGGTCGACGCGGAAACGGCAGACGCGGGATCGTGATGAGCTCATAACCCCGTTCGGGTACAAGTCGCGCCTCGATGCCTTCAGCGGTTCCGAGCACGAGCACCTCTGCATCAGGATCGCGCGAACGCAGTCGATCGGCGATCGCGAGCAGGGGGTTGACGTGACCGGCAGTGCCTCCGCCAGCCAGTAGATACGTGGTCACGAACGCGAGCGTCCGCGCTCAGCGGCCAAAAGGCGTGAACGGTCGGCTGGACTCTGCTCGACAGGTTCGCGCTGAGCTGCCCGACCATTTCGGGCAAACGACAAGACGAGGCCGATTCCGAGCAGGGTCGCAATGAGTGCTGAACCCCCGGCGGATATCAACGGCAACGGCACCCCGAGAACTGGCAGCACACCAAGCACGACTGCGATGTTCGCGAAGGCTTGCCCGATAACCCAGACCATAACGCCTGCGACAGCGATGCGTGCATAGCTGTCACGCGCTGTGCGGATCACTCTGACGAACCCAATCGCAAGAACAACAAACAACGCGAGCACCACGACGGCGCCGATGAGTCCGAGTTCTTCGCCGATAATCGCAAAGATGAAGTCGTTCTCGGCCTCGGGTAGCCAGTTGCGCTTCGCCTTCGAATTGCCCAAGCCGACCCCGAGGACACCGCCGGATGCGAGCGCCCACATTCCGTGCTGCAGTTGCCAGCACAGTCCTTGATAGTCGGCTTCAGTGCATCCGTTCAGCCAGATGTCGATGCGCTGAGTTCGCGATGGGCTCGCGAACGCGATGACGCGAACGATCAGACCTATCGCGATAACAGCAACGAGGAGAAAACGCAGCTTCGCGCCCGCGAAAAACATCGAGCCGAGCACGATCAGTACCATCACGCTCGCGGTGCCGAGGTCGTTGCCGATGAGGACGAGGCCGATCGCGAGCCCAGTGACGGGGGCAACGGGAATCGCGAGTTCTTTCCAGTCGGCGAGAACGTGTTCTTTCGTCGACAGAACCCACGCAACCCACACGATGAGGGCGAATTTCACAAACTCAGATGGCTGGGCTGTGATGGTGCCGATCGAGATCCAGTTGGTGTTTCCGCCGTAGCCAAAGCCGATGCCAGGCACGAATACCAGCAGCTGCAGCACTCCACCGAGGAGCACGGCCGGCCATGCCCAGCGCTTCCAGAATGAGACTGGCATGCGGGAAGCCAACAGCATGAGCGGTATGCCAATCACGGCGTACAGGCTCTGCCGGATAAAGACCCCAAACGGATCATCCCCGGTCGATTGGGCCTCAACAAACGACGAAGAAAGCACCATGACAAGGCCGAACAGCACTAGGAAGGTGGTCGTGCCGAGAATGAGAAAGTAGGTGCGATTCTCGGCGCGGAAGATTGTCGCAACGGGAATACGGGCAACAACCGGCCCGCTCGGACTACGTAGGGCTGTCCTCGTTGCCATCTTCACCTCCCAGATACACCGTCACCGCCGCCGCAAACCGACGACCGCGATCCGCGTAGTCCACAAACTGATCCATGGATGCCGCGGCCGGAGCCAGCAGAACAACGTCGCCAGGAAACGCAACGCCACCCGCCAGGCGCACGGCCTCGAGCATGACCTGATCAGTTTGACTCGCGGATACCTCGAGAACGGCGACCTCCGGGGCGTGTCGCGCGAAGGCCGACAGCACGGCCTCACGGTCGTTTCCGATGACAACCGCTGCGCGGAGCCGCCCGGCGTTGTCCTTCACGAGAGCGTTGATGTCGACACCCTTGAGTAATCCGCCCACCACCCAGACGACAGAGTCGAACGAGCGAAGGGCAGCCTGTGCCGCGTGCGGGTTGGTCGCCTTCGAGTCATTGACCCACAGGACGTCGCTCGCGAACGCCACGGCCTCGGTGCGGTGATGGTCGAGCCGAAAGCTTGCGAGGCTCGCGCGCACAGTTTCAATTGGTGCACCAGCGGCGCGGGCAAGTGCGCAGGCCGCAAGCACATTCGATACATTGTGCGGACTCGCGAGGCCGGTATCACTCAGCTCGGCCACGGTCGTTAGCTCGAGGGCTGCACGTTCCCGATCTTCCAGGAATGCTCGATCGAGGAGAATCCCGTCGACCACTCCGAAGTCGCTCGGACCCGGAGCCTCGAGCCCAAACCCGATCGCCCGAGCACCCTCCTGAACCTCGGCGTCCTCAACCATCGCAATCGTCGCGCGATCGGACTTGTTGTAGACACACGCCACCTTGGTGTTCCAGTACACGGTGGCCTTCGCCTCGCGGTATGCCGTCGCTGAACCGTGCCAATCGAGGTGGTCGTCAGCGAGGTTCAGGCACACGCTCGCGAGTGGGTGCAGAGCCCCTGCCCCCGCGCGCGCGAGCCAGTTCAGTTGAAAACTCGAGAGTTCAACGACGAGCACGTCGAATCCGTCCGGCCGTCGCACCGCGTCGAGCACAGGAATCCCAATATTGCCGACAGCTGCTACCCGCAGTCCCGCCCCGCGCAGCAAGTGCTCAGTCACTTGCACGGTTGTGGTCTTGCCGTTCGTGCCAGTGACAACAATCCACTCGGCAGGCTTCCCCACCTTGTCACGCAGCCGCCATGCCAGTTCAATGTCTCCCCAGATCGGGATGCCGCGTTCCTGAGCCCACACGATGAGCCGGTGATTCGGCGGGTAGCCGGGCGACACCACGAATAGCTCGGGGTCGTGTGCATCAAGCGAGGACTCTGCCTCACTGTCAGACACGAGCCGTGCGCCGATCACCTCAGCGATGGCTGAGCGCTCCTCCGAGGCTTCAGCAGCGATAACGAGCACCGCTGCGCCGAGTTCGGTGAGGGTGTCGGTTGCGGCCAGTCCGGCTACGCCGAGGCCCAGCACGGCAACCCGCAAGCCGCTCCAGTCAGCGTGCCAACTCGTCAGTTCGTCAAGGTCGCGCACTGCTATCGGTAGACCCATTCGAGGTAGAACAAACCGACGCCAACGGCAACAAACAAGCCGGAGATCAGCCAGAAGCGCACAACGACCGTAATCTCAGCCCAGCCCTTGAGCTCGAAATGATGATGCAGTGGACTCATCAGGAAGATTCGTTTTCCGCCGCTGATCTTGAAGTACGCCCGTTGCAGTATCACCGAGCCCGTCACGATCAGGAACAGGCCTCCGATGACGACGAGCAGCAACTCAGTGCGGCTGAGGATCGCGAACGCGGCAAGCGCTCCACCGATCCCGAGCGAGCCAGTGTCGCCCATGAAGACCTGGGCTGGCGACGTGTTCCACCACAGGAATCCGATGAGCGCCCCAGCGAGCGCTGCGGCCATGATTGCGAGGTCGAGAGGGTCCCGCACCTCGTAGCACTTGTACCTTAAATCCTCATCGAGCTGCGGGTTTGAGCACGCCTGATTGAACTGCCAGAAGCCGATGAAGATGTACGACGAGATCGCGAAAATCGCAGCCCCGGTTGCGAGCCCATCGAGTCCGTCCGCGACGTTGACTCCGTTTGAGGCGCTGACGATGATGAGCGTGACCCAAATGGCGAACAGGATGCCGCCGATGACAGCTCCGAACACCATGAAGTCCAGCCACGGAATATCTCGAACGGCCGAGATCATCGACGATGCTGGCGTCTGGCCAGTGGCATCCGGAAAATTCAGAGCGAGGGCAGCGAAACCGCCAGCGACGACGACCTGACCAGTCACTTTCGCCCAGCCGCCAAGCCCGAGACTGCGCTGCTTGCGCGTCTTCATGAAGTCGTCGATGAACCCGATTGCGCCAAGTCCTACCATCAAATAGATGACCAAGAGCCCAGATAAGGTAACGGGTTCGCTTGAGAGGGCATGGCCGACGAAGTACCCAACAATTGCGCCGGTGATGAAGATGATGCCGCCCATGGTCGGCGTTCCGCGCTTGATGTGATGCGATTGCGGACCGTCGTCCCGGATGAACTGGCCCCACTTCAGATGACGGAACAGCCGAATGAACAGTGGCGTCAGCAGCAGCGTGAATGCGAGGGATACACCGCCGCCGATCAAGATAGCGATCACGAGTCGAGCCCAGCGAGTCGGTCACCGAGCAGTCGCAGCCCGGCCGAGTGTGAGGACTTCACGAGAACGATGTCCCCATCGCGCAACTCCTCACGGAGCACATCGTATGCGTCCTCGACGTCGGCAACGAGCACCGACTCTCCATCCCACGAGCCTTCCAGCCCAGCGGCATTGTGGATGTGCCTTGCAGCATGGCCGACAACGATGAGCTTCTCGATGTTGAGCCGCACCACGAGTCGACCGATCCGGTCGTGTTCCTCGTCTGCGAAGTCCCCGAGTTCTGCCATCGCGCCGAGCACTGCGACGGAGCGCCTTCCGCCTCGACCGAGCTGGGCGAGCGTCTTGAGCGCGGCGACCACAGACTCGGGACTAGCGTTGTACGCGTCATTGATGATGGTGATGCCGTTCGCGCCGTCCATCAACTGCATACGCCAGCGTTCGGCAAGTGTGATGCGCTCGAGCGCGGCAACAGACCGTTCGACCGGTACGCCGACCGCGCGCGCAGCAGTGATCGCTGCAAGCGCGTTCGACACATGGTGCTCGCCAAGAATTCGCAGGGTGACCGGGAACGACTTTCCGCCTGCGGTCAGCGTGAAGTGTGTTCCGGATGCCGTCGCTTCGAGGTCTTCGGCGCGCACGTCTGCGCCAGCGCCGAGTCCGAACCGCTGCACCCTCGCCCTCGTCTGCTCGGCCATCGCCGCAACGCGCCAGTCGTCGGCGTTGAGCACCGCGATTGCGGACTCTGGCAGATCGGTGACCATTTCGGACTTCGCTCTGGCGATGGCATCCTGATCACCAAATTTGCCGATGTGTGCCATTCCGACCGTGAGCACGATCCCGACGTCTGGTCGCGAGATAGAGACGAGCTTTCGAACATCGCCGACAGAGTCTGCTCCCATTTCGACAACGAGAAATCGGGTGTCGTAGTCGACTTCCAGTATCGAGATCGGAGCGCCGACCTCGTTGTTGAATGATCCGCGAGGCGCGACCGTCGCGCCCTCGGCCTCGAAGATGCCGCGCAGCATGTTCTTGGTGGTGGTCTTGCCATTCGAGCCAGTCACCGCGACCACGTGAATCGGCGACCCATTCGCCTGACAAGCGCTGCGGACCCGATCAAGTACTTCTTTGGCCAAGGCGGAAAGCGCCATGAGGCAACTCGCCACCACGATCTGAGGAATCGCGACATCCAGTTCACGTTCAACCACGGCTACTGCGGCGCCCGCTTCAAACGCTTGGCCAACAAAAAGATGGCCGTCGGTGACTTCGCCGGGCAGCGCAAAGAAGACACCCCCGTGCTGTACCCGCCTGGAGTCCGTCTCGACTGCACCTGACACAATCGCGGTGGCATCGGGAACCTTCGCGAGTCGACCGTCGATCGCTGTTGCGATGTCCTGAAGGCTCAGCCCGATCACCGCGATCCTCGTTTCTGTTGTGCGTTCCTCACCACGTCAGAGGGAGATTCGGCGAGGGTGTCGTCGATGGCGGGACCCGGAAGGTGGTGAGCGTCTGCGCCATGACGTCCCGAAACGTCGATGCGATCCTACCCGAGAAGACTCTGTCGTCGACCCCAGCGGTAACCACGACGGCATACTGCGGATCCTCTGCCGGTGCCATTCCCGCATACGACAGCACGACCTTGTTGTCTGCGTAGCCCCCGGCCTCTGCAACCTCCGCCGTGCCGCTCTTGACGGCGACACGATAGCCGGGGATCTGCAGGTTCGGAGCCGAACCACTCGAGGTTGCGACCATTTCCATCATCTCGAGGGTCTGGCGAGCAGCCGCTTCTGAGACCACGCGAGTGCCTTCCGTCGGCGGTACTTGGGTTACCGTGCCATCCGGCCGTTCGCAGCCCTCAACGAGGCTGACCGGCATGCGCACCCCCCCGTTAGCAAGCGCCTGATACGCGCTCGCCATTTGCACAGAGGTTGCCGTCATCCCTTGACCAAACTGCACGGTGTAATTGCTGCGACGATCCCACTCGGATGCCGGGTAAAGAGTTCCGCTGGATTCCCCGTTGAAGCCGACCTCGGTGTACTCGCCGAACCCGAAACCCGCGAGATAGTCGTGTCGAGCTTCTGGCGCGAGCAACTCCGAGAACACGGCAGTAGCAGTATTCGATGACTCAACAAGCGAGCCAGCAAGGGTGAGGCGCTCCGGACCGTAGAACGCGTTGCTGATCACCCCTGCCCCCGGAAACTCAACTGAGTATGGAGCAAGAATCTGCGAGTCCTGGCTGACCACTCCGGCATCGAGTAGCGACGCGGCGGTCAGCACTTTGATGGTTGACCCGGGCTCGTATGGCGTCGTAAAGGCAACCGAGCCAAGAGCCTCTCGCGCGGCGTCGTTGACATTGTTCGGGTCGACGGTGGGGTAATCGGTAACGGCCATGAGTTTGCCATCGCTCACGCGGATGACAACGGCAGTTGCCCACGTCGCTCCGAGTTGCTGAGCCGCCTGCTCCATTCGCTGCTGCACCCACCACTGCAGGTCACGGTCGATCGTGAGGCGCAGGGTGCCGCCGTTGGTTGGCTCGCGGGTTGTGACTTCACTGCCGGGAATGCGGACCCCGTCTTCGCCCTTTTCATAGGCAGAGACTCCATCGGTGCTCGCTAGGCAGGCATCCTCGGTGTACTCAACGCCAGCCTGCGGGCCATCGGTTCCGATGAAGCCCACCAGATTGCCTGCGACCTCGCCGTTCGGGTAGCTCCGTCCGTTTCGCAGCTCGAAGTACACCCACGGGATGTCCAAAGCATCAACAGCGCGGAAGGTATCCAGCGTCACACCTTGAGTGAGGTATTCGAAATCAGACTCTGGATCCGCAAGAATCACGGCCATGAGATCGTCTGGATTCTGTTTGGTTACTGCCGCGATCCGAGCAAGTCCGTCGGCAATCACACCCATCGCGTTCTCGCGTGCCAAGCTGGCCCGCGGCGAGACCGTGATGTCGTAGCGCTCAACGCTGTCAGCGAGCACTGCGCCATGCGCGTCAACGATTTCTCCGCGCACGCCGTAGGTGACGAGCTCTTGGGCCCGCTTTTCGAGCGATTGGGCGTTGAACTCATCCGCACGAACGACTTGGATGTCGACAAGTCGCACCACGAACACGGTCACCATCAGGAAGACAACGAGCACCATCCCGGAGATTCGCAGTCGAGCGCGCCGTGTGTTCATGGGACTGCAGTCCTGACGATCAGTTGGTGAGAGGCGCCGGGAGCACGTCTGGGTTGGCAATAGGCACCGACTGTGCCGCGGGTGCCTGAAGGACCGCAGGTTGAGCGCGTGATGGAGCGACGGCCGCGGTCTGCCCGGCGATAGAGGCGGCATCCACGAGCGGAACCCCGTTCAGAAGCGCGTTGGCAACCATGCTGCAGCCGCCGCCGCAGCCCAAGGGATCGGCAGTGCCTGGAGCGCTGGATACGGCGCCAGTCGCAAGGTCAAGATAGAGCGGATTCGACCCGGGCACCATGCCGAGATGGGCGGCATTGGCAGCAAGATGTTGCGTCGAACCGAGGACCTGCAACTGTTCCAGAAGCGCCTGTTCGGTGCGCAGGAGTTCCTTTTGCTGCACCTGCAATCCAGAAAGCTGATACGCGCCATCGGAAACCACGATGCTCAGGAGGAGTTGGGAGGCAAAAATCACAAACACGCTCACGATCGTGACAACGGAGTAGGCCAATCGCGGGCGGGCATTGCGCTGGGCCCGAGTCGTGACGATCTCGATATGGGTTGGTCGAGCTCGATTTGCACCGCCGTGATCTGCACTGCTGTGATGCGCACCGCGGCGCGGGTCGGATCGAGTGTGGGCATCCCGAGCCGGTTCATGCCGTAGGGGCCGTGCATCAGCCAGGGCGGCGTAGGCGAGGTTGGTGCTCATGCCGCCTCCCGCAATCGCTCTGCGGCCCGCAATCGCACTGATGCGGATCGCGGATTGATCGAGCGCTCCTCGACGCTGGCCAGCTCGGCACCACGAACCAGCAGCCGAAACTCCGGCCGGTGGTGCGGCAGTTCAACCGGCAGGCCAGCTGGCGCGGTGGACGCGGCACGAGCCTGAAACTCGCGCTTCACCAAACGGTCTTCGAGCGACTGGTACGACAACACAACGACTCGCCCGCCGACCGCTAGGGAATCAAGCGCAGCCGGAAGCGCGCGCGCGAGAACCGCAAGTTCCTGATTGACCTCTATTCTGAGCGCCTGAAACACGCGTTTTGCCGGGTGACCGGAGCGCACAGCTGCGGCGGGGGTCGCCGCGATAATCAGTTCGACCAGTTCAGCAGAACGCGTGATTGGATGCTCCAGCCGACGCTGCACAATACGTGAAGCAAACCGTGGCGCGAGTTTTTCGTCACCCAATTCGTAGAAGATCCTTCGCAGTTCCAGCTCGCTATAGGTTGCGAGGATGGTCGCGGCGGTGCGAGCGCTGGAGGTGTCCATTCGCATGTCAAGCGGCGCATCTTTCGAGTATGAGAAGCCGCGCTCGACGCGATCGAGTTGCAAGGAAGAGACACCGAGGTCGAACAGGATGCCCGCAACGCGCTCAAATCGGAGCTCTGCAAGAACGCGTGCAATCTCGTCGTAGACCGCGTGCACGAGGCGAACCTGCTTGGCATGAGGAGTCAGACGTTCGCGAGCGATGTCGAGCGCTTCGGTATCACGATCAATACCGACCAACGTCACAGACGGAAACCGCTCAAGGATCGCTGCGGCGTGACCACCCATTCCGAGCGTTGCATCGACGACAATCGCATTTTCGCCGCTGATCGCCGGGCTGAGTAGCTCAAGTGAGCGCTCGAGCAGCACGGGGGTATGGATGGTGTTGTCAGACATGGTGTGAGGCGATCGCCGTTGGCACTGATCCCCATCCGAGTCGACCTGGCTTCGGGGAAGTAAGTCAGGGCGTTCGGCTGGGAGTCAGCGTCAAAGGATCAAAACAGCCCGGGGATCACCTCCTCCGTGGTGTTCACGAAGTCAGACTCAGCGTTCTCGTAGTAGGTGTTCCAGGTCTCGGTGTCCCAGATCTCGGCGCGCGCGCCAGCACCGATCACCGTGAGCTCTCGGTCAAGTCCGGCATAGCTGCGCAAATTCTGCGGAATGTTGATGCGGTTCTGACTGTCTGGAATCTCCTGACTCGCGCCGGACAAGAACAGACGGATGAAGTCACGGCTCTGTTTGCTCGTGATCGAGGCTTGGCGGATCTTCTCGTTGATGTCTTCGAACTCCCGTTGGCTGAAGACATAGAGGCAACGCTCTTGCCCGCGCGTGACGAACATGCCGGCTGCGAGCTGATCGCGAAACTTGGCGGGCAGAATTACCCGCCCTTTGTCATCGAGTTTCGGGGTGTAGGTGCCGACAAACATGATCAGCCCCTCCCCTCATTCTCCGGCCCGGATGCAGGTTTGCTCCACTTTACTCCATTTTGCTCCACGAATCGGCTTCAGCGCGAGAAAGTTTTCCCTGACTCCCACGGAAGAGCTGAAACGACGGGAATTCCTGGGTGGAGGATGGTGGAGGGCTAGTGCCGCAGCACAGCAAATTCAGCGCACAAAAAAGGCCAGCTCACGCTGGCCTCCATTCGCTGGATCATGTCGAGTGGCGCACGGGTCGCCACCGGTCATGATCGAACGCTGTGCACTCGGGTTGAAAGTGCGACTACTCCTGACCCTCTTGGCGCTTCTCCCAGCGCTCGTTGAGACTATCCATGAAGCTCGAGCGTGGCTTGCTCGCCTTGCTGGACGGACCTGACGGAGCCGGCGCACTTGAGCTCGATCCGGCGGGAGGCGTTACTGCCAGCAATACCCCGGCGAACATCACTCCGAAGCCGAGGATTCCCACAAAAGGCAATTGAAGAATGACGCCGCCGACGAGCGTTCCGATACCGACAACGCCGAGAAGCACGCCGACAACGAGTACTGAGTAGTTCACGCGACCCCGGCGAGGGTTCACGGTTGCAACAAAATCGGCGTCGTTCTGATAGAGACTGCGCTCCATCTCTTCCAGGAGGCGCTGCTCCTGCTCGGAAAGTGGCATCCTGTTCCCTTCAGGTGAGAGGCGGTACGTTGTAACGAGTGTCCTCAATAGTACGCCCCACGCCGATGGCTAGGCTAGATGGGTGGCTGAGAGTACGCGGTTAGTTGATCTCGTCCAAGAACGCATTGACGCTTTTCTCTCGGAGCGCACTACGGAGCTCGAGGCGATCGCGCCAGAACTCGCTACCTTCGGTAAATACGCTCACGGCTTCTTGTCAGGGGGGAAACGGTTCAGGGCGCTCTTCTGCTATTGGGGCTGGCAAGCGGGAACCGCAGTCGAGGACTTCGATCTCCTTCAGGAAACTGAGAACGCGGACCTTCCGGGTATCGTTCTCGCGGCAACTGCGCTCGAAGTGTTCCACGCGGCCGCACTCGTGCACGACGACATTATGGACAACTCAGACACCCGGCGCGGGAGTCCCTCAGCGCACCGCCAATTCGAGAGCATGCACTTCAGCGGCGGTTGGGCTGGCAGCGGTGCAGACTTCGGCTCGTCGTCTGCGCTGCTGCTCGGCGACCTGTTGCTTGGCTGGAGCGACGAATTGTTTGATCGTGGCGGGCGCTTGCTTGGCTCGCGCGGCGCGGCGCTCGCTGGCAGGGACCAGTTCAATCGCATGCGCACGGAGGTTACGGCTGGTCAGTACCTCGACATTCTCGAGGAAGCATCCTGGGTCGTGCACCCGGATATCGAATTGCTCAGCAGAGCGCACCGCGTGATCGTCTACAAGTCGGCGAAGTACAGCGTCGAGGCGCCCCTCGTGATCGGCGCTGCGCTCGCCGGCGCCAGCGCCCCGCAGTTGAGCGCGCTCCGTGCCTTTGGGTTGCCACTCGGGATCGCCTTCCAATTGCGCGACGACCTGCTCGGGGTGTTTGGGGACCCCGCTGTGACCGGAAAACCTGCTGGAGACGACCTGCGCGAAGGCAAGCGCACTGTGCTTATCGCGTTGGCTCGCGCAGAACTGCCGGCACCGGTATGCGAACTCATCGACGAACTTCTCGGGGACGCCGAACTCGACGAACAACAGATTGAAATGATCCGTAGCGCGATTCGCGATAGCGGCGCTGCCGATCGAGTCGAGCGAATTATCGAGCACAACGTCGGACTTGCACGAGCGGCCCTCGCCGAGGCACCGATCACTGCCGCGGCACGTGGGCAACTCCTTGAGCTGGCGGAGACTGTCACGCGACGATCGGCCTAACTCGGCGTCTAGCCAACTTCTAGAATCCAAGTGCCTGTGCGACCCGGCGCACTTCGGCTTTACGACCGCGACGGAGCGCTTCGACAGGTGGAATTCCAATACTTTCTTCTGGGTCAAGCAACCACCGCATCGCCTCGTCGTCACTGAAACCGGCATCGGAGAGAACGACGAGAGTGCCCTTGAGATCGTGGAGCGGTTCCCCGTTTTCGATGAACAGATCTGGGACCATCCACACCCCATCAACCCGGCTGGCCAGCAGCGAGCGATCTTCGATCAGACGTCGAACCTGACTGACCTTCAGACCGAGCAAATCGGTGAGATCAGGAATCGTCAGCCAGCGCACGGGTGCAGGTTCTGTCACACGACAAGACTGCCACGGAGCATCGGTTCGGGGCGCTCAACGCTCTCGAACCCGATCCCGGGTGTCATGTATCAATTGCGTTAACTTAAATCACAATATCCCCACTAATTGACAGCAGATGCCATCTGTGACAGCTTTATTCGTGGGGTCTTGGGTATGTCCAAGCACTTCCTGGGCCGCAAGCAGGACGGATGGGCAATGAGCGACACCCCGCACCGTGACGACCACGATGACTACGACCGTGTCGATGTTGACCGGGAGAGCGTTGCTCAGGAGAGCGTTGATCAGGACAGCGCCGAGATAAGGCGTGCGGTTTTCGCGGGTCTCACACCTCGGCGGGTGTACTTGACTGGGCCCGTCGCCGACACTGATCGAACACGCAGTGACGGCACGCGCCAGCGCATTGCAAAGAGCCTGTACGCCACGGTTCCGATCGTTCTGGTCGGATCAATGGCCGTGGCGATGAACATCCCGACCACGACCGAGTCCGCTCAGGTGAAGCGCCCAGCACAACCGAAGGCCGAGCACTCTGAGGCCGTTCTGGCAACCGGTCCGCGAAGTGCGGCCACTGTGACCGCGGCCACTCTGACCGCGGCCGCCGCAGCCGCTGTCTCACCTCGATTCGCATTGGCCACGACGCAAGCTCCTCGTGTCTATCGCGTGCTAGCCGGAGACACAGTAAGTGAGATCGCAGCGCGCTTTGGATTGTCTACTCCTTCAGTGCTCGCGCTCAACGGCCTGAGCTGGAGTTCTCTAATCTTTCCCGGCCAGCAACTCACGCTGTTAACGGCGAGTGAGCAGGCGGATGCCGCGGCCGAGGATCAGAGTATTTCGGAGTCCAGCAGCACCGGCGATGGCGTGTACACGATCGTCACCGGCGACACGGTCAGCGCGATCGCCGAGCGATTCGGTATCTCAACGATCTCGGTTCTCATGGCGAACGGACTCGGCTGGTCGAGCATCATTTTCCCCGGTCAAACGATTGTCGTTCCTGGCGCGAAAACCCCAACCGACTCACCAGCGCTCGACCGAGGCGAATCCCCGGTGGTAGTCCGGGATGAGTCCAACGCGGGGTCAAGCCTCATCGGAGATCTGCCGACCGGTCAGACACCGAGCACCTCGGCACCTGCCGAGGACACCCCAACATCCACCCCCGAGGAGCAGGGTTCTGCCGTTGAACCTGCACCGCCTGTCGAATCGGCCCCACCAGCACCACCTGCACCACAGAACGGCAGCTACGTGATCGTGTCCGGGGATACGGTCTCCGGCATCGCGACGCGCTTCGGAATCACTACCCAAGCGCTGCTCGACGCGAATGGATTGTCATGGTCGAGTGTTATTTACGGTGGGCAGACTCTCGTCATTCCGGGTGTCACCACGCCAGCACCGGGTGCACCCTCCGGTGCGCCTAGCGTCGCTGGCCTCACGGATGAGATGGCGGGCCACGCGCGCACCATCATCCAGGTCGGCCGCGAACTTGGCGTACCCGACTACGGCATCGTCATCGCGCTCGCGACAGCGATGCAGGAGTCGAGTCTGAGAAACCTCGACTGGGGCGACCGCGACTCGGTCGGCCTCTTCCAACAACGCCCAAGTTCGGGCTGGGGCTCGGTCGAGCAGCTGACCACCCCCACCCACGCGGCCCGACTGTTCTACGGCGGGCCAAGCAACCCGAACCGTGGCTTTACCCGTGGCCTTCTCGACATTCGCGGGTGGGAGTCGATGGCGGTAACCCAAGCCGCGCAGGCCGTGCAAATCTCCGGTCACCCGGATGCATACGCAAAGTGGGAGCAGTCGGCTCGGTCCTGGTTCGCCCAGCTCGGCTAGGCCGCCACGGTTAGACACAAGCCGCGCCGTGTCGGTAGTCGCCGAGTGCCGGGCGAACTTTAGACTCAGATGGTGACCGTCAATAGCACCGACCCCATGATCGGACGCCTTCTCGACGGCCGGTATCAGGTGCGGTCACGCATCGCTCGAGGCGGCATGGCGACCGTGTATTTGGCTACGGATCTTCGACTCGAGCGTCGCGTCGCCGTGAAAATCATGCACGGACATCTTGCCGACGACAGCAAGTTTAAGGAGCGCTTCATCCAGGAGGCGCGCTCGTCGGCGAGGCTGGCGCATCCAAATGTTGTTAACGTTTTCGATCAGGGCCAAGACAGCGACATGGCCTATCTCGTGATGGAGTACTTGTCTGGAATCACGCTGCGTCAACTGCTCGACGAGCATCGCGTATTGACGACCGAGCAAACACTCGACATTCTCGAAGCGGTGCTCGGGGGACTTGCCGCCGCACACAAGGCGGGTATCGTGCATCGCGACCTGAAGCCCGAGAACGTGCTGTTGGCCGACGATGGCCGCATTAAGATCAGCGACTTCGGGCTTGCCCGCGCCGCAACGGCGAACACCGCGACCGGTGCCGCCCTGCTCGGCACGATTGCCTACCTCTCCCCCGAACTCGTGACCCGCGGCGTCGCTGACACCCGCAGTGACATCTACGCCATCGGCATCATGATGTACGAGATGCTGGTCGGCGAGCAGCCGTTCAAGGGCGAGCAGCCGATGCAGATTGCCTACCAGCACGCGAACGACTCGGTTCCACGGCCGAGTGCAAAGAACCCAAAGGTGCCAAGCGAGCTCGACGAGGTCGTACTGTGGGCGACTGACCGCAATCCCGAGAACCGCCCGAAGGATGCTCGGGCTCTGCTCGACCAACTCTTTGAGATCCACAGCTCGTTGTTGTCTGCACCATCGATCGGCTCAACGTCGACGCAGCGAACCATGCTCTTGCCGAGTGCGACCGCCGCAGCCGCGGCAAGTGCAACGGCTGAAACCCAGATTCTCGGTTCGCGAGGGCGTGGTGGTGGCGTAGCTACCATCACCGAAACGACAACGACCGGACCATCCACAGCCGACCTCGGTGCGAGCCTCACCACGAGCTCACGCGGTCGCGGTCGCGGCGTGCTTATCGCCATTATCGTTGCCGCGATCGTCGGCGGAGCGTTCGCAGCCTGGTACTTCTTGGCCGGGCCCGGCGCCTCCGTTGGCATTCCGACATCCATCGCTGGGATGACAGTCGGGGAGGCGACGGTAGAACTCGAGAGCCTCGGCTTCTCGGTGAGCGCGGAGCTTGGTCAGATCGCATCGACCACGATTGGCGTGGATTTGGTCGCCGAGACCGATCCGCCGCTCGGGTCGGCGGCGCCCACTGGCACCGAGGTGCAGTTGTTCGTCTCAACCGGGCCACAGTTGCTCGCGGTGCCAGTATTCGTCGGAATGACAGAAGAGCAAGCCACGGCCGAGATCACGGCAGCACCGTTCACGTTACTCGAGGTCGTGCAGCAGTTCAGCGGGGATGTCGCGAGCGGAATCGTCATCGACGCGCTCGCCGGGGATCGCAACGGCACAAGCCTGACCGGCGTAACCGAGTACGGCGAGCTCCAGCCGATCACGTTGATCGTGTCGGCAGGGCCGCTCCCTGATATATCAGGCTTGTCGGTTGCGGATGCCAAAGCGCGCCTTCAGGATGCCGGACTCGAGGCGGGGGCGATCTTTGAGATCGAGTTCAGCGACACGGTGCCGCAGGGCGCAGTATTGCGCGCTCAGGCGGTCGAAGGGGCAAGCGTTGTGCGCGCCGGGGACGTTGTCGACCTCGTGACGTCACTAGGTGTCGAGCAGGTCGAGGTACCGAATGTCGTCGGCCTGAGTTGGAGCGAAGCGAAACAGCCCCTGCTAGACGCCGGGTTCGACCTCGAATACAACCTCTTCGCTGACGCCGCACCCGGTCTCTTCACCGTGACCTCTCTTGATCCTGCAGAAGGCACACTTGCCCCGCGAGGCAGCACCCTGAGAGTCGGCTTCTCGGCATGAGCCGCACTGCCCAAGCCGATCGCCAGACAGGCAAAACCGCAATCTAGAAGGCGACAAGCTCCTCGGCGACGAGAAATGCCAGCTCGAGGGACTGCATGTGGTTGAGCCGAGGGTCGCACAGCGATTCGTACCTGGTCGCGAGCGTTGCCTCGTCGATCTGCTCTGAGCCGCCGAGGCACTCGGTCACATCGTCCCCGGTCAATTCGATGTGGATGCCGCCAGGGTACGTTCCAGCGTCGCGGTGGGCCTCGAAAAACCCCTTCACCTCGTCGACAACGTCGTCGAAGCGACGGGTCTTGTAGCCGTTCGGGGTCGTGAGTCCGTTGCCGTGCATCGGGTCAGTCACCCACAGCGGCGTGGCATCCATGCCCTTGATGGCTTCGAGGAGCGGCGGAAGCGCGTCCCGAACCTTGCTAGAGCCCATCCGAGCGATGAAGGTCAGGCGCCCCGGCTCACGGTGCGGATCGAGTTTGTCGATGAGCTGCTTCATCGTCTCTGGAGTGGTCGCTGGCCCGAGCTTGACCCCGATCGGGTTGCG
>Ga0105044_10002570_pt1 | contig 24853 bp, 19 predicted proteins | sample MAT01_FD_78092 | JGI IMG/M metagenome (GOLD analysis project Ga0105044, IMG submission 78092) | Freshwater microbial communities from Lake Fryxell liftoff mats and glacier meltwater in Antarctica - MAT-01 | ecosystem: Environmental > Aquatic > Freshwater > Ice > Liftoff microbial mat | place... | reverse complement strand
GATGTTTTCACTCCAGCGCGCTGCTCGGAGGCAATCCACCACCGCGTGCCGGGCAGTGAACTGGTGTCGTTCGCTGATGCCGGCCACACCCTTCCCATCGAGGAGCCCGTGGCCCTTGCCGAGGTGATAAGCGACTTCGCCGCCCGTCGCGTCATGGTGCCCAAGCCCAAGCGACGAGGCAGGGCACGGTCCGGTCCCCAGAAGTAGCCCCCGCTCATGGCGAAGAACGCCGAAGGCTCTGTTCGCCATGCGAGTCCTCTGCCATCGTGGCCCAAGCCAACTTCACCGGGTGAGGCGATTCAGCCGGCGCGGCGGCCTCGGCCGGAACGAGTGAGGTTGCGACGGGACTCGAGGAAGTCCACGAGCACGTAGTCACCCAACGTCTCGGGGGTGGTGAAGAAGGCCCGTCCCTTGTTGAGTTCGGTGAGCCGCTCGATGAAGTGCTGCAGGTGCGCGGTGGCATCGAGCATGAAGGTATTGATGCGGATGCCCTCGCGCGTGGCGCGCATGACCTCGGTGAGTGTGGCGTCGACGGTCTCTTGGGTGGGCGGATAGTGGAACACGGGCTGGCCGCTGGCCGTGATGTGAGCGGTGGGCTCGCCGTCGGTGATCATGATGATCTGTTTGGTGCCGTGCTCGCGCGACAGCAGCTTGCGAGCCAGCTGGAAGCCGTGCTGCATGTTGGTGCCATAGACGTAGTCCCAGCTGACCTCGGGGAGCTCGCGTGGCTCGATGATGCGAGCCACCTCGCTGAACCCCACGAGGCCCAGGTAGTCACGCGGATACTGGCTGCTGATCAGCGAATGCAGCGCCATCGCCACCTTCTTGGCCGCCAGGAAATTGTCGCGCATCGGCATCGACAGCGAGAGGTCGACCATCAGCACCGTCGCTGACCGCACCGACAACTCGGTCTGTTCGATCTCGAAGTCCTCGGGCCGCAGAGACACGGGCGTGCCGCCGCCGCTTCGGGCCACGGCATTGCGAATGGTCCGCTCGATGTGGAGATTGAAGGGATCGCCGAACTCGTAGGGCTTGGTGTCCATCGATCGTTCGTGACCGAGACCGGTCTTGGTGAGCTCGTGTTGGCCCAGCTTGTCGCGGGCCAGCTTCGAGAACAGGTCGTTGAGCGCGTGCTTTCCGATGCGGCGCAAGCCCGCAGGCGTGAGCTCGTACCGGCCCTCCTTGGTCTCGATCAGTCCCGCATCGCTCAACATCTTGGCCAGCTCGGCCATCTTCTCGAGGCTGTCGGCCGCGTCATCGCCCAGCAGCTGGCGAGCCCGATCAAGATCGACCTCGGCGAGCGCTCCGGGGCTGGCGGCACCGCGCAACATCTGCTCGAGCTGGTCGAGGTCTCCCAGCTCGTTCATGATCTCGGCGGCATCAGCGAACCCGAGGGGATCTTGGCCGCTGAAGTCGTAGCGACGGTTCCAGCCTGCGTCGGGGAAGGCCTGCTGCAGGTTGGCCGACAGCTGGTCCATCTGCCAGCGCAGGTCCATGTCCTCGAGCAGCTGCTCGGACAAGCCCTGAAGCTGCGCCCGCTGCTCGGGGGTCATCGAGTTGAGCATCGCCTGCATGGCCGCCATGCGCTGGGCCATGAGCTCCAGCAGCTCGTCGAGATCGCGGGGGTTCTCGGGAAAGAAGTCGCCGAAGCGCTCCATGAAGCCATCGAAATCTGGCTCACGCCCGGCCGCACGATCCTGGAGCATCTGGTTGAGCTCTGCGAGCATGTCCTTGGTGCGAGCCATGGCGTCGGGTGAGACATCGCTCATGGCCCCCGCCATCTGGTTGAACCAGCGCTGGGCGAGCTGCTCGCGCAGCTGCGCCGTGAGCTCCTCGAACTTCTCGCGGGCTTCGCTGCTCGTGAACTCGTAGTTCGACAGCTCCTTCACCATCCCCGCGAGATCCGGGGGGAGGAGGTCCAGCTGCATGCGCCGCTGCGCCACAGCGTCATCGGTCACCTCTTGGCGCCGAGCGTCGCCCGATGCCGCCGCTTCGTCTTGGAGTTGGTCGAGCGCGTCGCGCTCGGTGTCCACCACGTGGCGCAGTTGCTCGGCGATGTCGTCGAATACGCCGCCGAGGTCGTACTGCTCGAGCCGGTCCCGCCGTTGCTGGCGCAACTTCTCCATGAGGTCCTTCATCCCCTGGACCCGCTCGCCGTTGCGATCATCGAAACCGGAGTTCATGAGCCGGCGCAGGGCCGCGTTCAGGTCGCCGTGGTAGAGGAGGTCGTCGTTGATTTCGTCGAGGATGGCATCGGCATCGAGCTCGAAGCCCACCTGCGTGCCGTCCCAGCGGGAGTATCGGACCTTGGGTCGGCGGAACACCACCCTTGGAGGCTACGCCCGCTTCGTGCGATGCGCGCCGCGTAGACGAGGATGCTCTTCGTGACGTTTCCCGAGGGCTTCTGGTGGGGCGTCGGCGCCTCGTCGGTGGCCGCCGAGGGCGCCCCCGCGGGATCCGACGTGCGCGACTGGGAGGATCGGGGGCGCTTGACGCCCTCCGGCGAGGGGGCCAGCTTCGCGTTCTCCTTCACCGATGACCTCGCTCTGTTCTCAGAGCTCGGGCTGGAGCACCTTCGCTACGTCCTCGATTGGACCCGTCTCGAACCCTCACCCGGGCACCACGACCCCGCCGCAGTGGAACAGGCGCTGCGCGTGCTCGAAGCTGCTCGCGAGGCCGGGGTATCAGTGTGGGGCTGCCTGCACGACGGCGCCCTCCCCGGCTGGTTCGCCGTCGACGAGCACGGCTTCGGCGATGCCCGCAGCCGGGGCTACTTCTGGTCGCGCCACGTGGAATTCGTGGGCGAGACGTTCGGCCACCTCGTCCACGGCTGGATGCCGGTGTTCGAGCCCAACCGGTGGGCGGCCCGAGGCTGGCTCGAGGGTGCTCGACCACCAGGGCGCGTCGACGATGGCGAAGGGTTCACCGGTGCCCTCGAGGGCGTGCTGATGGCCTCGGTCGACGCTGCCCTCCGCTTGCGCCAAGACGGCCAACCCGTTGCCACCGCACATTGGCTTGTCCCCGTCACCCCAGCCCGCCTTGCGCCCGACGCACCACCCACCGCAGACGCCGAGGTCATGGCATCCGCGGTCGACGAGGTGCACCGTCGCAGCTGGCTCCGATTGCTGCAGCAAGAGACGCTGGTGCTGCCCAACCGCTCGCCGATCACGGTGCCCGGGGCGCGCGAGGCGTTCGACGTCATCGGGTTCACCTACCGCCACGCATTCGCCGTTCGAGGCGACGGCGCGCTGCTCCCCTATCCGCAAGCATTGCCGACCGGTCCCGACGGTCAGGTGGCGTGGGCCGAGGGATTCGGCTTGACCCTGCATCAGCTCGCCGACGAGCTGCCGGACCGACCGCTGCTGGTCGCGGGCGTCGGTGCTCCGATCCGAGCCGACGGCGCCCACGAGCAGTACGCGCGCGAGCTACTCGGGCTTGCAGACGACGCCGTGTCGGGAGGCATCGACCTACGGGGCTTCTGGTGGGACACGCCGATCGAGGCTGCGGGCGAGCCCACGGGTCGCTCGCTCATACGATCGGACCGATCCCCGCGACCGGCGGCGGACGTGCTGGCGAGTGTCGCAGCGGGCGCAGCGGTCCCGCGCTGAGACCGGCCACCGGTAGGGTCCCGAGGCGTGAGGCTGCCTGATCGCATCTGGGTGCCGGCCGCCATCGGGCTGGCGCTCGCAGTGGCGTTCATCGGGGTCCTGCTCGTGCGGGCCGACGGCGACGCGTCGGTGCTCGTCCACGCTGGACCACCGTGGACCGACTCGGCGGGCACTCGAGACTCGCTCACGGTGCAGGCCGCCGACGATGCCTTCGACGGCCAGTTCTTCTATCGGATCGGCACCGCACCTTGGTCCACCGCCGAGACCGAGAACGGCGTGACGTTTGACCTGCCGGCGCTACGCAACGCCCGGTGGGGGTACGGCGCGCTGGCCTGGGTGGCGAGCGGCGGGGACCCAGACCTCGTGCCGTGGACGCTCATCGGCCTCAACGTGATCGCCGCCGCGGCCGTCGGCGCCATCGGTGGCGGCCTCGCCCGTACCGCCGACCGGCACGCCGCTTGGGGCACGCTTTTCGTGCTGTGGCCCGGGTTCGCCTACTCGCTCTCGCTCGACACCTCGGAGTTGGTCGCATCTGCGTTTCTCCTTGGAGGGCTGCTCGCCCTCCGACACCGGCGATGGGTGCTCGTCGCCGCCCTACTCACCGCCGCAGTGCTCACGCGCGACACCACCACGGTGGTGCCCTTCGCCGTCACCCTCGCTGCGTGGGGAGCAGGCTCGGATCGGGTCAAGCACGCCATCAGCGGAGCGGTTCCCCTCGGCGCCTTTGCCGGCTGGCAGCTGCTGCAACAGGCTCGGTTCGGCGAGCTCCCCCTCACTTCGTCGGGAGACAACAACCTCACCGCGCCGCTGAGCGGTCTGGTCGACCAAGTACTCAAGGTCGTGCCACCGAGCGGTTCCGCCGAGCTGCTGCGACTCGTGTCGATCGCCGGTCTGGTCGCACTGATCGGAGCCGCGGCTTGGGGGTTCATCCGCACCAGGACCGAGCGGCTCGACGCTGAGCGCCTCGCCTGGCTGGGCGCCGTTGCGGTGGTGCTCGTGCTCAACGCCTACCTCTGGTCGGGGGCGACGGCGTTCATGCGGGCGGCCACTGAGGCCGGCGTGCTGTCGATGCTCGTGATGATTCGGTCCGCTCCCCGCCGTCTCCTGGCCGCCGCCGGGGCCGGTCTGACCGCCCTGTGGCTGATCACCGTCGTCGCCCAAGCCAGCAAGCTCGGCTGATCAACCGCCCCGGCATCAAGCGATCCGTAGAGTGAGCGTCCGATGCAGGAACGGGGCACCACGACCAATCTGGACACCCCTCGGTGGTGGTGGCCGGCGTTCGCGCTCGTTGCGCTGGTGGTTGCTACCCCGCTCGTCGTCTCCGGTCCCGGCAACGACCTCGACGTCGGCAACGTCTTCCGGTCCGGTCGGGCCATCGCCCGACACCTCACCTACCTCCCGAGTCGCCCCCCGGGCGCCCCGGTGCACGAGGGCATCGTCGGGGTACTCGACTTGGCTGGTGGGCCGCTGCTCACCAACCTCGCATCTCTGGGGGCAGCCGCAGGGCTGATCTGGGTGCTGAACCGGCTCCTCCAAGAGGAGGGGCTCGGCCGAGCCGGACGGTGGGGGGTGGCGCTCATCGTCGCCAATCCGTGGTTCATCATTGCCGCCACCTCCACCGCCGACTACGTGTTCGCCCTCCTTTTCTGCGTGGGCGCGGCGCTCGCCATCCGACGCCATCGCGCCGTGCTCGCCGGTGTCCTCGCCGCCGGGGCGATGGGCACCCGGGTGGGTTCGGCCACCCTCCTGGTCGCCATCGTCGCCGCCGAACTGGGCACCGGTGAAGGCGCCCGGCGGCGCGTCGCAATCATGGCGGCGGTCGGCGCGGCGCTGACCGTGGTGCTGTTCGTCCCGTCCGCCCTCTACGCCGGCGGCCTTTCGTTCGCCCAGAACGACTTCTCCGCCTCCTCGGTCGGCGTCCAGCTCGGACGGGCCGCGGCCAAGGACCTTCTCCTGCTCGGCATCCCAACGGTGATCGTGGCGGTGATCGCGCTCCCGGCGGTCGTCGCCGCGGTCCGCACCTGGTCGACCGCGTGGCTCGTGCGCTTCGCCGTCGTCGGTCTCGTCTTGTCGCAGGTCCTCTTCATTCGCTTCCCGTGGAAGATGGCGCACCTGCTCCCCACCCTGTTGTGCCTGGCCGTGCTCTACGCCGTGGCGCTCAAAGAACGTCCGAGGATGCTGGCGGCGATGGTCGCCTTGCAGTTGGTGTTCGCGGTGGTCCGCGTCGACGTGCTGGCGCCGAACCGGGCAAACGAGGCCACCGGCGGCGCCTTCCGCCCTGCCGTCACCTGGGGCCCGGTGGTCACTGACTGGCAGTGCCGCCGAGACGATCCCGATGCGTACCTCGGACGCCAGATCGAGGAGATCGAAGCGGTGTGGGGCTGTGCGGCTCCCTATCGCGACGGAACTCAGCGCGACCGGTAGGTAGACCGGGTGCCGCGGTGGTCGGCGTCTTTGTTGAGCCGCTTGGACAGGTGCAGGCCCTCGAGCACGAACTCCACGGCGCTGGCCAGCACCGCCGGGCGCTCGTCGTCGCCCACCAATGCCGCGACGGCATCGCGGAGGGCAGGGATCTCGACCGCCAGCTTCGCCTCGTCGGCTGCCGGTACGTCTTCGCCGGCGTGGATGACGCGTCCATCGTCGAATGCGTCGATGACCCCACGCAGTTCGCTCACGTCGAGCCGATCGCGAAACACCGTGAGGACGGCTTGGCGCACCAAGCGCTCGATGATCTCGCCGCCCTCGTCGTCGAGGGTGTCGAGCTCGACCTTGCCCGAGGTGGACGCCGCCAGCGCTTCGAGGTCCGATACCCGAGGCACGACCTGGTCGTCGCCGGCCCGCAGCGCTCGACGGGCGGCATTGGCCACCAGGGTCTCGGCGTTGGTGACCGTGAGGCGCACCGACACGCCCGAGCGCTGGTTGATGTGGCTGCTCTGACGGGCGAGCTGCGACAACGTTGCCACGACCTCGGACATGAAGTCCGGCACCGTGACCTCGAGGCCATCGCCGGTGAGCGGCTCGGCCTCTTGCGCAACGATCGCCATCTCGGTCTCGACGTCGAGCGGGTAGTGGGTGCGGATCTGGGCACCGAAGCGGTCCTTGAGCGGCGTGATGAGCCGACCGCGGTTGGTGTAATCCTCGGGGTTGGCCGAAGCGAAGAGCACCACGTCGAGTGGGAGGCGCACCTTGAAGCCCCGGATCTGCACGTCGCGCTCCTCGAGCACGTTGAGCAGGCCGACCTGGATGCGCTCGGCGAGGTCCGGGAGCTCGTTGATGGCAAAGATGCCGCGGTTGGTGCGAGGGACGAGGCCGTAGTGCAAGGTGAGCTCGTCGGAGAGGTAGCGCCCCTCGGCCACCTTGATCGGGTCGACCTCACCGATGAGATCCGCGATCGACGTGTCCGGCGTGGCCAACTTCTCGCCGTAGCGGGTGTCGCGGTGGACCCAGTCGATGGGAGTGTCATCACCCTTGTCTGCCACCAGCTCCTTGGCGTGGTGGGAGACCGGTGCGTAAGGGTCGTCGTTGATCTCGCTGCCTGCGACGATGGGCATCCACTCGTCGAGCAGCTGGGTGAGCGAGCGGATCATTCGGGTCTTGGCCTGGCCGCGCTCGCCCAGGAAGATCACATCGTGTCCGGCGAGGATGGCGTTCTCGAGCTGCGGGAGCACGGTGTCCTCGTAGCCGAGCACCGCGTCGACGAGCGGTTGGCCCGCACGCATCCGAGCAATGGCGTTGCGGCGGATCTCGGTCTTGACCGAGACAGACTCCCATCCGCTTGCTCGCAGCTGACCAATGGTTGCGGGCCGATTCGACATGGTCTCGAACCTACCGCCGTCCACCGCCGTTGCGCTTTCCCCTTGGGCCTCTCGCTCGACGGGTGCGGGTAGCGTCGGCGGGCATGGACCTGGGTGGCGAGTGGCGGGCGACCATCGCCGACGAGGACCTCCGGCGCACCTGGCTCGACGACGCGCCCGACGACCCTCGCTGGATGCCGGTGTCGGTCCCCGGCCATTGGCAGGCCGATGCCCCCTTTGCCGAGACCGACGGCCCTCTGCTCTACCGCAGGCAGTTCGACCACGCCGGGCCCGACGCCGCCGACGAGCGCTGGTGGCTGCGCTTCGACGGCATCTTCTACCAGGGCGACGTCTGGCTCGACGGTGCCTACGTGGGCGATACCGAGGGCTACTTCTTTCCCCATACGTTCGAGGTGACCGAGGCCCTGGCCCGCCAGACCGACCACCTGCTCGGCGTCGATGTCACCTGTAGCCCCCAGACGGACCGATCGGCCAAGCGAAACATCACCGGCTCGTTGCAGCACGCCGGGCACCTCGATCCCGCCTGGAACCCCGCCGGGATCTGGCGCCCGGTCACCCTGGAGCGGACGGGGCCGGTGCGCATCCGGCACCTCCGGGTGCTGTGTCGCGATGCATCTGAAGCCAGCGCGATGGTGCATTTCCGGGCCGTGCTCGATGCGGCCGAGGGCACCGACGTTGTGCTCCGATCAACGGTGGGCGACGACGAACGCCAGGAGAACCGTCGCCTCGCAGCCGGTGAGAACCAGGTCGAGTGGACCATGCGGATCGACCAGCCCGACCTGTGGTGGCCGCACGCTCTGGGCGACCAACCGCTCTCCGACGTGATCGTCGAGGTCACGCCCGTCGAGCACTCCGACGGCGGGGTCCCCGACGGCGTGGCGCCGAGCCACCGGCTCCAACGACGCATCGGACTGCGCCAGGTGCACCTGGCGGACTGGGTGATGCACATCAACGGCGAGCGGATCTTTCTCAAGGGTACGAACCTGGCACCCACCAAGATGCGCCTCGCCACGGCCACGGCCGAAGAGGTCCGCCGAGATGTCGACCTGGCCAAGGCCGCCAACCTCGACCTCGTGCGCGTACACGCCCACATCGGACGGCCGGAACTCTACGAGGCGGCCGATGAAACGGGGATGCTCGTGTGGCAGGACTTCCCGTTGCACCGCGGCTACGCCCGCAGCATCCGCAAGCAGGCCCAGCGCCAGGCCCGAGAAGCCGTCGATCTCCTCGCTCACCATCCGTCGGTGGTGATGTGGTGCGCCCATGACGAGCCGTTCACCGTGGACGGCGACGATGCCGGGGACCCCCAGGACTCCACCACCCCCGCCCGCCTGCTCGCGGCGCAGCAGCTGCCCTCGTGGAACCGGTCGATCCTCGACCGTTCGGTGAAGCGAGCCATCGACAAGGCCGACGGCTCGCGCCCCGTCATCGCCCACTCCGGGGTGCTCCCCCATCCCCCGCAGCTCGATGGCACCGACACCCACCTCTCGTTCGGCTGGCGCTATGGCGAGAGCCGAGACCTGGCCGCCCTCGCTCGCACGCTGCCACGGCTGGTGCGGTTCGTGTCGCAATTCGGCGCCCAATCGGTGCCGGACTCCGCGAACTTCGCCGAGCCCGAGCGCTGGCCGGACCTGGACTGGGACACCCTGCAGCGCACCCACGGCATGCAAAAGGCGGTGTTCGATCGCCGGGTTCCACCGCTCGACCATCCAACGTTCGATGCGTGGCGACGAGCTACCCAGGAGATGCAAGCTGATCTCGTGCGCGAGCAGGTCGAGACCCTTCGCCGGCTCAAGTACCGGCCGACGGGCGGGTTCGCCCAGTTCTTCCTGGCCGATGCCCACCCGGCCATCTCCGGTTCGCTGGTCGATGACCACCGAGTTCCGAAGCTGGCTTACGAGGCCCTGCGCGAGGCGTGCCGCCCCGTAACGGTGATTGCCGACCGCCTGCCCGCCGAGGTGATTCCCGGGGAGGCCCTCGCCATCGATGTGCACATCGTCAGCGACCGGCGCGTGCCGGTCCAGGGACTCGAGGTGCGCGCCCGGCTCACGTGGGAGGGCGGCGAGCAGCGCTGGCGTTTTGGAGGTGCCGTGGCCGCAGACAGCTGTGCTCGCATCGGCACGCTGCAGATCGAGGTGCCCGACGACCCCGGCCCGATGGTGCTCGACCTCCACCTCGAGGGTCCCTCACTCACCGACGGCCCCATCGCACGAACCGACCGCACCCGCATCGTCACCCACTAGATCGCCGAGCTAACGACGACCTCATTCCGAGGGCCGCCCACGGACCCGATAGAGGACCGCCACCCGAACAGCCGCCTCCACCGATAGGTCGAACTCCTCGGCAAGGTCTTGGACCATCACCGGCCCCACGGTGGATCGGCGTTCGAGGAAGTCATGGACTTCGTCGGGCGGAGCGAGGCGGTCGAGCGCGATCCGCCAGACCCGCTCCTCTTCGAGTTGCATGGTGGAGGCGGTGGCCGAGGGGAAGCCAACGCCTCGCTCCACGTGAACGAGTTCGTGGGCCAGGACCTCTCGGCGGGTCTGGCGATCGAGGCCCGCGTCGAGCAGGATCTCATCACCCTCGGCGCTGCGGCACCAACGACCCCGATCGCCATCAAGCGTGACGAACCACAGATCGATGGCAGGAGCCGCTCTCAGTGCACGCCACGGGTTCCATCGAGCCATGACACCAGTTTGGCAGTCACCCCTGACAGCGAAGCTGCCCTCAGGGCGCGTGGGGTCGGACTCGGCGGGGTCCATCTCCCTCACCAGACGGTTCGCCCCGTCGGTCGGCGGCGAAGGTGACCGGGCGAGATGACTGGCCGTCCTCGAGCACTGGGCGGAACGTGGCGACGCCATCGAAAAGCAATGCCAGCGGGTGCACGTTGAGCTGAGACGCCAGGCGCTCGACGGTTCGAAGGGTCAGGTTCCGCTCGCCACGTTCCACGGCACCCACGAAGGTGCGATGCCACCCGACGTGTTCGCCGAACGACTCCTGAGAGAAGCTCATCTGTTGACGGAGGCGCCGGAGGTTCTCTCCGACGACGAGTTGCAGCACGCCTTCCACGGGTTCAAGCATCGGTTCCTGACGGGGAGCCGTCGACAGACTGATGAGTGGCACCTCGGATCGTTGGCACATGGGCCGTGACCTGCCTTGTTGATGTCCGATTTGTCCGATTCTGAATCGGACACGCTACGGAACCGTCGCACGATCGAGACACTCCGGCGACGCGACGCGACCCCGAGTCAAACCTGAAACGCGTTGGTCATCGTGGGTGCAACTCATCGTTTGTTCTGAGAGCAGCGCGCAGGGGTAGCGTCCAAAGCGATGGCCACGACGACTGTTGCCCGTAAGTCCGGCTCCGCCGGATCGCCTTCTCAGCGCAAGGCGCCGTTCCCCGTTGAGTTCTACCGATCCGCCCTCGGCAAGAAGTACGTCATGGCGATCACCGGGATGATGCTCATGGGGTTCGTCTTCGCCCACATGGTGGGCAACCTCAAGATGTACGTGGGAGCGGACGACCTCAACCAATACGGCGAGTTCCTCAAGGAACTGCTCTACCCGATCCTTCCCAAGTACGGGATGCTCTGGATCCTGCGCGCCGGCCTGCTGGCCGCAGTGGCGCTCCACATCCACGCTGCCTACTCGCTGACCCGCATGAACCAGGCCGCCCGCACGGTCAAGTACCAGAGCCAGCGCGACTACATCGCCGCCAGTTTCGCCAGCCGCACCATGCGCTACTCCGGCGTGATCGTGCTCCTGTTCATCGTGTGGCACCTCCTCGACCTCACCATCGGCGCCAGCGTGGTGAGTGCCGACTTCGTCTACGGCCAGCCCTACGAGAACACGGTCAACAGCCTGAGCCGCATCCCAGTCGGCATCTTCTACATCGTCGCCAACCTGGCACTGGGAACGCACCTGTTCCACGGCGCTTGGAGCCTTTTCCAGTCCATGGGCTGGAACAATCCGCGGTTCAACGCCTGGCGTCGCAACTTCGCCGCCGCGTTCGCCGCCATCATCGTGATCGGCAACGTTTCGTTCCCGATTGCCATCATGACCGGCATCGTCGGCTGAGCCCCGGAGCACCAGTAACCATGGAACTCAACTCCAAGATCCCCGAGGGTCCCATTGCCGAGAAGTGGACGAACTACAAGTTCGACCGCAAGCTCGTCACCCCCTCCAACCGCCGCAAATACGACATCATCGTGGTGGGCACCGGCCTGGCCGGCGGCGCCGCCGCCGCCACCTTGGGCGAGCAGGGATACAACGTCAAGGCGTTCACCTTCCACGACTCTCCCCGTCGCGCCCACTCCATCGCGGCACAGGGCGGCATCAATGCCGCCAAGAACTACAAGGGCGACGGCGACTCGGTGTACCGCCTGTTCTACGACACCGTGAAGGGCGGCGACTTCCGCTCCCGTGAGGCAAACGTGTACCGCCTGGCCGAGGAATCGGTCCGCATCATCGACCAGATGACCGCGCAGGGCGTGCCCTTCGCCCGGGAGTACGGAGGCTTGCTCGACAACCGTTCCTTCGGCGGCGCTCAGGTCTCGCGCACCTTCTACGCCCGGGGCCAGACCGGCCAGCAACTGCTGCTCGGCGTGTACTCGCAGTTGTCCCGCCAGATCGGCCTCGGCAACGTCGCCCTCTACAACCGCTCGGAGTTGGTCGACGTCGTGGTGGTCGACGGCAAGGCCGCCGGCATCGTGGTGCGCGACCTGCTCACGGGCGAGGTCACCAGCCACTCGGCCCACGCCGTAGTCCTGGCCACCGGTGGCTACTCCAACGCCTTCTTCCTCTCCACCAACGCCATGGCCTGCAACGTCACCGCTGCGTGGCGAGCCCACCGCAAGGGCGCGGCGTTCGCCAACCCCTGCTACACGCAGATCCACCCCACGTGCATCCCCCAGAGCGATGACTTCCAGTCGAAGCTCACGCTCATGTCGGAGTCGCTGCGCAACGACGGGCGCATCTGGTGCCCGAAGGATCCTGACGAGACCCGCTCGCCCGAACTGATCCCCGAAGAAGATCGCGACTACTACCTCGAGCGGCGCTACCCGAGCTTCGGCAACCTCGCTCCCCGAGACATCGCCAGCCGCGCCGCCAAGATCGTCGTCGACGAGGGCAAGGGCGTGGGCCCGCTCAAGAACGGCGTCTACCTCGACTTCGCCGATGCCATCGGGCGCCTCGGCGAGGGCACCATCCGTGAGCGCTACGGCAACCTCTTCGAGATGTACGAGCGCATCACCGATGAGTCGCCCTACAAGATGCCCATGCGCATCTACCCTGCCGTCCACTACACCATGGGCGGCCTCTGGGTGGACTACGAGCTGATGACCACCGTGCCGGGCCTTTACGCCACGGGCGAGGCCAACTTCTCCGACCACGGCGCCAACCGCCTCGGCGCTTCGGCGTTGATGCAGGGCCTGGCCGACGGCTACTTCGTGCTGCCCAACACCATCAGCAACTACCTCGCACCGCAGCTCGGGACCACGCCGGTACCCACCGACCACCCCGAGTTCAAGGCGGCAGAGGCCGCCGCCTCCGAGCGCTTCGCCGGCTACCTCGCCATCGGCGGCACCCAATCACCCGATGCCTTCCACATGAAGCTCGGCCGAATCATGTGGGACTACTGCGGCATGGAGCGCACGCGAGAGGGACTCGAGAAGGCCCTGGCCGAGATCCCCGCCCTCCATGAGGAGTTCCGCAAGGACTTGCGCGTCACCGGCACCGGCCAGAGCACCAACCAGACCCTCGAGAAGGCAGGCCGGGTCGACGACTTCTTCGAGCTAGCCCAGGTCATGTGCCTCGACGCCCTCACCCGCGAGGAATCATGCGGCGGCCACTTCCGCGCCGAGCACCAGACCGATGAGGGCGAAGCCGAGCGCGACGACGACCACTTCGCCAACGTGGCCGCCTGGGAGTGGACCGGCGACGCGTCCGCCCCCAATCGCCACGTCGAACCGCTCACCTTCGACAACGTCCACCTGCAGGTCCGGAGCTACAAGTGACCGAACTGAACCTCACGCTGAAGGTCTGGCGCCAAGAGGGCCCCGACGCGCCCGGCGCGTTCGACACCATCGCGGCACCGGGGGTCAGCGACGAGATGTCGTTCCTCGAGATGCTCGACCTCGTCAACGAGCGACTGATCAACGAGGGCAAGGAGGCCGTGGTGTTCGACCACGACTGCCGCGAGGGCATCTGCGGCACCTGCTCGCTCATGATCAACGGCCAGGCCCACGGTCCGCAGAAGGGCACGGCCACCTGCCAGCTCCACATGCGCAAGTTCGCCGATGGCGATGAGATCGTGATCGAGCCCTGGCGGGCCACTGCGTTCCCCGTGATCAAAGACCTCATGGTCGACCGCAGCGCGTTCGATCGCATCGTCGAGTCTGGCGGCTACATCACCGCAGAGACCGGCGGCGCACCCGACGCCAACCTCACCCCCATCCCCAAGCCGGTAGCCGACTCCGCGATGGATGCGGCGGCGTGCATCGGCTGCGGCGCGTGCGTGGCGGCCTGCCCCAACTCTGCGGCCAACCTGTTCACCGCGGCCAAGGTCGGGCACCTCAACTCGCTGCCCCAGGGCCAAGCTGAGCGCTTCAAGCGAGTCGAGGCCATGGTGGACAAGATGGATGAGTTCTTCGGCTCCTGCACCAACCACGGTGAGTGCCAAGAGGCGTGCCCGAAGGAGATCTCGATCGACTTCATCGCCTTGATGAACAAGGACTATCTCAAGTCCAAGTTCAAGAACCGCAAGACGCTCAGCCGGTCGTGACCCGTAGGGTCACCGCGTGGAACTGATCCTCGTCCGACACGGCGAGCCGGCGTGGGTTTCCCCCGACGGCCGCAACCGCAACGACCCCGAGCTCACGGAGCGAGGCCACACCCAAGCCGCCCGTGCCGCCGCGCGCCTGGCCGACACCGAGGACCTCCCCGGCCGCGGCGACGTCGACCGGCTCTACGTTTCGCCTGCTGCTCGGGCCCAACAGACCGCCGCCCCCATCGCTGTGGCCCTCGCCCTGCCCCCCGAAACCCACGACTGGCTGGTGGAGCTGAAGAGCCCCGAGACGTGGGACGGTGCCCCCATCGAGCAGATCCAGGAGGCATTCGCGGCGCTCGGCCCCCGGTCTCGCGACCTGTGGTGGGAGGGCCACGAAGACGGCGAGTCCCTGCGCGAGTTCCACCACCGGGTGACCACCGGCATCCGGTCGCTCCTGGCCGACGTGGGCATCACGCCCGCAGAGGACGGTTTGTGGGACGTCGGGGGTGCCGCCGCCCACGGAAGCATCGATCGCATTGTGGCCGTCGCCCACGGCGGGACCAACTCCGCCATCATCGCCCACCTGCTCGGGGCGGCTCCCGAGCCGTGGGAGTGGGACCGGTTCTCCATGGGCCATGCCTCGGTGGCCGTCCTCGCCACCAGGCCCATGGCCGGTCACCACATCTGGTCGCTGCGGGCCCTGGGCGACGCCAACCACCTGCCGCTCGATGACCGCACGTACTGACAGGCAACGACGCCGCGGAGGGCACTGAGCGGTACGGTCGGGCGATGAGTCGCGTCACCTCCACCCGCTATCTCCTCCCCCTCGTCGCCACCGGCCTCCTGCTGGTCGGCTGCACGTCCGACGGCGGCGATGCCTCCGGTGGCGGTGACGGAGCCAAGTTGACGACCACCACCACCACGGCGAGCAACTCCGGTGCGCCGCTCCCGCGCTACGCCGACTACGAGACGACGAGCTACGCAGAACCCTCGCACTGGGTATGTCGCCCCGACGCCGACGACATCTGCGACGAGTCCCTCGACGCCACGGTGGTGGCCGAAGACGGCACGTTGAGCGTCGAGCCCTTCAAGGCCGCCGACGACCCAGCCATCGACTGCTTCTACGTGTACCCAACCATTTCCCGAGACGAGACGACATTTGCGGACTGGGAGCTCTCCCCCGACGAGGAGGGGTACGTCACCGTGAACCAGGCCGCCCGACTCCAGTCGCAGTGCCGGTTGTTCGCACCCGGGTACCGCCAGATCACCCTGGGCGGGCTCGGCGCGGCCCGCAGCGGCGATCTGGAGGCCGATGGCGACCCCTTCGCCGACGTGCTCGATGCCTTCAAGGCCTACATGGCCAACGACAACGAGGGCCGGGGCTTCGTGCTCATCGGCCATTCGCAGGGTTCATCGATGCTGAACCAGCTCATCGCCGCGGAGATCGACCCCAACGACGACGTGCGCGCGCTGCTCGTGGGTGCGTACCTGGCGGGCAGCTCTGTCACCGTGCCCGAAGGCGAGATCGTTGGCGGGGACTTCGCCAACGTGGCGCTGTGCACCAGCGAGGGCGAGGTCGGTTGCGTCACGACGTGGGCGACCTTCCGTGACACTGCGCCGCCGCCAGCCAACTCGTTCTTCGGCGCCCCTCGCGAAGGCGAAGGCGTGGCGGGCTGCGTCAATCCCGCCGCTCCAGGCGACACGTCCGACCTCGACGGCTACTTCCCCGCCAACGCCGGCGCCTCGATCCTGAGCTCGCAGGGTGCAAGCGATGATGGGGCTCGGTGGGTCGACGCGTCCGCTGGCGAGATCACGACCCCGTTCGTCCGCATCACCGACCTCGTCTCGGGTGCATGCGCGACCAAAGACGGCTTCAACTACCTCGAGGTCACCATCAACGCTGACCCTGACCGGCCCCGTGCCGATGACATCCCCGGCGATCTCTCCGCCGAGTGGGGGCTGCATCTGGTCGACGTCAGCCTGGTGATGGGCGACATCGTACGGTCGGTCGAGTCGCAGGCGTCGGCCTACGCCACCAACTGAGGGCGGTGCCATGTTGCACATGGGGCGGCTGGCGTAGTAGCGAAGTGCCGTTCTCCTGGGGGGTTTCCGCACCCCGTGACGCCTCCAGAGGCGATGCGACGCGGCCCCGGCAGACGATCCTGTCTCACCCGCTGACCCATTGAAGGATCCAAGGTGCACCAGCTCGCAGCCGAGGGCGGCTACCAGCTCTTCGAACTGGGAGGGACCGACAAGGCCCTCCTCTACCTGTCCCTGATCGTGTCCGTGATCGGACTCGCAGTCGGCTACCTCCTGATGCAGGGCGTGCTCAAGGCCGACGACGGAACGCCGGCGATGAAGAAGATCGCCGTGGCCATCCAAGAGGGGGCCATGGCGTACATCACCCGCCAGTTCCGGACGATCGCCATGATCGTGGTCCCGCTCGCCATCGTGGTGTTCTTGACCTCAGCCGAGATCTTGAAAGAGGACGATTCCGTCGCCCTCTCGTTCTTCCAGTCCGGTCTGTTCCGCACCCTGGCGTTCATCATGGGCGGCGTCGCTTCTGGCGCTATCGGCTTCTTGGGCATGTGGCTGGCCACACGCGGCAACGTCCGCACCACCGCCGCCGCCACCCGCAGCGACTATCCCGGCGCCCTGAAGGTGGCCATCCGCACCGGCGGCTCCGTGGGCCTCGCCACTGCCGGCCTGGTGCTGCTCGGCGCCACCATCATCATCTTGGTGTTCCAGAACACGAGCTCCGCCATCCTGGTCGGTTTCGGCTTCGGCGGCTCGCTCCTCGCGCTCTTCTTGCGAGTCGGCGGTGGCATCTTCACCAAGGCGGCCGACGTGGGCGCCGACCTGGTCGGCAAGGTAGAGGCCGGCATCCCCGAAGACGATCCTCGCAACCCCGCCACCATCGCCGACAACGTGGGCGACAACGTGGGCGACTGCGCCGGCATGGCGTCAGACCTCTTCGAAAGCTCCGGCGTGGTGCTCGTGGCTTCGATCATCCTCGGCGTCTCGGCGTTCAGTGCCATCGGCATCGGCACGGCCGACGCCGCCAAGGGCCTCGTGTTCCCGGTGGCGGTCATGGCCATCGGCCTGCTCGCTTCCATCGTGGGCATCTACCTCGTCAAGGCCCGACCCGGTGAGACCGACGCCCTCAAGGCCATCAACCGTGGCATCGGCGTCGCCCAGATCATCTCGGTCGTCGGCGCCGGCGCCCTGGCCTTCTTGTACGTCGGTACCCCCGAGGTCGACCCCGACCGCATCGACGAGATCGGCCCCGACCTCTTGGTGAGCGCCCCAGGTGCCCGCATGTTCGGCGCCGTCCTACTCGGCGTGGCCCTCGGCTACGCGGCCTCGAAGATCACTGCGTACTTCACCTCCACCACCACCAAGCCGGTGCAGGACATCGCCAAGGCCACCCGCACCGGACCAGCCACCACCGTGCTCGAGGGCATCAGCTCAGGCCTCGAGTCGGCCGTGTGGGCCCTCCTCGCCGTGGTCACCGCCATCGGCGGCGCCATCGCCCTGGGTGGCGGCTCGTTCAAGTTCTCGGTGTACCTGGTGGCGCTGGCGGGCATCGGCATGCTGTCCACGACCGGCATCATCGTGGCCGAGGACACCTTCGGACCGGTGGCCGACAACGCGGCGGGCATCGCCGAGATGGCTGGTGACTTCGAGGGCGAGCCCGAGAGGATCATGGTTGCGCTCGACGCCGTGGGAAACACCACCAAGGCTGTCACCAAGGGCTTCGCCATCGGCTCAGCGGTCATCGCCGCGGTGGCCCTGTTCGCCTCCTACGGCGAATCGATCATCGCCCAGATCGGCGGAGATACGGGCGCCGACGCCTCCTTCCCCATCAACGTCGCGGACCCCAAGGTCTTCATCGGACTGGCCGTTGGCGGCTCCATCGTGTTCATTTTCTCGTCCCTGGCCATCCGCGCCGTGTCCCGCACCGCCGGAGTGGTGGTGCAAGAGGTCCGGCGCCAGTTCGCCGACGGCAAGATCATGAGCGGCGAGAAGGAACCCGACTACGGCCCCGCCATCGACATCTGCACTGCCGCCTCGCTGCGTGAGTTGGCCACCCCAGCCATCATCGCCGTGCTGGCACCGGTCATCATCGGCTTCGGCCTGGGCCCCATCTCGCTGGGTGCCTTCTTGGCCTCGGTCATCGTGGTCGGCCAGCTCATGGCCAACTTCTTGTCGAACTCGGGCGGCGCCTGGGACAACGCCAAGAAGTACATCGAAGACGGCGCCGAGGGCGGCAAGGGATCCGAGAGCCACAAGGCCGCCGTCATCGGCGACACGGTCGGCGATCCGTTCAAGGACACCGCTGGTCCGGCGCTCAACCCGCTCATCAAGGTGATGAACCTGGTCTCACTGCTGATCCTGCCGGCCATCATCAACCTCTACGACAAGGACAAGCTGGGCCTCGCAATCCCGGCGCAGTCGCCTCAACTCGCGGCGGTGCTGATCGCTGTCGCCGCCGCCGCAGTCGTCGCCGGGTCCATCGTGTTCACCAAGCGCTCCGGCGACAAGATCGCCGCCGACGCCGCCCTGTGACCTCCAGCTGAACACCCGGCCCGGAGCGGTCCGCACCCTCGGGTGCTATTGCGCTTGGCCCCAGCCCCACCATTTCTGCCGCGCAGATGGGCCGCCCGCGGCCCGCCCTGCGCGCCAGATCGGGAGCACGCCCAACTGCCGCGCTCTCGTGATGCCCATGGCAGGTTTCGCGCGGCAGAACGGACTGCAGCCGAGCAGTGGGGTGGGCGAGCGGTCAGGGCTGCGGCTGGTTCCACTCGGTCCACCCCTCGCCGATCCGGCCATCGGCAGCAGTGAACCGGCACCAGGCCCGGGGAAAGCGGCTGAGGCGGCCATCAGGCGAGGTGAGCAATACGGGCGAAAAGGCAACGGGATCGACCTGCAGGTCAAGCTCGCCCAGGGTCCAGGTCCCCGCCGTCGGCAACCCCTCGTGGTCGAGCTGCTCGCTGTGACCCAACCCGGCCGCCGTCTCGATTGGCCCGCCGGGCGCCTGCACGTAGCCCGTGGCGTAGAGGCCCACCTCGCCCGCGTCAGATGAGAGGGCGACGTCGACGCCGTGAAACCGGGTGCCATCGCCCAGTCGACCGGCCGTCCAGCTCCAGCCGTAGGTCCACCAGTCGCGTACCCCCCAGGAGTGATCGCGCTGGCCGTGGCCATCGATCTCGATCCGCTCAGCACCCACCAACACCTCACCATGGACGCGACAGGGAACCTCGTAGCGGGTCACGCCCGGATAGGCATAGGTGCCTCCGTCGGTCTCCCATTCGAGGTCGAAGCCCAGCGGGACTCGATCACCGCGGAGGTCGCCGTACACATCAGCGGGGTCATCGGCGCCGACGGCAAACGCCTCGAGGCCCACCGAGACGTGATCGAGGGGGGTTTCGACGGTGTAGTCCGCCCACAGGCCCTCTGTTCGGACCTCGTGCGATCGCTTCGGTGGCAGTGCGACCTCGTGATCGATCACCGTGACCAACTGCCGTCCAGGACCCACCACGCAGCCCCAGTACCAGGCCGTACCCAGGTTTGGGTAGAGACCGAGGCGGATGTACCCGCCGATCCCCTGCTCGGTATCGACGAAGTCCAGGTACCAGCTCTCGCTCCAGAGCAGATCTTCGCTCGGCTCGTGGCGCGCTTCGTCGGCAGGCGACGCTGGCTGGGCGGGGACGACGGGGTTGCTCACATGCACTCCTTGGTGGGTGACGCCGATCGTAGGACTACGCCACCTCACCGTCGCTCGGTAGCGTTGACGCGATGCTGTCCTTTCTGACCGACGAGTGGATCGCCGCGCTCGACGAAGCAGCGACGACCGACGCCGCGCTCCGTGAACTCTCGGCCGATCTGGTCCTCACCATCGAGCAGGAGGTCACCGGTGGTCCCGACGGTGACGTTCGCTACCACGTGGTGTTCCACCACGGCCAGGTTTCGGTGCGACCCGGTCCCGCCCCCGATGCCACGCTTCGCTTCAGCCAGGACTACGAGACGGCCGCAGCGATCTCGCTCGGGTCCGGCTCGGCGCAGCGGGCGTTCATGACCGGTCAGCTGCGCGTCGGCGGAGACCTGCGGGTTCTCTTGGATCATGGTGAGGCCATGGCACAACTACACGATGCGTTCGGCGCGGTCCGGGCGCGCACGGTCGCCATCGGGCTCGGCGAGGACTGAGAGCCACCAGTGCCCGAACTCCCCGAGCTGCAGGCCCACGCCGAGCGCCTCTCGGCTGACTTCTCGGGCGCCGTGCTCGCCGGGTTCGGGCCCATCACCTTCACGGCCCTGAAGACGTTCCGACCCGACCCATCTGAGGCGGCGGGGACCATCCTCGCTGGATTCGGGCGTCGAGGGAAGTACCTCCTGATCGAGGCCGGACCGATCACCTTCGTGGTCCACCTCATGCAGGGCGGACGGCTGAGACCTGACGACAAGCAGTCCGCCAAGCCCCGAGGCGGCATCGCCCGATGGACCTTCGAGGACGGCCGGGCGCTCCTACTCACCGAGCCGGGCACCGAGCGCAGGGCCGGGGTGTGGGTGGTGGCGGGCGACATCGAGACCCAGGACCCCATCCTCGGGCTGGGCCCCGACGCCGACACGCTCGATGGGGCGGGCTGGACGGTGGTGCTCGCGCAACGCTCGGGTCGCTTGCACGGGGTCTTGCGCGACCAGCATGCCGTGGCCGGCGTGGGTCGGCGGCTGGCCAACGAGATCTGCCACCGGGCCAAGCTGTCGCCCTTCGCCAACGCGTCGAAGCTGGCACCGGACCAGGTCGCAATCCTCGCTGCTGCGGTCAGGGAGTGCATCGCCGAATCGCTCGCCGCCGAGCGCGCCCAGACCGAGATGGTGAAGTCGGCCGAGCGCGGCGGCATCCACCACGGCGCCGGCCAGCCCTGCCCGCGCTGCGGCGACGTGCTCCGAACGGTGGAGTACCGGACCTACACCGTCGTCTACTGCCCCACGTGCCAGACCGGCGGCAAGGTGCTCGCCAACAACACCACGAGCAAGTTCTTGAAGTAGGTCAGATCAGTCCGAGTTCGGCAACCGCGTCGCGCTCTTCGGCCAGTTCGGCCACGCTGGCATCGATGCGGGCGCGGGAGAACTCGTCGAGTTCCAGCCCCTGGACGATGCTCCACTGGCCGTTCTTGCACACGCAGGGAAACGAGCTCATGAGACCCTCGGGCACGCCGTAGCTGCCGTCGGACGGCACCGCCATCGACACCCAGTCGCCCTCGGGGGTGCCCGCAACCCAGTCGCGCATGTGGTCGATGGCGGCATTGGCGGCCGAGGCGGCCGACGACGAGCCACGAGCCTCGATGATGGCGGCACCGCGCTTCTGCACCGTGGGGATGAACTCGCCCTCGAGCCACGCCTGATCGTTCACGGTGGCTGCGGCATTGGCGCCGTTGACCTCGGCACGGAACAGGTCGGGGTACTGCGTAGCGCTGTGGTTGCCCCAGATGGTCATCTGGGAAATGTCGTTGACCGTGGCCCCGGTCTTGGCGGCCAGCTGCGCCATGGCCCGGTTGTGGTCGAGGCGGGTCATGGCGGTGAACTGGCGCGGGTCGATGTCGGGCGCGTTGTTCATGGCGATGAGGGCGTTGGTGTTCGCCGGGTTGCCGACCACGAGGACCTTCACGTCTTTGTTGGCATTGTCCGACAGCGCCTTGCCCTGGGCGGTGAAGATGGCGCCGTTGGCCGAGAGGAGATCACCACGCTCCATGCCGGCGGTGCGGGGACGGGAACCCACGAGCAGCGCGATGTCGGCATCGGCGAACGCCACGTTGGCGTCGTCGGTCTTGACCACGCCGGCGAGCAGCGGGAAGGCGCAGTCCTCGAGCTCCATGACCACGCCGTCGAGTGCGCCGAGCGCCGGGGTGATCTCCAGGAGCTGGAGGATGACGGGCTGGTCGGGGCCGAGCAGGGCGCCGCTGGCGATGCGGAACAGGAGGCTGTAGCCGATCTGGCCGGCTCCGCCAGTAACGGCAACGCGTACGGGCTCGGTGGTCATTGCTGGGTCTCCTGGGTCGAGTGATCGGGCGGCCCACAGGTGCGGCCGCGCTCTGCGAAGACCCTATCCAGCCCCATCGGCGGCCCCCGAATGGGCGGCGCCGTCGCAGTGGGGCCGGCCGGATCTGGGTCGATCGTGCGACCAGCACGCACAGGATCGACCCACTTCGCTCCTCGGAACGCCGGTGCTGCGCTAAGTGCTGCGCTAAGTGCTGCGCTAGGTGCGGCGCTTCTCGCTGAAATCGCCTCGCCGCAGCCTGGCGGTCTGCCACCAGTAGGCCGTCGCCGGACCCGACCAGTTGTTGGTGATCTTCCCGGACGCCGTCTTGTACCAGGAGTGGCACGACGCCGCCCACACCGTCTTGTCCAGCGCTCGCCGGAGCTGAGCGTTGGACGCGGCCTGCGCATCAGCGCGCGCTTCCACCGACGTGGTCGACGAGGTGGCGATCTCGCGGATCCACCGCAGCGCAAAGGCGATCTGGCGCTCCAACATGAACACGATGGAGTTGTGGCCCAGGTTCGTGTTGGGTCCGTAGAGCACGAACAGGTTGGGGAACCCGGCGACGGTGATGCCGAGGTGGGCCTCGGCTCCGTCGGCCCACTGATCGTGGAGGTCCACCCCGCCTCGACCGGTGATCTTCATCGGCGCCAAGAACCCTGTCGACTCGAAGCCCGTGCCGAAAACGATCGTGTCGAACGGGTGCTCGGTGCCACCAGCCACCACCCCACCGGGGGTGACGCGCTCGATCGGGTCGGTCACGACCGACACGTTCGGGCGCAACAACGTGGGGTACCAGTCGTTCGAGATCAGGATCCGCTTACATCCGAGCGGATAGTCGGGAAGCAGCGCGGGCTCGGTGAGGCGGTCGCCGACAAGCGGCCGGAGCGCAGCGCCGAACCGCTTCTCCATCGCCTTGGCCAACGGCGAACCCTTGCGGAACACGACGAACCGGGCTTCGAACCGAGCCCAGATGGAGAACCGGTAGAGCCGGGCCAACCCAGGAACTCGGGCGAACCGGCGCTGGGCGGCCGGCGAGATGGGGCCGTCGGGCTTGGGGGCCACGTAGTTGGAGCTGCGCTGGAACAGCGTGACCGACCGGGCCACCTTGGCCACCTCGGGCACGAACTGGATGGCGCTGGCGCCGATGCCAACCACCGCGACGTCCCGATCGGCTACGTCGTGCCCGTGGTCCCAACGAGCCGAGTGGAACTGGGTGCCGTCGAAGGTCTCCAGTCCATCGATCGCCGGGATCATCGGCCGGTTGAGCTGCCCAGTGGCCGCCACGAGCACCTCGGCCTCGGCGCTGGCGCCATCGGTGAACGCAAGGTGCCAGAGCTGGGCGTCGTCGTCCCATGCCGCGGACTGGAGCTCGGTGCCGAGCCGAAGGTGTGGGCGCAGGCCGAAGCGGTCCGTGACCTCGTCGAGGTAGCCGAGGATCTCCCGCTGCTCGGGAAACTTCCTGGTCCAATCGAGCTTGGGAGCGAACGACAGCGAATAGAGATGCGACGGGACATCGCACGCCGCGCCCGGATACGTGTTGTCACGCCAGGTGCCACCGATTGCGTCGGCCTTCTCGTAGATGGCGAAGGTGTCGATGCCGGCTTGGCGGAGCCGACACCCCATGCCGATCCCGCCGAAGCCTGATCCGATGATGGCCACCCGTGGAGTGCCCGCCCCCGCGGGCACCGGCGCGGCCAGCGAGGGAGACAGTCCGGCCGCCGCTCGCCGAAGCGGAGCAGGGAGGAGCCGGACCAGCGTGGAGAGTGCGCTGCGGGGTGGTTCGCTCATCGCGGCCGAGCGTACCGACCCCGACGGGTCGCGCCAGCAGGGTGGCAGAGTAAAGCGGTGGAGCCCCTCACGAGCCCGGTGGCGCTGTTCGTGTACGGAACGCTGATGCCCGGGCACCGGCGGTGGCGGCTGCTGGCCGCGCTCTATGAGATGGAAGACATCTCATAGGTGCCGGACCCGACGCCGAACCCGACGGTGGACCCGTTCGAGCGCGTCGGCGTGCGCATCGATGGCGCAACCGAGGCGTGGGCGTACCACGCCACCCGGGTCCTTCCCCACTGGCAACCCAGGGAGAACTGGGTCAGCGCTGGAGGGACTTGGTCTCGAGGAACTCCTCGAGGCCGTAGACGCCCGCCTCGCGCCCGATGCCCGACTGCTTGTATCCGCCGAACGGGGCCAGCAGGTTGTAGCGACCGCCATTGACCTCGATGCCGCCGGTGCGCAGGCGCCGGGCGACCGCGGTGGCCTCCTCGACATCGGCGCCCCAGACGCCACCCGACAGGCCGTAGGGCGAGTCGTTGGCGATGGCCACGGCTTCGTCGACGGTCTCATAGGGGATCACCGACAGCACCGGCCCGAAGATCTCTTCCTGGGCGATGACCATGTCGTTGCGCACGTTGGCGAAGACCGTGGGCTTCACGTAGTAGCCGGTGCCGAGTCCCTCGGGTGCCTCGGGTCCGGCCGTCACCAGGGTGGCACCCTCGTCGATGCCCTTGGTGGTGTAGCCGCGTACCCGGTCGCGCTGGACCTCGGAGATGAGCGGGCCGAGGCGGCCGGCACCCGTGGCTGGGGCTCCCACGGTGTAGGTGGTCTCGACCTCGTCGCGCAGGGCATC
>Ga0105044_10002569_pt1 | contig 24856 bp, 20 predicted proteins | sample MAT01_FD_78092 | JGI IMG/M metagenome (GOLD analysis project Ga0105044, IMG submission 78092) | Freshwater microbial communities from Lake Fryxell liftoff mats and glacier meltwater in Antarctica - MAT-01 | ecosystem: Environmental > Aquatic > Freshwater > Ice > Liftoff microbial mat | place... | reverse complement strand
TCCAGCGATTGGCGCCGGTCAGGAGATCGAAGCCGGCCGCGAAGGACTCGGAATCATTCTCGATCTGAGCGACTAAGGTGTCGCCTACGACCAGAGGTGATGAAGCCATGCCAAGGCTATTCGAGGCGTTCGGATAGTCGAGGGTTAAACCGCGCATCCATTGGACGCGCCCATCGAGGTCGAGGCAGATCAGGTCGTTCGACGAGTAGAGCGCGTAGATTCGCTTGCCGTCGCTGGCGGCGGTGGGCGCGGCGACATTCGTCTTTTTGTGCGACATGGTCCGGCCCGTCGCCCAAAAGCGCCGTTCCCAGATGAGGGCACCATCGGCGGCTGCGAAACAAAGGACATGGAGCTGCTTTTGTTCCGGCCCGCTCGCGGCGGTGAGAAACACCCGGTCGCCGATGAGCAGGGGACTGGAGAGTCCGCGACCAGGCAGGGCGACCTTCCACGCCTGGGTTTTCTCGCTCAACTCGGTGGGAAGCTCGGTGATGGTCGCATCGTAACCAGAGGCGTCTGGACCACGGAAATTGAGCCAATCCGCTCGAGTTAGGCAAGGGGCGAGAAGCAGCGCCCCAATGAGCACTTGGCGGGAAAATTTGGAGAGGAAACGCATGGGATATAGTCGGGGGGGCTTAGTTGGCCGGAGCAGCGGGGCGACGTGGAGCTGGTGCCGCCTCGGGTGTGGGTGGTCGATCCGTCGCGAGGAGCGCGCTGCCGCTCTCGTCGCAGATCCGAAGCTGGAACTGCCACTCGACCGTCCAATCCTGTTCCTGCTCGTTTTGGCACACTTTTACGAGGATCGTATTGCGACCTTTCTTGAGTTTGATCGGTAGGACATACTGGTCGATCCGGATGCCACGATGATATTCGTCCCGTCCGAAGAGGTATTCGCCGTTGAGCCAGATTTTCCAGGCATTCTTGCAACCGAGACGGAGTTCGGCGCGGCGGGCGGCGGGGGCATCGTATTCGGTGTAGGCGTAGCCGAGGACCTGCTTGAGAGGGGAGTAGGGCTGATTCAGATCGACCATGCCGTAGTCGTCGGAGGTGGCATAGGGCTGCCAGGCGACCATTTTGTCGTCCTTGCCGGAATAGCTCGCGGAGAGATCGATGCTTTCTTCAGGGGGGGAAACCTTCGCGAAGCCGGCCTGGTCGGTGTTGTCAAAGGGGCCGATCACATTCCAATGACTGAGAAATCCGAATTGGCGCTGGAGATCGACGGTTTGGCTCAGGCCTTTGCGAAGCGTTTTGGCGATTTCGTCGATCTGGTCCACATCGCGGGCCGCGTCGAGAGCGCTTTTGAAGGTTGTGACGCTGGCCCCCTTGTCATTGGCAGCGAAGAGCCGATTTCCCTCCTTGATCTGAAGCGCCACGGCTTCGCGACGGAGGGGCGGGCTGGGGTCGTCGATCATGCCAGGGATGAGGGTGAAGGCGTCGTCGGGGCCGAGCAGGGTATAGAGGTCGAAGGCGAGATGGCGGGCGAGGGGATCGTTCTTGCGGTCGAGGAGGAAGGCTTTGATGTTTTCGATAGGCAAACTGCCGGGAGAGTCGGCGGCATCAGCGACGATGGCTTCCACGACGGAGCGGAGCCAGTTCCTCGCCAGCGGATTGGCCTCAGCCATCGCTTCGAGCGAGGGCAGCAGAGCGAGCGAACCCTGTGCGGTGAGCGTTTGCCCCGCTTCGGCTGCATCAGGATTGCCCGATCCTTCAGGGCCGACGGCAAGGATGTGGGCGATGGGAGCTGACCATGGCTCCGCAGAAGCCACGGATGAAAGGGACAGGATTCCGACGAAAAGGGATGTTGAAATCGAGCTGAGATTCATGAGGGCAACTTACCTGTTCTGAAAGCTGCCGACAACCCATTCGATGGCGGCGAGTTAGCGTCATTGCGGAGAAACGTCGCACGAATTCCTGAGAAGTGTGGGGCAGAGGCTCTCAGGAGAAAATACGCAAGGAAGAGAATTCTCTTGAACTGTAAATTAAATGAATTACGGGTTCACCAACCGCTCCCAATTATTGAATTTTACGTCAAATCGCACAATGAAAAATCACATCGCAGTTATTCTTGGTTTTCTCGCTATCGCGGGAACAGCCGTGGCCGGAGATTACTCTTCCGGCAAGGGTGTTTCTGGAAAAGAGCCGATCTCCTGCAACCATTTTTACCTGGAAGTGTCCGGTGGATGGACTTTCCCCCCTGACCTCGATTATGATGGGGCCGAATTTGCCATGGATGATGGTTTTAATTTCGGTGGCGCGATTGGTAAGTCTCTGAACGACCGCATTGATGTGGAGTTTGAGGCCTATTACTCTGAAACCGGCTACACCGGCTTCGACGACGAGTTAAGTGGCTTGGCGCTGATGTTCAACGGATTTTATAACATTCCGATCAGCCAACGTCTCACGGCTTACGTTGGGGGTGGACTTGGTGCTCTTCAGGTTGAGTATCGTCCGGATGGAGCAGCCGATGACGCGGAGTGGGTTCTCGGGGCTCAGTCCATCGCGGGCGATCGTTACTCCGTGACCGAGTGTGTTGAACTCTTCCCGGAATTCCGCTGTCTCGCGGGCACTTCGGATGCGCTTCTCTACGGGACCGACGATGTTGAGTTCCGCACCAACGACCTGACTGCCGGTCTTCGTTTCCGCTTCTAGTCCTGACCGATCCTCTCGGAGTCAGACTCTGTCTCCGGGGATTCTGGAATTCTCAATGCGCCGCCCTTCCGTTTATGCGGGAAGGCGGCGCTTTCTTTTGTGTCGCCGACTCATCACCGATTCGGGCGGTTGCGAAGCGTTGGCCAAAAGAGGTGCGATGCATTGCAATCCTCCCGCGACTCCGAGCCTGTCATGTTTAGGTTCGCCGATTTCTCTTGGGTCCTCAGCCCACGACTCGCTCATAAAGCGCGAGGGTGCTTCTTGCAATCTCGGCCCAACTGAAGGTCTCCAATACTCTCTCCCGCCCGCATTTGCCCATGGCGGCGCAGCGGGCGGGATCGCGAAGAAGCGAGTTGATCGCAGCGGCGAGGTCGCTGGCAAATTGCGCGGGATGGATGGCCTCGAAAGGGGAGTCCGCCTGCTGGGCCAGGGGAACGAGCAAACCGGTCTCGCCGGGGAGAATGATCTCCTTCATGCCCCCGACGGCCGAGGCGACTACGGGAGTCTCGCAGGCCATCGCCTCCAGATTGATGATCCCGAAGGGTTCGTAGATCGAAGGGCAGCAAAAGACCCGGGCGTGGCTGTAAAGAATGATTTTATCCGGGGTTGGCAACATGTCGCGGATCCAGACGATCGGACCGGGGGCTTCCGCCCGGGCGGCGGCCACGGCGGATTCCATCTCGGCGGCAATCTCCGGAGTGTCGGGCGCTCCTGCGCATAGGACGACCTGAGTGCCGGGATCGAGATGACGGACCGCGTTGACGAGGTGGACGATGCCCTTTTGTCGAGTGATGCGTCCAACGAAAAGAACGTAAGGCAGGGACGGATCGATCCCAAGGCGCACGAGGGTGGAGTCGTCGAAGGTGGGGCGGTATTCCTCAGGATCGATGCCGTTGTAGATCACTGGGACTTTCTCCTCCGGGACGTCAAAGAGGCGCAGGATGTCGGCTTTGGTTTCGTGCGAGACTGCTACCACGGCATCGGCCATCTCGATAGCGGTGCGTTCGAGCCAAAGGGTGAAATCGTATCCGGCTCCAAGCTGCTCGCGTTTCCACGGGCGGAGCGGTTCGAGGGAGTGAACGGTCAGCACAAGCGGTTTGCCGTAGGCGAGTTTCGCGAGGATGCCCCCGAAGTGGGTATACCAAGTGTGGAGATGGACCACATCGGCGTCGATGTTGCGGGTGTTGAAATCGAGGCAGCGATGGAGCGCACCGAAAACCGGGTGCAGGGGAGCGGGAGCGGTGTAGCCACTCGTGTCAAGGCCGGCTCCATGGACGATGGGATTGGCTTCAGGCTCGGATTGATCTCCGAAGCAGCGAACTTCGACCTCGCAAAGACGGGCCAGTTCGCGGGCCAGGTATTGCACGTGGATACCGGCGCCCCCATAGACGTGGGGCGGGTATTCGTTGGTGAGGAGGAGGGACTTCATAGAGTGGCTACCAGAAACGTGCCGGTTGGAGATTGCAAGCCGGGAACTCTGGAGAAAGGATCTGGTGGCGTGCGTGCCAGTTTGAAAAGGCACTTCGCAATGAACTCGCGTCCCTCACCTGCGCTGGAGCAAGTGGCAGCCGGAGGTTCGCTCGGGATCCGGTTTTGAGGAGATCCTGGGGACGACCACCGTGTTCCCTCCCCGGCGCTGTCTGGCCATCTTTGGGTTGTCTTGCTCAAATCTCCACCGTGCTCTTCCACTGCGCCACGACGGGGGTGTGTGGATGCCGCGCGCTCAGTGACTCCCGCAATCCCTCGGCTTGTTCCGGCTCGCCGTGCACGAGGAAGATGTGCTCTCGCGTTCCGCTCATGGCGTCGAAGTAATCGAGCAGCTCACTGTGGTCGGCGTGACCGCTGAACGAGTCGAGGATCTGGACATCGGCACGCACGCTGAATTTGTCTCCGAGGATGGGCACCTCAGCCCAGCCTTCACGGATCTTCCATCCCAGCGTTTGTTCGGCGCAGTAGCCGACGAAAAGGATCGTATTGCGCGAGTCCTCGATCGAGTTCCGGAGGTGATGCAGCACCCTCCCGGCCTCGCACATGCCCGAGGCGGAAATGATGATCGCCGGACCATCGATATGATTCAGATTCTTCGACTCGGTCACTTTGCGCACCAGCGTGAGATTCTCGAAGCCGAATGGATCGCGTTTTTCATAGAGGAAGTCTTGGACTTCCTTGTTGAAGCATTCCGGGTGGATGCGGAAAATCTCGGTCGCGCCGACCGCCAGCGGGCTGTCCACGTAGATCGGTACCTCCGGGATGGCCCTCGCCTCCGTCAGCTCGTGCAGCGCAAAGATGAGCTGCTGGGTCCGCTCGACCGCGAAGGCCGGGATGATCACCTTGCCCCTTTTGTCCAGGGCCCGGTTGAGCACTTCGGCGAGGAGATCATTGGCCTGGGCGGGAAGCTCGTGTTCGCGTTTGCCGTAGGTGCTTTCCATCAAAAGTATGTCGATGTCTTTGGCCGCGACGGGATCGGAGAGGAGCTCGTTGTTGCTCCGCCCGACGTCGCCGGAGAAGAGCAGGCGGCGCTTCCGACCGCCCTCATCGATCTCAAGCAATACCTGAGCTGAACCGAGGATGTGGCCGGCGTCGAGAAAGGTCAGATTCACGCCGGGAGCGATGGGCATGCTTCGCTCGTAGCCGAGGTTGACGAATTGCTTCATACAACGGTCCGCGTCCATTTCGCTGTAGAGCGGTTCGAGGTCTGGCAGTCCCTCCTTGGCACGGCGTTTGTTGAGCCATTTGTTGTCTTGCTCTTGAATGTGGGCGCAGTCCGCCAGCATGATCTGGCAAAGGTCGCGGGTGGCGAACGTGGAGTAAATGTTCCCGCGATAGCCCTTTTTGGTCAGACTGGGAAGATTGCCGCTGTGATCGATATGAGCGTGGGAGAGCACCACGGCATCGATAGTGGCCGGATCGTAGAGGAAAATCCGGTTCCGTTCGGCCGATTCTTCGCGGCGGCCCTGGAAGAGTCCGCAATCGAGAAGGATGCGGGCTCCATTGATTTCAAGGAGATGCTGGGAGCCGGTGGTGGTTCCGGCGGCCCCGCAAAAAGTGATTTTCATGCGAGCTAGATAGCGGTTTCCCCCCGTCCCTGCAAGCTTTCGTAGGAAAAATGAGGCCGGGTATCTTTTTTGATTTAGATGCTTAAACCATAAAATTTATAGGAATTATGTAAAAATTTTGAAAAAAATCGGCAAATGAGAGGAAAAATGATTGCTAAGATTATAAAGTTAGTTTAACTTTCAACTATGCAAAGGATTCAGACCACCTTAATTATTACCGCCGCAGCCGCTGCGCTTTGGACTCCCGTTTCAGCCGCCGAGGCCGACCTCAAATCTCTCGATACGCGTCTCAGCCGGATCGAGTCGCGCTTGAACGGCTTGGAGGGCCAGCCGAGCCGAGCCGGGTATACCTATGAAGACGCCACCAATGACGCCACCAATGGCGGAGGAGGGAGAATTGGCGAGCAAACCTATAAGATCAAAGACGGAGACACCATCGGCAGCATCGCCCGTGACCACAGTGTGGAGCGTGCCGACCTTCTTGCCGCGAATCGTCTCAGCGAAGGACAGCCCATCTACATCGGAGAGTCGATTTTGATTCCCGGCAAAGGAAGCGACAGCCGCCAGCAATCGGCTGATACCGGAACCCCGGGCCCAAAACAGCAGGGGAAACCGACTCCGCCCCCGGCACCTTCCAACCAAGGTGGCCGCGTCCACGCCGTCAACAAAGGTGATACCCTGATGGCCATCTCCCGGCAATACAACACCCCGGTTGATGCGATCAAATCCGCCAACGGGCTGCGCAACGACACCATCACTCCCGGTCAGAAGCTCAGCATCCCCGCCGCAGGAGCCCTGCAAGCCGCAGCGCCGAAAGCACCCGGCAAGACTCCCGCCACCCCGGCTTCGAATGCAGGCGAGACCTACCAATACGACAACCCGCTGCTCCGCAATGACGAAACGTATGGCTTTTACACCGTGACGAAGGGAGACAATCTCTTCGGGCTGGGCAAGGACTTCTTCTCTTCGATGTCCGAACTGCAGCGCCTCAATGGTCTCGGCGGCAGCAGCGTGATTCACCCTGGTGACGAGTTGATCGTTCCGACCAGCAAATACAATGCTTACCACAGCGAAGGCTCGATGGCCAATCGCTAAACCCTTTTCGGTCGGGGCTCGTTGCCCCGAAAGTCCGATGATCCTTTGTCTCCGCGTGATCTCTTGAGATTGACGAGTGACAGAACTGAGTGGTTAAAAAAAGCCCGGCCTTCCGAGTGGGAGGTCGGGTTTTTTGCGTTCCATTCACGGCGGAGAAAGGGGGCGCGCCACATTGGCGGGAGCCGATTCAAGCGGGATTTCTGGTGCAGGAGCCGCCGGAGCCGCCGGGAGGATAAGGGCCTCAGCGGATACCCGCATTTCACCGGAATCGATGGCGGTGGCATCGGCGATGATGCGGCGGGAGATCAGGCTTTTCGCAATGCCCGCAGTGGTTAGGAGGGAAGTCGCTTCATCCAGCCGACGCTCGCAGAGATAGTCGAGCAGGGCGGCCGGGGCATCGCTGGCTTTGATCGCCTCAAGGCGGATCGCTTGACCTTGGAATGTGGGGGAGTTCAGCCGGGTCAACATGTCGGCGAGATTTTGGTCCTGATTGCTTTGGAACAGGGCGGTGTTCCGGGAAAAGAGAATCCTGCCGACCGGAGCGAAGGGATCACCTGGAAGTGGTATCGGGATCGGACTTTGGGGAATCGGCATTTCCAGTGGAGTCGCCAACATGGTTAAGGTGGTCGGGGCGGCTTCGGTAGCGGACTCCTCAAGGGGAGAGGCCCGGAGAGGGAGCGGGGTAAGAGGAGGGGAGGGCGTCAAGTCGGGCGCAGCTTTGCTGACAAAGCTCTCCACCCGGTCCAACATCGCGATCAGGCCGGGGAGTTTGTGAACGCCGATACCGGGCGGCTCGAAGCTGGCGCCCCGGCGACGGCGGGCTCCCCCGCCTCTCGTTGAAGTCGATTCGTCGGTGAGCAGCAGGTCGGGGCGGGGCAGGTCGTCTGTGGAGACGATGCAGATTCGATTGACGAGTCGCCGGGTCGTCAGGAGCGAGCGGAGTCTGACCGTCAGGGCGGAGAGCGTGACTTGACTGTCTGTCAGTCCGCCGATCACGATGCGATCCGGCCAAATCTCAAGGCGGCCTTCGACGGTCGAGATCCCCAGTTCAGCGAGCAAAGGACGCAGATCAGCAAGCGCGGGGAACGCGGGGGCCGGGTCAAAGACCACACCGCTCACGTCAATCGTATGCTGGGGGCAGGCCGAAGCCAAGGTCGCCTGAATCTCCGCTGCGAATGTTTCATCCGGCAGACCGCCGCTAAGCAGAATGGTGCGCTCTTTGATGTCCACTTGAAAGTCGGCGGTGTTTCCGCCGGACGCGCTCTGCCAGAGCGCTGCCAGCCCCATGGTCAGTAGAGCACTGCAGCAAGTTCGTGATGGAAAAGGCGATGTCATGCGCATCCAGGATGAGGCACAAGTTCAAGGCCACCAGGACAAAGACAGTAGAGCCCTTCTCTTGGGGGAAAGTCAATCGTTCGGAGAGCATCGCACCTCTTCCGTCCTTCTCCCAGAAACCCGTTGCTTCCCGCCCGCGATTCGCTTTGTTAACGCTACCGTTCGCGGTGCCCATGGCCGACATCGATTCTCTCAAGCAAGCTCTAGCCGTCTCCCCGAGGAATATTCCGCTTCTTTTGATGTTGGGGGACGCCTTTCTGGAGCAATTTAGCTTCGACGACGCCCGACAGGTCTTCGGCGAAGTTCTCGCCATCGAGCCGGGCAATCCCGTGGCTCGCACCCAGCTCGCGCAATTGCTGGAGTTCGAGGGCCGCTCCTCAGAGGCGATCCTCCGGCTCGAGCAGGTCTGTGGCGAGCACCCACTTTTCGCCCCCGCCTGGAAACTGCGTGCCAAACTCGCCCTCAGCGAGAATCGGGGCCGGGAGGCCAGGGAGTATTATGACCGTGCTGTAGCCCTCGATTCGATGGTGCGCGACGAGGACCTCCTCCGACGGATCCGCCAGGCCGGCGGCAAACGCAGCGCCGAGGACGCCCGCGAGCCGACCCCGCAGATGAACGCCGACTATTCGGCGAATGCCTACTACGATCCGGCCTTCGAGGACGACGACTTCGACGATCCTTACGACGACGACCTCGATCTTGAGCTGGAGTTCGAGCAGCGCACCGACGTGAATTTCTCCAAGGTCGGGGGCATGGAGTCGGTCAAAGAAGACATTCGCATGAAGATTCTCTACCCCATGGAGAATCGGGCTCTCTTTGAAGCCTACGGCAAGAAAATCGGCGGCGGCGTGCTTCTTTACGGACCTCCCGGATGTGGAAAAACCCTGATCAGCCGGGCGACTGCAGGCGAGATCAAAGCCAAGTTCCTCAGCGTCGGGCTCCACCAAATCCTCGACATGTGGATCGGGAAATCGGAGGAGAAACTGCACGAAGTCTTCGAGATGGCACGACGCAATGCTCCGGCGGTGCTCTTTTTCGACGAAGTCGATGCCCTCGCGGCGGATCGCAAAGACATGCGGACCTCGGCCGGACGCACCCTCATCAACCAGTTTCTCTCCGAACTCGACGGAGATTCCGCCAAAAACGACGGGGTTCTCGTGCTGGGGGCGACCAACGCTCCCTGGCATCTCGACTCCGCGTTTCTGCGCCCTGGTCGCTTCGACCGGCTGGTGTTCGTCCCGCCGCCGGACGAGGCCGCCCGCACGGAGATCGTCCAAATTCTCGCCGATGGCAAACCGGTCTTCGGGCTAGATCCTGCTTCGCTCGCCAGCAAGCTCAAGGATTTCTCTGGAGCGGATATCAAAGCCGTCTTTGAACAGGCCATCGAAGGAGCCCTCTCGGAGGCCATGAAAACCGGGAAGATCGTTCCAGTCACCCAAAAAGATCTTCTCAAAGGGGCCAAAACGGTGCGACCCAGCACGCGCAAGTGGTTCGAGAGCGCTCGCAACTACGCCCTCTATGCCAACCAAAGCGGTTTCTACGACGATATTCTCCACTACCTCGGTCTGGAGCGCTGAGCCGGCAGTTGGGCGAAGCGGGAGACCCCCACGATGAGTGAATTCGCCCACGGGCTTTTGTTGCAGGACCAGGGACGTCTGGAAGAGGCGGAAGCGTGTTTTTACAGCGTGCTCGCCCAGGAGCCGGAGAATGACTATTGTTATTTCCGCCTGTCCCTCTGTCAGATGACTCAGGAGGGCAAAAAGCAGCGCGCCCTTGAGTCGGTTGAGGCGGCGATTCGGCTGCAACCCCTCGACTCGACCTATCATGCGATCCGCGCTGTTATTCTCGCGGCCTTGCGGCGAGGGACGCAAGCACTGACCGCAGCGGAAGAGGCCATCAGCCTGGCCCCCGAGGACGCCCTTGCCAGAGCAGCCAAGGCCAACGCGCTGAGTTCGATGGAACGCTGGGCGGAGTCCGAGCAGTGGTGCCTACTGGCGCTGGAGTGCGACCCTGATCACAGCATGGCGGCGAATCTGCTCGCCCACGTCCTGCGGATGCAGGGAAAATCGGTGGAAAACGCCGATGCGGTGGCCGCTTTGCTCGCGGCGGATCCAGAGGACAGCATGGCTCATGTCAACGCGGGGTGGAGCGCTCTGCAGCGCGGTGATCGGAAGCAAGCGGAAGTTCATTTTCGCGAAGCTCTCCGGCTTGACCCGGAATCGGACGTCGCCCGCACCGGTTTGATCGAATCGTTCCGCGCGCGATCTGTTTTCTATCGGGCTTATCTGGCTTACACGTTTTTTCTGCAACGCTTCACGGCGGGCAAGCAGTGGGCGATCATGATCGGGCTCTATGCGATCTATCAGATCGCCCGCGCGAATCTGAAGCTGATCGATCCCCGTCTATCGGTGGGCTTCGTATTCCTCTGGCTCGCGCTGGTCTTTTGGATCTGGCTCGCGCCGGGGGTGGGGAATTTTTTGATTCTGATGGATCGCTCGGCTCGTCTCGCGCTGGATCGCCAGGGCGCGTGGCTGGGGCTGGCGGTGGGTGGTGGGCTCACGCTGGGCGCAGTCTTGCTGGCGGGCGGCTGGTATCTCGGCATCATCCCGCTGCTGCTCGCCGGGGTCGGCATTCTCGTTTCGACGGTTCCGGCTTCGTTGACCTTCGGCAATGAGTCGCGAACGGGGCGTTGGGTATTCGGTGGGATCACCGGGCTTGCTTATGCGGCTTCGATTTTCCTACCGCTGCTCGAAGCGTTCCGACTTGATGCGAAGACCCTCCATCCCTTGACGGCCCTGATCGGCTCGGTCGTTCTGCTCGCAGCCATGCTTTGCACTTGGCTCGGCAATGTGCGGGCGCTGCGGCAGGGGGATGAGGGCTAGGAGCCTGTCGGACTTAGCCAGCCCTGCTGCGAAAATCGGGGATTCGGCCCAATTTCCCCTCGTTTTCGTCATTTGTGTTCACACAAACTCCTCAAACTCATGAAAATTCTGACTCGACCCCCAATTCCCTCGCTCAGACGCTCTCAGTCCGACAGACTCCTCGGCCCAAAGAAAAAGGCGAGTCTCGCGACCCGCCCTCTTTGAAAAAACCAAAAACTGAGGGAGAAAACACTCAGGCTTGCTCGCGGTCGTCACGGGTCTTCACCGCGGAAGCCGCTTTCCCGATCCGGTTGCGGAGGTAGTTCAATTTGCCACGACGCACCTTGCCGCGCTTGAGGACCTCGATCTGGGCGATTTTGGGAGAGTGGAGTTGAAAAGCCCGCTCAACGCCTTCGCCGGAGGAGATCTTCCGCACGGTGAAGGCTTGGTTGATGCCCGCGCCACGGCGACCGATGACGATCCCTTTGAAAATCTGGATCCGCTCCTTGCCGCCCTCGACCACGCGGGAGTGGACGTTCACCGTATCCCCCGCCGCAAAGTCGGGGGTATCGGTTTTCATTTGCTCGCGCTCAATTTTATCAATCACGTTCATACTGTCTGGAAGCGGGGTAGGGTAGGGAAAGAGCCGCGACGCCGTCGCCTGGGCGGGGCCCATGGCTCCCGTCGGGCGGGCGCGTATGTTCCACCATGAGGAAACAAAAGGCAACGGATTTCCCGAAGAATTTTTGTTGCACGAAATTCCTTTCGCGTATACGGTCCGCTCCCCTAACCAAGGCAGCCTGTTTCGGCAGATTGCCAATACCGTGGAGCGGTAGCTCAGTTGGTTAGAGCGCTGCCCTGTCACGGCAGAGGTCGCGGGTTCAAGTCCCGTCCGCTCCGCTCTTTTTTCTGTTGTAGCCCGCTGTTTCTCAGCGGGTTTTGTGTTTGGCGTTTCCTGAGAGGCTGCCAAATAGAAGGGACACCGTTTCCCCCTCGTTTTTAGAAAGAAGCGGGAGGAAGTTAAGACCTATCGATCCCGCGAGAGCACCTGCGATGATGTCTATCTCACCGATCTCTAATACGTGGGAATGATTCGGCGGCGGAATGACCGGCGAGATTTCGCTGATGCCGGATCATTCGCTCAGGGGAAGCTGGGTCATAAGGCGAATGGACGAGTTCCCACGTCACTTGATCCGACCGATTGGGAGTTGATAAGGGCGCTCAGAAAAGGTGCGAATGATCGGTCGACCATGGCCTCAGGCCTTCTCGCAGAATTTCGCCCGCACGATTGTTCCGGAACTCCGATAGAACGGGAGCATCGGCTGAATAGGAACCGAGAACCTCGGCGATTGCTTCGATCCGCTTTCCTCCGCCGTGATGAAGATTCCAGTTTGAGAGGCGCACGGGGACAAGATGAAGTCTTTGGCGAAAGACGGTAAGCCACGGATCAACTGCGGCATTTCAAAGAAGTTGTTTCCGGGCAGGACAAGGGGAGCCGGGACGGGAGAAACCCCGACGCGCCGCCGCAGCGCATCTTCGATCCTGATCACAGTATGTCTCGCAAGGACTGCTCGGGATTCCCGTTTTTAACGCCTCGGCTCCCATCCCTCCGAAGGCCCGGGGTCGGAGGTGGTTCGGTCCGCGCATGAACCAACATAGCTGAGCCGGGGCTGCTGCTAGAAATCCGTGCTCGCTTCTTTCAGATCGAGTTCCTTGATCCACGTATTGCGATAGCGGATGTCATGACCCTCGCATTGGAGTTTCAGGCCCTGCGGTGTGTCGGTGATGCCTTTGCCGCCGTCATTCCCGCCATCGATGCCGGAGTTGGGACCGCCCCAGACTTGGTTGATCTGCACCTTGTCGTGCACCTTCTTGCCGTTGAAATACATGGTAACCATGGCCTTCTCGCTCAGCTTGCCATCCTTGAAGCGGGCCGCGCGAAAGACGAGGTCATAGCTGTTCCACTTGCCGAGGCCATTGAAGGCCTCATAGGGCGATTCGGTCTCGTTGATCACCGCCCCCATGCCATGTTTGGTTCGGTCGCCTTCCTGGATCTGAATCTCGTAGCGGTTCTGGAGATACACACCGCTGTTACCTTTGGGATTCATCACGAGGAACTCAATGTGCAGGCGGAAGTCGCGATAGGTCTTGTTCGTCACGATGTCCGCCGCGCCGTATTTGCCACCGTCGGCAGCGCGATCATCTGTCATGAGACAAGTGCCGCCATCCGTGGGGTCCTCGACGATCTTCCACTTGATCGGCAGCGAGGAAGCAAATCTAGGCCCCTGCCAGTAAGTCCACTTGGAGTCCAGCATCTCGCGCGTGCCGTCGATAATGACTTCGGCGTTCTCGATGGGCTGGGCACCCACGCCGATGTTCTTGTCCTGGGCGAGGAGCGGCGTTGCGATGAGGAGGAGGAGGATCAAAATGGTTTTCATGGCGACAGGGGTGGGCACCGATACGGCTGGAATTTCTTTTTTCAACCGGTCCGCGCTCATGCCGTCGAAGGTCCGGTGTCGGAGGTGGCCGAAGACGGGATCCGAGGCAGTCTGAATCGAGCATTCGACAGAGGTCTGTGCGGAAAACAGGGATGTGCACGGAATGGCATGGAGAAAATTCGGGCGCGAATCGGTCCTACCCAAGTCAAGTCGGGCTGTGTAATTTCGCACCTATGATGAATCGACGTTCACTCCTTCAGACCGGGGGCCTCGCCCTCGGGGCCGGTTTGCTCTCTCCGCTCGGATCGGAAACCCACGCCGGACAATTCACCGGGAAGATCCGCAAGTCACTGAAATGGAGCATGATTGCCCAACGGGACAAGATGCCCCTGCTCGAGGTCTTCAAGAAACTCCGCGAGTGCGGCTATGAGGGCGTCGAGCCTCGCGTCAGCGAGGTGGTTCCGGAAAATGCCGACGAGTGGATCGCGGCGAGCCGCGAGAGCGGAGTGATCATCGACGGCACGGTCGCGGCGGGATGGGACGACCTTCCCGGAGCGATCGATCTAACCAAGCGACTCGGCGGCGACTCCATGCTTGTCGTGGCGCGTTACGACCTGAAACAGCCGATCCAGCCGCAATGGGATCTCTGGCGAGACACGTTCAAGGAGGTCGGGCCGCTCGCTGAAAAGCATGGTGTGAAGATCCTCGTCGAGAATGTCTGGGCAACTTTCCTCATCAGCCCTTTCGACATGGCCCGCTTCATCGATGAGATCGGGCATCCCTTCGTGCAGGTTCATTTCGACATCGGGAACATGGTGCGCTGGGGAGTGCCCGAGCATTGGGCGCAGGTCCTCGGGAAGCGCTCCCTGAAGCTCGACATCAAGGAATATGACCTGAAAAAGGCAATGAATGAGGGCATGGGCAAGGGCTTCGATGTGCCGTTGGGTGAAGGCAGCATCGACTGGCCTGCCGTGCGGACCGAGCTGGCCAAGATCGAGTTCACCGGCTGGGCTGCGGCCGAGGTCGCGGCAGGGGATTGGGAATATCTTGCCGATGTCGCTACTCGAATGGATCGGGTTCTGGATCTCTGAAGCGGAGAGGTGCGATGCCTCTCCAGTTCTTCAACAAAAATTTCTTAAGGAAGGGTATCTGCTCCTGGCCATTCACGTTTCAACCCTTGCGTTCCGTTCCCGCCTCATCGCGTCCCTGTCTAAAGTCGGCGCGACCGCCCAGACTCTCCGGATGAATGGATCCCACCGTCTTCTTCTTTTTCTTCCGGTCGTTTTGCCGGTCGTTGTCCTGACGGCGCAGGTGATGTCAGCCGGGGCAGCCGGGGCCACCGATGAGGAACTCCCCGTGATTCGTCGCAGCTTTGCCGAGGTGGTGGAACCCGTTCCGCAATTCACCGATGGACGGTTCGAGCCGGCACAGGGAGAAACGATCTCGTGGATTGGCGGCACCGAGGTCGCTGATTTGGATCGTTATCCTTTTCTTGAGAGCGCCATTCAACTCGCCTGGCCGACTCGGGATCTCCACTTTCGCAATCTCGCCTGGCAGGGCGACACCGTCTATCGGCAGGCCCGGCCGCTGTATTTCTACACGATAAAGAGTGATCCCCAGCCAGGGAGCATCGCCGATCACCGCGAACGCACCGAGCCCGGTATTATTTTTATCGCCTTCGGCAAGATGGAGTCGCTTGAGGGGCCGGAGCGTCTCCCTGACTTTGTTGCGGCGTATGCGGAGCTGCTCGACGATCTCGCGCCGCTCACCAGTCGCGTCGTCCTCGTCGAACCGACCCCGTTTTTTCACAGCGGACCTGCGGAGGCCTACGCGAGTGAGCGGAGCTTTGTGCTATCGTCCTATGTCGAAGCGATCAAACGGTTGGCGGCGGAACGCGACCTCCTCTTCGTCCGATCCGGCACCGAATGGAACGCCGGGATGTCCGACAACGGCGTCCATCTCAACGAAGCGGGTCATCGTATCTTCGCTTGGGTGGTTCGTGACCAAATCGGGGCGAGTCAGCGACAGAAAGACAGCCCGTCCCTCCACGACGCCATCGTGCGCAAGAATCTGCTCTGGCAGCAATACTACCGGCCGACGAACTGGGCCTTTCTCTTTGGCGACCGTCAGAGCGTCCCGGCCTCGCGGGATGACAAAAATCGCGATGAGCGCTGGTTCGTTCGGGAGATCGATGCCCTGCCCGGATTGATAGCGGAGGCCGAGGCCGACATTCACCGATACGCGAAGGAGGCGGCGAAATGAAAAAAGCGATTCTATGCCCCGTGATATTCGTTGCCCTCGCCGGACCGCTCCTCGCGATCAGTCCTGACAATGCCCCCACTTCCGATCCCTCGCCTGCGGCCGAGCTGGCGTCTTTTGTCATACATCCTGACTTCGAGGTGAGTCTCTTCGCCGACGAGTCCCTCGGCATCGCCAATCCCGTTGCGATCCAGTGGGATCATCGCGGCCGACTCTGGGTCCTTTGCACTCTCGCCTACGCGCAACTCAAGCCCGGGGAGAGGCCCGATGACAGGCTCTTCATTCTCGAAGACACCGACGGAGACGGCAAGGCCGACAAGTCTATCCTGTTTGCCCACGGGCTCAACATGCCGATGGGATTCGCCCTCGGTCACGGCGGTGCTTGGATCGCGGAAGATGCGGACCTCGTCTTTCTCAAAGACACCGACGGGGATGATCGTGCCGATGAAAAGCGAGTCGTCCTGACCGGCTTCGGCACGGGCGATACCCATCAGAATATCAGCAACCTGGTCTTCGATGCGGGCGGGTTTTTGTATTTCAGTCAGGGGCTTCATTCCTTTTCCCAAGTGGAGACACCCTGGGGAGTTTCGCGAGGGGATACGGCCGGTTTCTGGCGTTTCGACCCGAGGCTGACACGGCTCGATCCTTTCGGATTCCCCTCGATGATGAGTCAGAATCCCTGCGGCATTGCTCTTGATTGCTGGGGGGCTCTTTTTGTCAAAAGCAACGGGCCTCACCTCGGCTTCGCGACGCCGGGACTCGTGCCGACGACCCATTCCCGCGAGCTGATGCAGTTCGCCCAGGTCGGGCAGACGCCCGGAAAAAGCATGGGCGGCGACATCGTCACGTCCGCGCATCTACCCGATTGGATTCAGGATCATGCGATCATCGCCGGTTACTTTGCGCGTGAGGTCTCGGCCATCCCGCTCGTCGAGGACGGGGCCGGATTCGCTGCCTCGCCTCCGGTGCAACTTATCTACGGAGGGCATGAAAGTTTCCGTCCCGTGGATATCCGTCAGGGGCCCGACGGGGCGATCTACATCGCGGACTGGTTCAATCCCATCATCAATCATTATCAGGTCTCCCTGCGCCATCCCGACCGCGACTACACCCACGGACGCATCTGGAAGCTGAGCGCCAAAGGGCGGGATCCGGGGAAAGTGCCCGATCTCGCCACGATGGGAATCGGGGAACTGGTCGGGCAATTGCGCGCTCCCGAGCGCTGGCCGCGCGAGCAGGCGAGGCGACTGCTAAGTGACCATGCCGAGACCGGGACCGTCGTCGCGGAGCTGAAAAAGGGGATCGCGGAGTGGACCGCCGATGACCGCGTCGCTCTCGTCGAAGCCGCCGGGGTGCTTGAGTCACTCGGAGCGGTCGATGCGAGTCTGCTCGATTCTCTCATGGCTTCGGGCGAGCCCCGGGTTCGCGCCGTCGCGGCGCGGATCATGGCCCGCAGTGCCGGGCCGATTCCCGACGCGGCGGAGCGTCTCGCGAAACTGCTGACCGACCCGCATCCCCGTCCGCGCCTTGAGGCGGTAATCGCGTGTGCGAACCGGCCCGAGCCCGATTCGCTCAAGCTCGCCCTCACGGCCCTTGATGCCGGGCCGGATCGCTTTGTCGGGTATTCGCTGAGCCAGGCGGTCTTTGCGCTCGAACCGCAATGGCTCCCGGCTTTGCAAAGCGGCGGCGCGGGATTTGAAAAACCGGCCCACCTCGTCTTTGTCCTCGAGACCTACGGGGGCGAGGTCTCGGCCGATCTCGCGCGGAAAGCCCTCGGCGGCGAACTACTCCCGGCGGACCGCAGTCGTCTTCTCGCGGTGCTCGCCCGGCTCGGAAATGCCGCCGACCTCGGGATGGTCTTTTCCCACGCCGTGACGACGGGAGATGCCGATCTGATCGCGGCTCTCTCTGATGCCGCCGGGACTCGCCGGATGATTCCGACGACACCTTTTGAAGATGAACTTCGCACCCTGCTCGGCTCTGAGTCGATCGACCTTCGTCTGGCCGCCTTTCGCCTCGCGGGGCTCTGGAAAGTCGGCGCCTTGGCGACCGATGCGGAGCGTGTCACGCTTGACGAAACGGTTCCGATTCCGCTCCGCTCTGCCGCGATGAGCGCCCTGGCAAGGCTCAACGGGAAGGCGGCGACCACTACTCTTCTGCCGCTGCTCCTGGAAAAGGAAACGTCGATGGATCTCCGGCGGGCCGCCCTCGACTCTCTTGCAGTGGCCGACCTCACCAGTGCCGCCGCCACTGTCGCCGAGATGATCGCAGACCCCAGGAAAAAGGAGGACGCTTTTTTGCTGCTGCCCTCGCTACTTGCTTCAACAGGAGGCCCGCCCGCCTTTGCCGCGGCGTTGGTCTCGAGCACCGCACCCGACTCCGCCACTGCCCAGGAGATCCTCAACGCGATGAACCGCCTCGGCCGCACCGATGCGAAACTGACCCCGCTCTTGAATCAAGCCATTGGTCGTCAGAGCGGTGCCCCCGACTACGATCCCGGGCGTGTCGCCGCCGTCGTCACCGCGATCCGCGAGGGCAGGGGCGATGCGAAACGCGGGGCCGAAGTCTATCGGATGGCCCAGCTCGCCTGCACCGCCTGTCACCGTGTCGGCGACGAGGGTGGCGTGATCGGTCCTTCTCTGAACGGCGTCGGAGCCGGGATGCCGCTCGATCAGATCATTGAGTCGATTCTCTGGCCCGATCGCCAGATCAAAGAGGGCTTCCAGGCCGTCGCCTTCACGACGACCACAGGGGCGGCGATCATCGGTTACATCGAACGCGAAGGGGATGACATCGTCTGGTATCGCAACACCGCGACGCCCTGGATCGTGCCCCTCGCGAAGAAGGACATCGAAAGCCGCGAGGCGATCCCCACGCTGATGCCGCCGCAGTTGACCACGAGCCTGACGGACGCAGAATTCCTCGATCTCGTGGCATATCTCGCTTCGTTGAAGGGATAGGGAAAGCGGACGCTTAACCTCCTTCACGAGACGGAGCAGATTGAGACGCTGATTCATCGGCAGTGTCTGCGGGAGTTGGGTCAGGGGTGATCGCTCAGATTCGTTCCCGGCCTCGCAGTTCAGCATTGAAGTTTGCTGAGAAAGGAAAGGGGGGCGGCGATTGGATATTGAAATTCCCGCGCAACCGGTTCGTCCTTTCTCGGTTGAATCGCGGTCATCAACACCTATGAAACTTCGCCGCACACTTCTATTTCTTCATCGTTGGGTGGGTGTGGGCTCCGGACTGGTGATCCTGGTCGTGTCGGTTTCGGGAGGAATCCTGGTCTTCAAGGAAACGCAGGATCGCTTGCTGAACCCCCGACTTTTCCCCAAGACTGTCGTTGCCGTCGAAGACCGGGTCCCTGTATCGGAAGTGATCGAGGGACTTCACCTGCAACATCCGGAAATGCGAATCGTCGGCATTCGTCTGCCGCGTGGTGAGAAGGATTCCCTGGTTCTGTTCAGTGGCAATAACGCGGTCTATTGCGATCCCGGATCCGGGGATATTCTGGGCATTCGACCTCGCATAAATCAGTGGTCGCAGACTTTTGTGAAGCTGCACGTGAATCTCCTGTTGGGGACAACCGGGGGATTGGTGGTGGAAATCGCGACATGGATCACGGCATGTCTCGCGATCACCGGTTTGTGGCTTTGGGGGCCGCTGCGAATTCTTTGGTTTCGACGACGGCCGGGTTTTCGCCGCTTTCATCTCGATTTGCACAGTGTTGCCGGCTTGTATTCCTCTCTGTTTCTCCTCCTGATTTGCGGAACGGGAATTACGATGAGGCACTTTCATCCCGAACATCCCCGACCGCCGATTTCCACTGCAGCAAACCCGGATGGCCATCGTGTCAGTGTGGATACGGTGATTCATTCGGCAGAACAATCGTTGCCTGGGGCGATCGCCGCTGCCGTTGAAATGCCTCTACCGAATCCTCATGCCGTGTTTCGTATTCAACTGGCATTTCCGGAAGATGGCTCGCCTGCTGGACGAAGCGTTGTCTTCATCGATCAATTCAGCGGAGATACTCTCGCCGTTGAAAGTTCTCGCGAAGGTCGAATCGCGGAACGATACGGGGATCTCCAACTCTCACTGCACACGGGTGCAGTCGGCGGCACGACTACCCGATGGATTGCGTTGCTCACGTGCATCGCATTGGTCATGCAAATCTGGAGTGGCTACGTGCTTTGGTGGAAGCGGAAAGGTTGAACCGTCCGGCCTGTTTCTCGAAGCGACCACTATCGAAGACGACCTCCGGGATTTTCTCAATCAGTGGCCTGATCAAGACTCTCGAAAGTGGCGGTCATCTCCAGTTGATGCCCCGGCCCGCGTCCGTCCCGCCCCGGGAGCTTCGGGCAGACGCCTTCGAGGATCCCGCGGATTGCGTGAAATTTACCTGAAGCCTGATCCGTGGACACGAGGGCGTCGACCTTGGTTGAGAATCGCGTTTCCATGCCGTCATCCAGAGTGAGAATCGCATCACCGGTGAGGCTTGCCCAGGCTCCGTCTTCATTGGTTCCGAGAGGCGCTAAATTTAGGCTGCCTTCGACCGCGCTGATCGCTCCGGTGTTCTGCATGATCGCCGGCGGGTAGAAGTGACTGAGGATGGAGAAAAGATCCTTTGCCTTGATGGAGCGCGTGCCGCTTTCCGCCTGAGTTGTTCCGCCAAGAGCGGCCTTGCATTCGTCTCCCAGGAGAAAAGGCTCCGCGACGGAGGAGAGATACTGCGAAAGTTGAGATCCCGGGGAGATGGAGAGAAGGAGACGGGCGTCCGCAGGAGTGCCGTCGGGAAGCGTTTTCGGTAGCGCGAGAACGGGGCATCTGTCTGCGGTCGGAGGCTCGGGAACGGTGAGTTCGCTCGAGAACTGGCGCACGCTCTCGGCGAAGAACTGGCCCGCCTTGTTGCGGTCAAAGCCGAAGCTGCTCACATTGTTGTTCGGAAAGGCGTTGAAGAATGCCTCCACCTCGCCGTCAGGCCTGAGGATGAAGCATTTGATGTTGCTTTGATCCACCACCGATCCCGCGGCCGTGTCATGAATGCGGGCCACCTCCGGGGGCATTCCCGAAGGGTTGCGCAGGTCCGTATGGCCGCTCCAGGAGGTGACGATGAACCCTCGGAGCGCTTCGATTACTTCGGCATGGGAGAGACAACTGCCCCTCACGTGATCCGCGTTGGCTCAACAGTGCCCCGAACCGAAGTTCGACGGTCCGGAGATATTGGTCACGTGGATGAAGAGAACCGGCCGACGTTCGTTCTTGGCCCGGTCGAGAGCCGTGGAGAGTTGGTCTTCCCAATCCAGTTTCCAGATGGCGAGTTGCTCGGCGGAGGGCTGGGCTGTTTCGAATCGTCCGGAGAAGCTTTGGATCGCTTCGTCGAGGGGCGCGGCGAATGACGTTGAGAGGTAGAGAAACGCGAGCAGCGCAGGGAGAGTGAGTGCTTTCATCAGCTGGACTAAACCACTTGAAAGCCCGATAGTTCTGGACTTCGCAAAAATATTTTGCCAGGTCGGGAGACGAAAACACGGTGCCGCCCGAGTCCCCACTTTCGGGGTTACTCCTCGGCAAAGCGCCTGAAGAGATCCTCCACACCGGCCGTGGCGGGGTCGTCGCGGTGGAAGACAAAGCGCCACCGGAAGGTCAGGGTGTCACCTGCGGGGATGGTCATTTCGCCGGACTTGGGGTCTTCCAGATTCTCAAAGAAATGCTTTCCAAACACATTCGCGGTCACGAGACCGTAGGTTCGCGAATGCCAATAGGTGGGGTAGCGGGGATTGGAGGGATGATCGAAAATAGCGACCCCGACCGGTTCGCCAGCGACTTCACCGTAGGCATCGACCCAGCGCGCCCGCTTGCCCCAAGTTGCTTCTCCTTCGACCCCTTCGCTGTTGAGGAGATGGCCGGAGGCGGGAACGGTATCGTTTCCCTTGCCGGTTCGTTTTGCCACCTGAAGATCGGAGGCCACCCGGATCGCCATCCCTGCGTCTTTCTCGTCGCCGAAGGTGACGAGGCCGTTCGAAGCACGGAAAGCGATCGTGATGTCGAGGATGCGGGGTCCGAGAGGGGTGGTGGGGGCGTGAATGCGAACGGTCCGGGTATCGCTCATGACGAGGGTTCCGTCGGCAGCGAGGTAGTCGTTTTCGGCGACAAAATGTCCTTCATTTCCCCCTTCTTTGATCTCCGTGAAACGGCGATGCACCGTCTTTCCGGGCTCTTTGCCTTTGTTCGTCTGGACGGCCCAGAAGCTGTGACCGTTCACGTCACTATGGGCGAACCAGAGCGATTGGTGATGAATGTGATCCTTGTCTTCGCCCTCGACGATTTCCAGCGGGTAGCGCCGGGTCATGGGAACTTCTCCCGGTCCAAGGACGGGATAAAAAAGCGGAAAGTAGCGGTCCTCTCCCTTGAAAACGTATTCGGTGAACAACTCCCCGTTCAGTTCAATGCGCAGTCGGTCTTCCTTTTCAAAAATATTCACCGAGGGCTTGGATTGGTCTGCGGCAGGGATATGGGTCATGGGGCCCAAGGTGCTCAAAATCAGGCTCGTGCAAAAGAAAGCAGTTCTCATGCGGCGATTCTACGCAGAATTTTTCAAGCTCCGTAACTATTCTCGTCAGCGTATTCGCGCCACTAGGATTAATCCCGGTTCGGGTTTGCTTTTCCAACTCTTTCGCTCCCATCCCGCTGAGGACCGGGGGTAAGATGGGGGCGCAGCGTGAGCGAGCGGATATCGAATATGGGTGCCATGTGGAGTGGAACGAGCTTCTACAGCCATCGGCCTCTCACTTGATTTCTGCTGCGTGGGTGACATCGTCGAGATACGATTCCCTTATGATCCATTCGGCAACATGCTCAGCGTTGCCGAGTCCCCGTTGCCGAGATCCCTGCAAGGCGAATGACGAGGCTCTGCCCGTGGCGAAAGGCACCAAGCTAACGATTGAAACCGCGCGTCTCGATGGCCGGATCCAGCTTTTCCAATTCGAACCCCGCACCACCTTCTGGGAATCCACTGCTACGCTACCTGAACCTCACGAGTTCGCGGCCACCGTGACGATGGGCCATGATGACCACGCTCACACCTACCGGTTGAAGTTTGCTGGAGCCGATCACGGACACAACCACGCCCCCGTCGCGATGAAGGTCGAAAACGAAGGCGATGTCCATCAGGATGCCCACGAGCGTGCCCATGCCGAGGACATCGCCCGACGCTTCGGAAACCGCATCGTCACCACGCCGCAGATCGTGATGTTTGGCATCACCGGTGGCCTGATGCCCTGCCCGGCGGCCTTCACCATTCTGCTTGTCTGTTTGCAGTTGAAGAAAGCGGTTCTGGGCTTCGCGATCGTCGGAGCCTTCAGCTTCGGTCTGGCAATCACGATGGTCACGATCGGTGCGGTCGCGGCTTGGAGTGTGCAAAAGGCGGAGAAGCGTTTCACTGGCTTCAGCGAACTCATGCGCAAGGCACCCTACGTGTCCTGCGCCCTGCTCACCGTGCTTGCCGCTTACATGGCTTCGAGCGGTTGGCAGGGATTGGTTCATCCCCATGTGCACTGATCATTGATCTCATCAGACATACGCTCCAGTCGTGATCGCGTCATTGCCGGGGGCTGACTTCCCCGTCATCCTCCGGGCCGTATGAAACGATCATTGCTCGCCCTGTTTTTTCTCGCCCTCGGTCTCGCAGTTCCTCTGACGGTTGTTGCGCAGGCGAATCAGCTTGCGACAGCTCCTTTGGAATTGCAGGACGGGGATACGATCGTGTTTCTGGGGGATTCGATCACCCACCAGTGTCTCTACACGCAGTATCTCGAGGATTTCTTCTACACCCGTTTCCCCGAGCGCCGCATCCGCTGTCACAATGCCGGGGTCAGCGGGGACAAGGCGGCGGATGCGCTGGCCCGCTTCGATGAGGATGTGGCGGCCTTGCACCCGAAGATCGTCACGGTCTTGCTCGGCATGAACGACGGTAAATACGAGGGCTACGATGCGGCGACCTTCGCGACCTACGCGGAGGATATGACCGAATTGCTGGATCGAATCGCCGCCATCGGGGCGCGGGCGGTCGTGATGTCTCCGACGATGTTTGATCATCATCAGCTCGCGCTGCAGATGGAGAACCCGGAGTATCGTTTCCGGGAGCGTAGTTTCGACCCGTATTACAATGCGCTGCTCGCCTACTACGGCGGATGGCTGCGCGAGCGGGCGGGGGAACGAGGTCTGGCCTTCGTCGATCAGTGGGGTCCGATGAATGAATGGACCTTCGCGGAGCGGCGGAAGAAACCGGATTTCACACTCGTGCCCGATGCGATTCATCCGGCTCCGGCAGGACATTTGGTGATGGCTTTCGAGTTGCTCATGCAGGCACCGACGGGGCGGGACTATGTCGGAGGGATCGCCATTCGACCAAGTGCGAAAGGGATGAGCGGTAGCGCCGGGGTGACGGACCTGGATATGTCCGTCGAGGCAGATCGCATTACCTTTAGCCATCTGGCCACCGCGCTTCCCTGGGTGGTGCCGGATCAAGCCTGGACCAATGAGCAAAAATGGGATGCCGAACCCGGGGCCGCCGAAGGCTTTCGCATGACGGTCGCCGCTCACCGCCGGAGCAATGAGAAAATCCAGGTCGTGGGTCTCGTGCCCGGCAGCTATGCCTTGAGCATCGACGGCGTCAATGTCGGGGAATTCACTCATTCCTCGCTCGGCTTCAAGGTCGAGCTGCAAAGCAACGAGAAGACTCCGCAATACCAACAGGCCCTTGCCGTGGCGGAATTGAATCGCGAGCGCAACGACCTCGCGACGCGCCCGTTGCGCGATGCCTGGGGAAAGATCAAAGGATTGCGCAACAAAGCAGCTGCTGAAGTTGCCGACGGCAGCGCGGACCCTCTCGCCGAGGAGTTGGCGAAGGTGTCGGCGGAGATCGAGGTCCTGCTCGCTCTGGGGAGAGACTACGAAGATCGCATCCACGCCGCCGCGCAGCCGGTCGCGCGGAAGTATGAGTTGGTGAAGGTTCCTTGATTGATGATCAGGAAGCGGGAAGAACCATGACGAGGGGCGGTTTGATCAGCCTAGCAACCTGTCGGACTCATCCCGCCCGGCTGCGAAAATCGGGGATTCGGCCCCAATTTCCCCTCGTCTTCGTCATTTGTGTTCACACAAACTCCTCAAACTC
>Ga0105044_10002568_pt1 | contig 24862 bp, 16 predicted proteins | sample MAT01_FD_78092 | JGI IMG/M metagenome (GOLD analysis project Ga0105044, IMG submission 78092) | Freshwater microbial communities from Lake Fryxell liftoff mats and glacier meltwater in Antarctica - MAT-01 | ecosystem: Environmental > Aquatic > Freshwater > Ice > Liftoff microbial mat | place... | reverse complement strand
GTCTCTCGCTCGCGGCAGCGTCAGTCGCAGCTCCTGCCGTCGCCCAGGTCGGATTGACGACCACGCGCGTAGCCAGCGGGCTGTCGTCGCCCGTGTTCGTCACGTCGCCGCCGGGCGACACGAACCGACTCTTCATCGTCGAGCAGGGTTCGGGCAGCACGGCGCGGATCAAGGTGCTCGACCTGGGCACCGGCATCGTGAGCCCGACGCTCTACCTGGCGCTCTCCGGAATCGCAGCCGGAGGCGAGCGAGGACTGCTCGGACTGGCGTTCCACCCGGACTTCGCGTCGAACGGATACCTCTACGTCGACTACACGAACGCCGCGGGTTCGACGGTCATCGCGCGCTACACGGCCAATGCGCCGTTCGCGACGTCGACCTCGGTCGATCCGGCTTCCGCGACGACGTTGATCACGATCTCCCAGCCGTTCTCCAACCACAATGGCGGCTGGATCGGGTTCGGGCCCGACCGCTACCTGTACGTCGCGATGGGCGATGGCGGTTCGGGCGGCGATCCGGGCAACCGCGCGCAGACGATCACGAATCAACTGCTCGGAAAGATGCTGCGCCTCGACGTGAACGGCGACGACTTCCCGGCGGATGCGACGCGCAACTACGCGATCCCGCCCTCGAATCCGTTCGTCGGGATCGTCGGGGACGACGAGATCTGGTTCTACGGCCTGCGCAATCCGTGGCGGAACAGCTTCGACCGTCTCACCGGACAGATGTACCTCGGCGACGTAGGCCAGAGCGCGATCGAGGAAGTGAACGTCGCGGCCGCGGGAGTCAGCGGGCTCAACTTCGGCTGGCGCTGCATGGAGGGAACCATGTGCACGGGATCGAGCGGGTGCACGTGCAACTCGCCCGCGCTGACCCTGCCCGTCCACCAGTACACGCACTCCTCGGGATGTTCGATCAGCGGCGGCTACGTCTACCGTGGCACCGCGCTGTGCGGCGTCCAGGGCACGTACTTCTACGGCGACTACTGCAACGCGCAGATCACCTCGTTCCGATACGACGGCACGACAGTCACGAACGTCACGAACCGCACGACCGAGCTCGCACCGGGCGGCGGCCTGACGATCAACTCGATCACGTCGTTCGGTGAGGACGCTTCGGGCGAGCTCTACATCTGCGATCACGGCGGCGAGATCTTCAAGATCGTGCCGCGTGCACCCGGCACGGATTGCAACGCCAACTCGATGGCCGATGCGTGCGACATCCAGAACGGTACGAGCTCCGACGTGAACACGAACGGCGTCCCCGACGAGTGCGAGTACTCGATCACGCCGGTCTGCTTCGGCGACGGGACGGGCACGCCCTGTCCCTGCGGAAACGTCGGTACGACCGGCAACGGTTGCGCGAGCTCCGTGAACCCGGCGGGCGCGAACCTCGCCGGCCAGGGGGTCCCGAGCGTGAGCAACGATTCGTTCCTGCTCGTCGGCACCGGCATGCCGGACAGCGCGGTGCTCTACTTTCAAGGCACGGCGCAGATCGCCGGAGGCTCCGGCAGCGTCTTCGGCGACGGCAAGCGCTGCGCGGGCGGCACGGTCGTCCGACTCGGCACGAAGCAGAATTCCGTCGGCGCATCGTCCTACCCGGAAATCCTCGACCCGCTGATCTCGACGCGGGGCGGGATCACCGGCGGACCGCAGTCGCGGACGTACCAGTGCTGGTACCGCAACGCGGCCCAGGCGTTCTGCACGGCGGAAACGTTCAACCTCTCGAACGGCGTCACCGTCGTGTGGGTGAACTGACATGGATGGACCTTTCACCCCCGATTGACGGGCGGGGGACGCAGGACGTTACCCAAGCGGCTATGCTGAGCGTCGGCTTGGCCCCCGGCTTCGCGCCGGGGGGGAGCCTGTCCATGCTCGGAAACTGGTTCATACTCCTCTTGATGCTGCCCGGATGGTGCTTACCTTCCGGTTCGAGCGTGCCGTTGTGCGGCTGCCTTTGGAGCATCACCGAGACGCGCTCGTGCTGCGCGCCGGTCGAAGTCGAGAGCTGCTGCTCCAGCGCGCAGGACGAGCCGGAGTCGGACGACGGCTCCGCGCCGTGCCTCGCTAGCGGAGAGTCCTGCCGCTGCTCGGTCGCCGTTCCCGCGCACGACGGCGGCCAAGCGGTTTCGATCGTCACGCGGGTGGCACCCCGCGCGCCGACCTTCGCGGACGATGCTCCGCGTGTTGTGCCCGCCGGGACTGTGACGGCGCCGCGCGCGAACCCGGACCGTCCGCGCGGTCCGAGCCCGGGCGCGCCGAACCCGCTGCCTCTCCGGTTGTGATGGGCAGTCGCCCCGCGCGCTCGCGCCGCGCGGACGGTCCACTGCGCCGCGCGGACGGCCTACTGCGCCGCGGGCTTGCGCCGCGCGGACGGTAAGAATCCTGACGGCGCTTCGTCCGCCGTCGTGCCCGACGCCCATGCGCTCGGGCCGGAAGCGACTTCGCGCGGAATCCGTTCCGCGGTCGGCGCTCGAATTCCAGACCCTTCCGACCCGCTCATCGATGGATCACGACCATGCACCACGTTCCCTTCCTCGCCGGCCTCGCGCTGGCATTCCCGATCGCTTTCGCCCCTAGCAGCCAGACCAGCGACACCGCACCCGCGGCGGTCACCCGACAGGCCGATGCCGTCGTCGTCCCTGCCTCACCGAACACCACCTGCCCGATCATGGGCAAGCCGATCTCGATGCGGCTCCACACCGACACGCAGTACGGCCGCATCTACATCTGCTGCAAGGCGTGCGTGAAGGACATCCAGGCCGATGTCGAACACGCCTACCGAACCTCGTATCCGACGACGGAGAAGCTCGAGAACAAGGTCTGCCCGGTCACCGACAAGGCGATCACGAAGGACGCGGTGCGCGTCGAGCTCCAGGGCCGTGACTTCCTCGTCGCCGACAAGGCGGCGGCCGCGATCGCGGTCGAGAGCGCGCAGGTCACGCTGGCGAAGCTCGCCGATCCGAAGCTGGTCGACGTCGGGAACGGCGCGTGCCCCGTGACGGGCGAGGCCGCCGCGAAGAACGTGATCGCGATCCTCGACGGACGCATCGTGCGCTTCAGCTCGCCGAAGGCGATCGAGGAAGCTCGCAAGGACCCGAAGAAGACACTGGCCAAGGCGCTCGAGCTGCGCGCTCGGGAGGACCGCGAGCGCGAGTCGGCGACCGACGCCGGCAAGAAAGAAGCGGAGAAGAAGGATCCCGGCTCGAAGCCGACGGGAGGCTGAGCGGTGCGCACACTCCTCTGCTCGGCGATCACGCTCGTGACGGCGTGTCGTGCGGTACCCGAACTGCCAGACGTGCCCCCGGACCATCCGGCTTCGCCCTCTGCTCCGGAAGCGCCGCAGCCAAGTCTGCGCGGACCCGCGAGCGACATCCTGAAAGCGCCGCCGAGCACGGAAGCGGCGCCGGCGACGAACATGCCGATGCCGGGAGGACGTCGCTGATGCGCGCTGGACCTTGGGCGCTCTGCGCAACTGTCGCGCTCGCCGCGTGCACGACTCCCGAGCGCGCCGCTCGGGACGCCCGCGATTCCGTGCGGCGCGATCTCGACCTGCGCCTCGGGACGCTGCCGCGCGACGAGCCGGGCGTCGTCAGCGATCTGCGCGTGCGCGCGCTGCTCGCCGACGGCGTCGACGAGGACGAGGCCGTGCGGATCGCATTGCTGTCGAACCGGGCGATCGTCGCGCGCTACGCCGAGCTCGGCGTGGCCGCGGCGGACCTCGCGCAAGCCAGCTTGTGGGCGAATCCGATCCTCGACGTCGGCTTCCTGTTCTTCGACGACGGGACGGAGATCGACCTGGGGTTGTCGCAGTCGTTCGTCGACGTGCTGATGCGTTCGCGGCGCACTGCCACCGCCGAGCACGAGATCGACGCCGCGCGCGCGCGCGTTTCGCGCGACGTCGTGGCGCACGCGTTCGCGACGCGTCGCGCTCACGTGAACGCACTGGCCGCGCGTGACCGCTTCGAGCTCGAGACGAAGCACGCATCCGCCACCGAAGCCTCGGTTGGCCTGATGCGCCGCCTGCACGACGCAGGCAACGTGACCGCGAGCTCCGTCGCCCTCGAGGAGTCCGCGCTCGCGGCGCGGCTGCTCGATCGATCCGCCGCGGAAATCGCCGCGTTGGCCGCGCGGGAAGCGCTGGGTCGCGAGATGGGCTTGTGGGCCGAGTCGGCCGACTGGTCGCTCGCCGGAGATTTGCGCGCGGGCCCCGCGGCTGGCGTCGACCTGGAGAACGTCGAATCGCGCGCCATCGCGGCAAGCTTGGATCTCGCGGAACGCCGCGCGACCATGAACGTCCTGGCCCAGGCTGGAGGTCTGGCGCGCTGGGACATGCTCCTCTCCGACGCGAGCCTCGGCATTGGCGTCTCCAAGGATGCGGACGGATCGGAGTGGGGGGTGGGGCCGCATGGCTCGATCGGGATCCCGCTGGGCGATGTCGGCAGCGCGCGGCAGTACGGTGCGGACGCCCGGCTCGCAGCGGCGGCGGCCGACCACTGGCAGCACGCCTTGCACATCCGTTCCACGGCGCGCACGTTCCGCGACCGCTTGCGCGCGCTCGACGCCGACGCGCGCTTCTCGCGCGAAGTGCACGTCCCGGCCGAGCAACGCGTCGTGCGCGAGACCCTGCGGAACTTCAACGCGATGCAGATCGGTCCCTTCGACGTTCTACGCGCGCAGGGGATGGAGCTCATGGCCGAGCGACGCGGCGTGAGCTTGCTCGCGGACGCGTGGAAGGCCCGGCTCGATCTCGAAGAACTGCTGGCGGGCAGCGCGAACGACGCGCGGCTCACTTCCGACGGATACATGAGCGCGCCGACTACGGCGCCTGGCGCTCGAGGGGATCACTGACATGAACGAAACTCGCCGCGGCTTGTTGCGCACGACGCTTGGCGCAGCGCTGATACCGACCATCTCGCCGCTGCTCGCGGGGCGCGCGCAGGCGCAACGAAAACCACCGCCGGACCCCGATGCGCCGCCGCGCGCGGCCGGACTTCCAGGCCGTGACTACCGCCCGGTGATCACGCCGAACTCCGTCGCGCTCCCCCACCGCATCGTCGACGGTGTCAAGGTCTTCCACCTCGTCGCGCAGGACGTGATGCACGAGTTCGCGCCCGGGCTCGTCGCCGCGTGCTGGGGCTACAACGGCCGCGTGCACGGTCCGACGATCGAAGCCGTCGAGGGCGAACGCGTGCGCATCTACGTCACGAATCGCCTCGCCGTCGCGACGACCGTCCACTGGCATGGACTGCACTTGCCGAATGGGATGGACGGCGTGGGCGGACTGCACCAACGCTCGATCGAACCGAACGAGACTTTCCGCTACGAGTTCACGCTGCGACAACATGGCACGTTCATGTACCACTCGCACCACGACGAGATGACGCAGATGGCGCTCGGCCTGACGGGGCTCTTCGTGGTGCATCCGCGCGAACTCGAAGCCGAACCACCCGCGCGCGACTACGCGATCCTCCTCCACGAATGGAAGATCACGCCGGGCGCGAGACGACCCGATCCGAACGAGATGATGGACTTCAACGTGCTCACGATGAACGCGAAGATCCATCCGGCGACGCAGAATCTCGTCGCGCGGCGCGGCGAACGCGTGCGTATCCGCATCGGCAATCTGTCGGCGATGAGCCACCACCCGATCCATCTGCACGGACACTCCTTTCAGGTCACGGAGACCGACGGCGGACGGCTCGCGAACGGCTGGGTCGAATCGACCATCCTCGTGCCGACGGGCTCCACGCGCACGATCGAGTTCACGGCCGACGCGCTCGGTGACTGGCCGCTGCACTGCCACATGACGCACCACGTCATGACTCAGATGGGTCACGGCCTGCCGAACACCGTCGGGATCGACCTGACCCACGTGGACGACGCGCTCTACGCGCATGTCCCGGCTTACGCGGAGATGGGCAGCGAGATGGAGATGGGTTCCACCATGAGCTCGGACGAGGACCCGCTCGTCCCTCCGAACAGCTTGTCGATGATCGGTTCCCGCGGTCCCCACGGAATCATCACGATGTCGGGCATGTTCACGATCCTGAAGGTGCGCGAAGCGATCGAAGAAGGCGTGGAGCCGGGCTGGTACGAGCATCCCGAGGGAACGCAGGCGCTGCTCGCGACTTCGGACGAGCTGCGGCGCGACGGGGTCGAATCGTAGTGAGCGCCGCCCTTCGCGCCGCGCGGCCGCTGGCCACGCGGCGCGAGCGCTGACTTTCTCGCTGTTCTGGGCCGTCGCGGACTTCGTCGCCGCGTGCGTGACGGACTCCGCTGGATCGCGGAGCACCGGGACAGCGCGTTCCACTCGGCCAACTGTGCTACCTGGGCTCGAGCTCGCGCCGAGGGCGCTCCGCGGCTTCCGAACGGCCAATGGCGCACGCGGATGAAGCCTGCGCTCGCCGGACTCGACTCCGACGCCGTGCACGGCCGATGGAAGACCGCATGGAATCGGTCCTGGCCGTCGAGTGCCCGAAGTGCGGCCGTCCGGCCCGCGACGGAACGCGCGTGTGCGGCTTGTGCGGAAGCCTGCTGCGGACCGGCACGGCGCCTGCTCGCGCCGTAGCGGCCGCTCCCGTCGTCGCCGATCCCACGAACTTCGACCGCGTCGAAGCTGCGCTGATCGAGCGCCAGCGCCTCGAGCGCGATGCGTCGCGTCACGCACCCTGGAAGTACTTCGCGATCGGGCTCGCGACGGCGCCCATCTTCGCCTGGACTCCGTTCCTCCAGTACATGGGTTGGTTCCTCGCGTCGCTCGTGCACGAGATGGGACACGCCGGTTTCGCCTGGCTGTGCGGCATGCCCGCGATCCCGGCGATTTCGCCCGCGGGTCACGCCGCCGCCGTGCACGGCGAGCAGAGCATCGGGCTCGCGATCCTCGTCTTGTGCGCCCTCCTCTACGGCGCGTGGAGACTGCTCGAGGGCCCCGCGCGCATCGTCGCGATGATCGTCGTCGCCATCGCGCAACCGGCGCTGGCATTCACGGGCGCGAAGGAGATCGCGTTCCTCCTGTGCGGTCACGGTGGCGAGCTCGCGTTCGCGACGCTCGCCCTGTGGAAAGCGCTCGACGGCGGCTTCACCTCGTCGAAGCTCGAGCGCGGGCTGTACGGCACCGTCGGCTGGTACCTCGTGGGCAAAAACGTGTTCCTGTGCGTCGGCCTGATCACGAGCTCGAGTGCGCGCGCCCACTACGCCGCCAACGGATCGTTCGGCCTGACGAACGACTACATCCGCGCCGCCGAGGACGTGCTCGGTTGGCGGCTCGAGAGCGTCGCGATGCTCATGCTGGTCGCGAGCCTCGCGACGATTCCCGCGGCGATCCTGCTCTGGCGAGCGCGCCTCCGCGCCGCCGGCTGACCGCGCGCGGCGGACCGCGCGCGTCCGAGGTGCGGCGTTCGCCCCCCCCTTGTGGAGGCGGGCATCCGCGGGTGTGATCAGGGGGTCGTAATCCCTATGCCCCCCCACGACGAATCGAGCTGGCTGGCGCTGGCGACGTCACCGCCGGTCGTCCGGCGTGCGGTCCTCTACATGGTGGTCGTCGGGCCGATCCTGATCTCGATCAACCATGGTGATGCGCTCGTGAACGGCGCGGTCGACACAGCACGCGCGTCGAAGATGGCGCTGACGCTTCTCGTCCCCTACTGCGTCTCGACCCTGTCGACCGTCGCCACGATGCGCTCGCTGCGCACACGCGCGACGGCGAAGTGAGGTCGAAGTGGAGGCCCGACGGCGGCGCACGCCGTAGGCGCGCCTGGTCAGGGCAGCGCACATGTGGCGCCGCGACCGTCGCCGTCGAGGAACTCGCCGATGCGCGTCAGCGTGGCCGCGTCGAGGCTCGCCTCGAGAGCTGGGAAGAGCACGTGCTCTTCCCAGCGCACGTGCTCGTCGAGCGCGAGACCGAAAGCTGCGAGATGGGCTGCGTCCTCCGTCGCTCGCAGTTCCGCGACGTGCGCCTCGATCGCGCGGTGCTGCGCGAGGAGTGACGCGGAGAGCAGGCCCGCATGCGGCGCGAGCCAGCGCTCCTCCGCGGCGAAATGCGGCTCGAGGAGAGCTGACCACTCGCGCAGAACTCGCGTGCGCACCTCGCTCACAGTGCTGCGGCGGCCCGCGCACGCCCAGCGCGCGAGACGCGCCAGCACGAGCGCGCTGTGGTGTTCTCGGGATAGCGGTCGCAGTGCGGTATGGCGGTACAGCGGAGTTCCTCGGACGGATCGTGCTCTCGCGCGACGCGTGCGTCCACGAAGTCGAACGAACTCTCGTGAAGAGTGCACGGGCGGACTGCTGGGGAAGCGGCGCCGCTCGAACCTGAAAGCGCGTGAGGTTGATTCCTTCACGGGCTCGCAGCGTCAGCGCAGCGGCTCGCGGACGCGCGCGACGGGAAAATCCTCGCCCGGCTTCGGTTCGGGGATCACGCCGCAGGCGACGAACCCGTCGTCGCTGCGCGCTTCGCACAGGTACGTCGCGATCGCGCCGTGCGGCTGGTCGGTGCGCACGAGCTTCGTCCCGGCGCGCAACGTGCTCGGCACGAGTTGGTGGTGCGCGACGAGCTCGCGCTCTCCGCCCGTGGAGGCCTCGAGGATCTTGCGCGTCCCGTCGGCGCTCGTGGCGTCGATGCGCGCGATTTCGAGCGTGATGTGCTCGTCTCGCGCCAGCACTTCGATGTGCAGACCATGCAGCGCGAGGTGCGCTGCGCACGCGTCGGGCACGACGTAAGCCCACGGCCGCTCGACGAACTCGGTGCCCACGAAGCTCGCGTAGTGCGGTATGCGCACGCTCGTCGGCGCGCCCTCGAGTTTCCGCGGCTCGCGCGTCAGGATCTCGACGTCGCCCGTGTACGCCTCGAGCCGGTAGCGCACCGCGATGCGGCGCGGCGGCTCGATGCTCGACTCGACGGTTTGCACGAGATCCCGCGCGTTCTCGCCCGCCCAGCGCAGGATCTCCACCACGAACTCGTACGTCGTGAAGACACGCTCCTCGAACGTCAGGTACGAATAGCACTCGAGCAGCGTGTCGCAGCGATTCGTCAGTCCGCGGTAGTTGCTGCCGAAGCGCGGATGGTGCGGATACGTCATCCAGCCCTGCCCCGTGCCGCCTTCGTCGGCCACGAAGTTGCCGTAGAAAAACGTGTCGAGCTTCGCTCGCGCCTTCAAGCGCCGCGTGATCTCGGGCAGAGCGCGCGTGCGCATCAGCTCGATCGGCTCGCACCGCCCGCTGTCCACCACGTGCGGCACGTCGTAAGTCAGCGCGAAACGGTGCACCGAACCATTCGTGGCGTGGCAATCGACGGTCCAGTGAGGCTTCCAGGCGCGACATACGCGCTCCTGCAGGAGGCGCATCTCGAGCGTTTCCTGCTTCATGTAGTCGCGGTTCAGGTTCACGCCGCTGGCGTTCACGCGCGTACCGACTCCCGCGACCGGACCGATCTGGCCCTCGAGCTTCGCGATGTCGAGCGCGCGGTTCTTCGGATCGATGCGGTCGTTCCCGTCCGGGTTGAAGAGCGGCACGACGACCAGCACGAGCTCGTCCGCGAGACCGGCGTGGCGCCCGTCGAGCAGGTCGCGCAAGAGCATCTGGCTCGCCTCCTTGCCCTCGACCTCGCCGGCATGGATGCCGTTGATGACGAGCACGATGGGCCGGCCGGTCGCGCGCGCCTCTTCAGGCGTCTTCACGCCGTCCTTGGACAGGATCACCAGCGGCAATTCGCGCCCCTCGGGGCTCGCGCCGAAGCTCGTCATCACGAAACGCCGGTCGCCGCGCGCGCGCAGCTGCGTCAGGAATCCCAGCACGTCCGCGTGCAGGGACGTTTCGCGGTACTGCGTGATCTCGGCCTTGGTGAGCGGTCGGTTCATGCCGCTCCTGTACCCGATCTCGAGGTCCTCTCGCCCGCTCCTTGATCGAGGACGGGCGCCACGCGGGTCGACGTGCGCTCCCCGGCCGAGCGCGCTCGGAGCCGGCTGCCGTGGATTCCGTGCGAGCCCCCGTCACCCGAACCGGGGGCTTTCCTGGCGAAGCGTAGTATTCTCCAGGAGCCTCGCGCACGCCCTACGGACCGGGCGCGGCACCCACGAACCATGCTGGACTGGCTCATCGTCGGCGGCGGACTCCACGGGACCTACCTGTCCCTGTGGCTCACCGGCGTCTGCGGCGTGCGGCGCGACAAGGTGCGCGTCCTGGATCCGTTCGAGGACCCGCTGGCGCGCTGGAAGCACTGCACGCGCAACACCGGCGTGGACGTCATGCGCTCGCCGCACGTACACCACCTCGACCCGGACGCGGGCTCGCTTCACCGTTTCGCGGAACGGCGATATCCCGGGCGCGCGGACCTGTACACCGGGCGCTATCGCCGCCCTACCTTGGCGCTCTTCGAGGAGCACACCGAGTCCGTGATCGAGCGCAACGCGCTGCGCTCGCTGCGCGTGCGCGGCAGCGCGGGGAAGCTCGCGCGCGTCGCACGCGGCATCCGCGTCGAGAGCACCGCCGGCGCGCTCGAAGCGCGCGAAGTCGTGCTGGCCGTCGGACTCGGCTCGGACCTGCACATGCCGAGCTGGGCGCGGCGCCTGGATCCGGCGCGCACCGCGCACGTGTTCGACGACCGCTTCAAGACAGTCACGATCGGCGCGCACGAGCGCGTCGCGATCGTCGGCGGCGGCATGAGCGCGGCGCAGTGCGCCATCGAGCTCGCGCAGCACGTGCGCGCGGCGCCGCTCCTCGTGACGCGACACGCCACACGCGTCGCGCGCTTCGACCAGGATCCGTGCTGGTTCGGGCCGAAGTGCCTGGCCGACTTCGCGCGCATCGGTTCACACGACGAGCGCCGCACCACGGTCGAGACGGCGCGCTTGCGCGGATCGATGCCGGCCGAGGTCGCCGCGCGGCTCCACGATGTCGTCGAGGAGGGCCGCGTCGCGCGCATCCAGTCGGCCGTGCTCGGCGCGCGCGACGTCGCGAACGGGATCGAACTCGACCTCGAGGACGGGAGGCTCGTGCGCGTCGACCGCCTCGTGCTCGCGACGGGCGTCGAGCAGCGCCGTCCGGGCGGCGCGTGGATCGACGCGGCGGTCGAGGACCTGGGCCTCCAGACTGCGGCGTGCGGCTCGCCGGTGCTCGATTCGACGCTGCGCTGGGCGCCGAACCTGCGCGCGGTCGGCGGGCTCGCGGAGCTCGTCGTCGGTCCGAGCGCGCGCAACCTGGCCGGCATCCGCATCGCCGCCGCGCGGTTGACGGCGGCCTGAGCGCTGCACGCTCGGACGGTTTCGCGGCACTTCTCATGCGCTGGATCAGTCCAGTCCGCGCACCGTCCTCGCAGGGTGCGCTCCGCCGAGCGCATGAACCATCCGGTACGCGTCCTCGTCGACGTAGCCCGCGCGCTCGATCTGCACGACCCGGTAACCCATCGAGCGGTACAGGCACTGCGCGGCCAGATTGTGTTCTTGGACGTGCAGCACGATCCGTCGCGATCCGCGGCGGCGCGCGCGCTCCTCGACGCAGCGCAGGGCGAAACTCCCGACACCGCGGCGCCGCCAAGCTCGCGCCACGCCGAAGTTGGCCAGGTAGACGTCCCCGACGACGCTGGGCGGCGGCGAGTGCAGGACGAAGAACGCGATCGGCGGTCCGGGTTGCGCGCGCTCGCGTAGCACGCGCGCCTCGACGCCGGGGGCCGAGAGCCAGCGTGCGAGGATGCGCCGGTTCCAAGCGCTGCCCCCGACCTCGGCCTGGAGATCACGCAACGCGCAGGAATCCGCGGGCGCGAACTCGCCTTCCTCCAGGATCGTCTCCAGTCGAACGTCCAGCATCGATCCTTGGGACGTGCGCGGCGGGTCGGCGGGTTCCGTCGAGCTGGGCGCTGCGCCCGGAGTCGACGACCGGGCCGCTACGATGCGGCCGATGGATCACGAGAAGAGCAGTGGCTCGAGGCCGACGTCCGGCACCTGTTCGCGGTCTTCCCCGAGCGCAACCGGAAGAATCCGGCGACCTACGACGCGGCGGCGAGCTGGGTCGAGCGCCGCTTCCGCGAGTCCGGTTGCGCCGACGTCGTGCGGCACACGTACACGGCGCGCGGCGCGTCGTTCACGAACGTCCAGGCGACGGTGGGGCGTCGACCTTGCCCGAGAACTCGTCGTGATCGGCGCGCACTACGGCGCGGTCGCCGGCACCGTCGGCGCGGACGACAACGCGTCCGGCGTCGCGGCGCTCTTCGCGCTCGCGGAACGGACATGCGCTTCGAAGCCGCGCCGCACCGTGCGCTGCGTGGCCGTCGCCAACGAGGAGCCGCCGCACTTCCAGACGGAGGACATGGGCTCGATCGTCTACGCGCGCGCTGGCCGCGCGAACGGTGATGACATCGTGGCGATGCGCTCGTTCGACGGCATCGGATCCTACAGCGACGGCGAAGACACGCAGCATTACCCGAGCGTTCTCGGCCGCGCCTATCCGTCGCGCGGGACTTTCAGCGAGTTCGTCGGCAACCCGTCGTCGCGCGCGCTCGTGCACCGCGTCGTCGGAGCCTTCCGCGAGAGCGCGAACGTTCCCTCGGAGGGCGCTGTCCTGCCGGCGGCCCTGCTGGGCGTCGGCTGGTCCGACCACTGGTCGTTCTGGCAGTGCGGCTATCCCGCGCTCGAGATCACGGACACGCTGCCTTTCCGCTACGCCCACGACCACCGCGCGAGCGACACGCCCGACCGACTCGACTATGTTGCGATGGCACGCGTCGTCGGCGGAGCCGAGGCCGTCCTGCGACCTCGCCGGCTTCTGAAACGCAGCCCGCCAGCATGAGCACGGAACACGGTGCGTCAGAGGACAAGATCGCGCAGATCGCCGCCTGGGCGCGCGCGGCCGGCGGTATCGCCGAGGCGTGCGGCGTCCGCGTGACCGAGCGCGCCTGCTCGCGCTCGGGCTGGCCGCCGCTCGAGGTGGTGATCGCATTCGAGTCGGCCGACGGCTGGCACGATCGGATCGTCCACAAGTCGCTCGAGCGCCTGACGCGCCTCGACGTCGTCGGAGCCTGGCGCGGCGGCGACGCGTGCTGCGAGCCCTGAGAGCACTGCGAGCCCTGAGAGCACTGAGAGCACTGAGAGCACTGAGAGCACTGAGAGCACTGAGAGCCAGTGGAGTCAACGGAGACGCCCGTCAGGCTCGCCGGGGAGCGCGGCTCGTGCGTACCGTGCGTACCGTGCCTGGAACAACCCCGACACTTTCGCCCCCCCCCGAGCCGCGGTCGTTCGCCGCGGCTCGGGGGGGGGCGAAAGTGTCGGGGTTGTTCCAGGCACGGTACGCACGGTACGCACGCGGAAATCGCGCGGCACGTCGAACTCGCCCGGACTTGGCGCAGAATGCCGCCTCGCCGTCGCCGTAGCGCGCGGCCCTCGCGCGCCCGGAGCGCACACGTCTCGTCTCGACCTCGACTGCGGAACACTCGATGAAAACCGTCCTCCAGATGATGCTCGCCTGCCTGCTGGCCTTCTTGATCGCGGGCACGATCGCGGGAGTCCTGTTCTTCGGGTTCGCCGTGGCCGCGGCAGCGGGGTCGCAGAAGTCGATCGACAGCGACTCGATCCTGACGGTTGACCTCGCCGAGTTCGTGACCGAGCGCGGTGGATCGCCTTCGCCGATGGATCTCCTGGCGGGCGCGACCTCCTCGCCCCTGCCGGCTTACGAACTCGCCAGCGCGCTGCGCCACGCGGCGAAGGACGACCGCGTGAAGGGCGTCCTGCTCCACGGCGGCATCAGTGGTTCCATGTCGGCGCTGTCCGCGGCGCGTGCGGCGCTGGCCGAGGTGCGCGCGGCGAAAAAGCCCGTCCTCGCGTACTACTCATCGATGGACGAGAAGATGATCTGGTTCGCGTCCGCGGCCGACGAGACCTGGATGGAACCGCTCGACATCGTGACCTTCGACGGTTTCTCGGCCGACGTGCCCTACTTCGGCGACGCGCTCGAGAAGTACGGCATCGAGATCCAGGTCACGCGCGTCGGCAAGTACAAGTCGGCGGTCGAGCCCTTCATGCTCGGTCGCATGAGCGCGGAGAACCGCGAGCAGATGCAGGCGATCCTCTCGGACATCCAGTCCACGCTATACGGCGAGATCGCGGCGGCGAAGGGCCTCGACGTCGCGCAGCTCGACGCCGTTGCGAGCGAGAAAGGCTGGCTCACGCCGGCGCAGGCGATCGAGCTCGGCCTCGTGACGAAGGCCGCGCCGTTCGGCGACATGCTCGCGCGCTTGCGCGAGATCGCCGGCGTTGGCGCCAAGAAGGACGTGCCCCAGGTCGCGCTGCAGGATTACGCGCGCAGCGTGTGGAAGAACGGCAAGTCGGGCAAGGGTGTCCTAGTCGTCGTGGCCGACGGCGAGATCGTCGACGGCGAGAGCGCGACCGGCATCGGGGGCGACGATCTCGCGCGGCGACTACGCGCCGCGCGCGAGGACGACGACGTGAAGGCTGTCGTGATGCGCGTCGATTCTCCCGGCGGCAGCGCGACGGCGTCCGACGTGATCCGCTCGGAGGTGCTGGCGCTCAAGGCCGCGGGCAAGCCGGTCGTCGTCTCGATGGGCAGTCTCGCGGCGTCGGGTGGCTATTGGATCTCCGCCAACGCCGATGTGATCGTCGCGCAACCCGAGACGCTCACCGGATCCATCGGTGTCTTCGGCATGCTGCCGAACATCGAGGAGCTGGCCGAGCGACACGGTCTGCGCGCCGAGACGGTCCGCACGAGCCCCCTGGCCGGCTTCGAATCGGTCTGGCACGCGAAGGACGAAGCGCAGCTGGCGCGCATCCAAGCGCTCGTCGATCGGATCTACGACGAGTTCCTGGATCTCGTCGCGGAAGGACGCGGCATGACGCGCGAGCGCGTGCACGACATCGCGCAAGGTCGCGTGTGGTCCGGCACGCGCGGCAAGGAGCTCGGGCTCGTCGACGAGATCGGCGGCCTCGACCGTGCGATCGAGATCGCGCGCGAGCGAGCGGAGCTCGGTTCGGATGCGCCGGTGCGCTACGAGCGGCGCGAGCGTGAGCTGATCGAGGAGATCATCGACGAGGTCATGGCCAGCCAGCGCGAACCACTGACGCGCGCGTTGGGCGCGCGAACGGCGGCCGGCATCGGCGTGCTGTCGGAAGCCCTGGGCGTCTTCGAGCGCGTGCGCCGGCTCGCCGGCGAAAGTGGCGTGGTCGCACGTCTTCCGTTCGACTTCGACGTGCGCTGAGTTCCGGGCGTCCGGACGGGCGGCCGTGCAAGTGCACGGTCGCTCTGAGCCATCCAGCGAACGACGTCGGCCGATTGCACGAGGACGTCTCGGTCGAGATCGGCGCCGCGCGCTCGCGTCCGTGGATGCGCGGCATCTTCAGCGGGAGCTCCGCCGAATTGCTGCGCACGCTCGTCGGGCTCGACGTCGCGCGAGCTAGCGCGGGTCAGCGTAGGCCCGGCACGTCGACGCCGCGTTCCTTCGCCGTGCGCACGGCGATGTCGTAACCGGCGTCGACGTGGCGGATCACGCCCATCCCCGGATCGCACGTGAGCACGCGCTCGATCGCGGCGGCCGCCTCGGGCGTGCCGTCGGCGACCGTGACCTGGCCCGCGTGCAGGCTGTAGCCGATGCCGACGCCGCCGCCGTGGTGGAAGCTCACCCACGAAGCGCCCGCGGCCGTATTCACGAGCGCGTTCAGGATCGGCCAGTCGGCCACGGCGTCCGTGCCGTCCTTCATCGCCTCGGTCTCGCGGTTCGGGCTCGCGACCGAGCCGCAGTCGAGGTGGTCGCGGCCGATCACGATCGGCGCGGACACGCGGCCCGTGCGCACGGCCTCGTTGAACGCGACCCCGGCCTTCGCGCGGTCGCCGTAGCCGAGCCAGCAGATGCGCGCGGGCAGGCCTTGGAACGCGACGCGCTTCGCCGCCATGTCGAGCCAGCGCAACAGCGCGCGATCGTTCGGGAAGAGCTCGGCCACGATGCGGTCGGTCTCCGCGATGTCCTGCGGATCACCGGACAGCGCCACCCACCGGAACGGGCCCTTGCCCTCGCAAAAGAGCGGGCGCACGTACTTGGGTACGAAGCCCTCGAAGCCAAACGCGTCGGCGAATCCAGCCTGTTTCGCGTGCCCGCGCAAGTTGTTCCCGTAGTCGAACGTGTCCGCACCGCGCGCTTGCAGCGCGAGCATCGCCTTCACGTGATCGATCATCGTGCGGAACGACTCGCGCTCGTACTGCTTGGGATCCGACGCGCGCAGCCGCAGCGCCGCTTCGTACGCCATGCCGTTCGGCACGTATCCGCCGAGCGGGTCGTGCGCGCTGGTCTGATCCGTCAGCACGTCGGGCGTGACGTTGCGCGCGATCATCCTTTCGAGGAGATCCACCGCGTTGCACGTCACGCCGATCGACTTCGCGACGCCCGCGCGCTTCCACTCCAGCGCCTGGTCGATCGCACGGTCGACGTCCTCGATCATCACGTCGAGGTAGCGCGTGTCGAGCCGCTTCTGGATGCGCGCGCGATCCACGTCCGCGGCCAGGAACGTCCCGTCGTTCATCGTGGCCGCGAGCGGCTGCGCGCCGCCCATGCCGCCCAGTCCGCCGCTCACGACGAGCCGGTTCTTCAGGCTGCCGCCGAAGAGCTTCGCAGCCGACGCGGCGAAGGTCTCGTACGTCCCCTGCAGGATCCCCTGCGTACCGATGTAGATCCAGGAGCCGGCCGTCATCTGGCCGTACATCATCTTGTTCTCGGCCTCGAGCTCGCGAAAGTGCTCCCAGGTAGCCCAGTGACCGACGAGGTTGCTGTTCGCGATGAGCACGCGCGGTGACGCCGTCGTCGTGCGAAAGATCCCGACGGGTTTGCCCGACTGGATCAGCAACGTCTCGTCAGGAGCGAGTCGCCGCAGCGACGCCACGATCGCTTGGAAGCTCGGCCAGTCGCGCGCTGCTTTTCCGCTGCCGCCGTAGACGATCAAGTTCGCCGGATCCTCGGCCACCTCGGGATCGAGGTTGTTCATCAGCATCCGCAGCGCCGCCTCGGCCGCCCACGTCTGGCACGTGCGTTCCGTTCCGCGCGGCGCGCGCTGGGGACCAGTCGGAATCTGCGAGACCGCGGACTGGTTGGCGGTCGTGACGGTGGTCGTGCGGGTCATGGATCGCAGGATATCCTCCTCGAAGCACGCCGACGACACGCACGCCTTCATCCAGCTCGATCGCACACCATGGTCCAGCACGCACTCCACTCCGTCGCATTTCCCGAGCTGAACGAGCAGCAGATCACCGAGCTCGCCGAGTGCACGAACGCGACCCTCCGCCGCTGTCGCGACGGCGAGGTCCTGATCGAGGTCGGCGCGCGCCAGTTCCTCTGTTTCGTCGTGCTACGCGGCTGCGTCGAGATCCTCGACGTATCGGGCGCGGCTCCGCGCTCGCTGGTCGTGCACGAGGCCGGGCACTTCACCGGCGACGTCTCGCACGTGACGGGCAATCCAGCGGTGATCCGAGCCGTCGTGCGCGGCGAGACGATCGTCCACGCGATCACGACCGTCGCGCTCAAGCGGATGATCAACCTGTGCCCCGAGATCGGGGACATCGTGATGCAGGCCTTCATCGCGCGTCGGCAATTGTTGCGCGAATCGCCGGATTTCACGGGTCTACGCGTCATCGGCTCGCGCTACTCGAAGGACTCGTTCCGCGTGCGCGAGTTCCTCGCGAAAAACCACGTGATGTTCACGTGGCTCGACATCGAGGCCGACCCCGAGGTGCGCGCGCTGCTCGAGCACTTCGGCGTCACCGAAGCCGACACGCCGATCGTCGCGTGCGCCGAGATGCTGTTGCGGCGCAACCCCTCGAACCGCGAACTCGCCGACGCGATCGGGATCCTGCAGCCGCTCGAGCACGCGCTGTACGACCTCGCGATCGTCGGCTCCGGTCCGGCCGGACTCGCGGCCGCTGTGTACGGCGCGTCGGAAGGACTGAACACCGTCGTGCTCGAGCACGTCGCGCCCGGAGGGCAAGCGGGCAGCAGCACGCGCATCGAGAACTACCTCGGGTTCCCGACCGGGATCACCGGCGGCGAGCTGACCGACCGGGCGATCTAACAGGCGAACAAGTTCGGCGCTCGAATCAGCGTGCCGGCGCGAGTCACGAAGCTCGCCTTCGACGGGCCGTACCCCGTGCTCGAGCTCGAGGAGGGCGAGCCCGTCGTCGCGAAGTGTCTCCTGATCGCGACCGGCGCCAAGTACCGTCGTCTGCCCGTAGAGGGCTGCGCGCAGTTCGAAAGCTGCGGCGTGTACTACGCGGCCACGTTCAACGAGGCGGACTCGTGCCGCGACCAGGACGTGATCGTCGTCGGTGGCGGGAATTCGGCCGGACAAGCGGCGGTGTTCCTCGCGAGCCACGCGCGTCGCGTCCTGGTCGTGATACGCGGATCCGACCTGTACGACGGCATGTCCAGCTATCTCGCGAAACGTCTCGAGGACACGCAACACGTCGAGATCCATCTGAACAGCGAGATCGCGCAGATGCGCGGTGACGCGTTCCTGGCCGAGGCGGACATCAGGAACCGCAAGACCGGCGAGCAGCGCACGATCGTGACGCAGGCCGTCTTCAGCTTCATCGGCGCGACGCCGCGGACGGAGTGGCTGCCGGACGAGATCCAGAAGGACGCGAAGGGCTTCGTGCTGACCGGCTCGTCGATCCGAGACGCACGCCCGGCCGGCCGCGATCCGTTCCACCTCGAGACGAGCCGCCGCGGCGTGTTCGCGGCCGGCGACGTGCGGGCCGGCTCGATCAAGCGCGTCGCGTCGGCGGTCGGCGAGGGCTCGATGGCCATCCAGTTCGTGCACGAATATCTCAAGGAACTCTGAACGACACTTGGCGCGAGCTCGTCACTGCCCTGCTCGCATTCCTCAGGTCATCAAGGAGACGAGCGTGCTCGACCGTTGCCTCGCACGGACCGCCTGCATCGTCGCGCCGGCCTGCGCAGCACGTTCGGTCGCTGACCGCTGCCCACAGCTCGCTCGATGAGATTGGTGCGACCAAGTCGCGCCGTGGAACCCGTGCGAGTACTTGCCGCACGTTCAGTTCGTCCGCCGTGTCCTCCTGAGTGCCGATGACATGTCCGAGAGGCCAAACTGCGGACGGAATTCCCCCAAAGTCACGCTCCGTCGAGCGCATTGGCAACATCCGAGCGGCCGCGAGGAATTCCCCGCGGCCGCTCGCTCATCGACGTCGTCGTCCGTCGCTCAGCGCACCCAGATGATCCGCACACCGCTCGTCATGTTGAACGTGGAGGGCGTGCAGAAGTTCGCGGCGTTGCGGTACCAAGCCTGATACCCGCGCCACCCGCCGTTGGTGTTCAGGAGCCCCTTCACCGAGATCGACGCGTCGCCCGCCTCGGGATAGACGGCGACTCCGTTCACCGCCGTCTTCGTGCCGATGCGCACCACCGTGCCCGAGATGCAGCGCACGCCGTCGCCGAACGTGGTTCCCGACGCTCCGATGCCCGTGCCCTGGAAGAAGAGGCACGTCGCGGAGGACGGCAGCGAGTACGCGGTCAGCGAGACCGTGTCCGCGCTCGTCCAGGGATTCCCCTGCTCGTACAGGTACGCGCCGATCGTCGCCGAGTTCGCGCAGCCGCGACCGGGGCCGCCGTTGTTGCCGCACGGGCAGGCGTTCGCGACGCCGTCGCCGAAGCACGTGCTTTCGACCAGCGCCGACTCGTAGTACGCACCGACCCACACGTCGCCCATGGAAGCCCCGTACCGCGGCCACGCGAGTCCGTAGTAGGGATAGCCCTGCGAGTTGTTGGTCATGCCGCCCGAGATCTGGCCCTGCACGGAGTCGTTCGTCGAGTAGTCCACGTTGACGTGCGCCTCGTCCACCGTGAGCGAGGCGCCGTTCCAGTGCACCGTCGTGACGTACTGGTCGCGCTCGCTGTTCGTGCCGTTGTAGGTCTCGCTGTACGTGACGACGAAACGCTGGCCGTTCGTGTCCACGTCGGGCCAATTCTGGTCCTGGAAGATCGCGCCGTACTCGTTGACCGAGAGGTTGAATCCGCCCTGGACGAAGCCGCCGACCAGGACGCGCGCTTCGATGTCGAGGTCGGCGTGGGTGCGCGTGAAGGTCACCATCCAGGGCCGCGGCCCCGACGCTCCGTCGAGCAGGCTCGACGCCGACGGGACGAGGTCGTGCGCCGACGTCGTGTCGATCGCGAACGGGTACGTCGCGATGGTGCCGTCCCAGTCGATCTGCGCGCCGTAGATGTCTCCCGACGTCGGACCGCGGGTCCACACGACGTTCCAGCGCTGTGTCGCGTAGGGCGCGTGGCCGTCGGTCTTCGAGATGCGTGCGTTCGTGTCGTAGGCCGTGCTGTGCTCGATCAGGACCGGCCCTGTGCCGAGCGGCGTCCCGTTCCAGTCGAGGAGCCGCCCGTGGATGTCGAAGTCCGTCGGCGAGTACGCGCGGGTCCACGTGACGAAGAAGTAGGTCGGCGCCGCCAACGTCGGATCGCCGCCGATGTCGGGGCTGTAGCACGAACCGTTCGAGGCGCCCTGCACGAGTACGAGGGGCAGTTGATTCGTCGTGCCGGCATAGTGCGCCCGTGCCATGATCTTGCTCGTCGCGCCCGACACCCAGCCGACGACGACGTACGTGTCGTGCAGCGCGTTGTAGGCGATCCGCGGCTCGTACCAGAGCTCGCTCGTGTAGTCGACCCACATACCGGTGCCCGCGACCGGCTGACCGTAGTAGACGTCCTGCGCCCACACGTCGTTGTCCCCGGCACTGAACGTGTACTGGTACGTCGCGCACCACGTGCCCATCGTCCCGGAGTTCGCGATGTCGGGACCTCCGGACGCGTTGGAGCTCGTCTCGAGCGCGTACGTCGAGTAGACCGGATCGATCACGAGCGGGTACACGGCGGTCGCGCTGAACGCGCTCGGGAGGTCGATCTCGATCGCACCGGCGTCGAGGCGCGTCGCGAGATCCTGGCGCCGGCCGGCCGCGTCGATCGCGACGGCACCGCTGATGCGCACGCCGCCGTGCGGACCGTCGAGCTCGAGGCCGTGCGCCGTCTCGCGCGCGCTGAGTTCGGTCTCGAACGCGAGGCGCAGCTCGACGTCCCCGGTCGGCCGTGCGCCGAAGACGAACGTCTGCTCGGCGGACTCGAGGCCCATGTGCCACACCTCGCGCACGAGGCCGTGGTCGAGCGTCACGCTCAGGCCCTCGCGCTGCAGCGCGTTCTGTCTCAAGGCGATCGCTTCGCCGTCGATCTGCACGCCGGACAGCTCGACCCGCAGCGGGTAGTTCTGCGGAGCGCGCGAGCCGAGGAACGGGATGTAAGTCGCGCTGTCGCCGTCGAAGCGCGCCTTGTACGTGCGGCCGCGCACCCACAGCGCGCCGTCGCCGGGCTCGTCGAAGCGCACGACCGAGAAATCGGGTCCGAACCCGGGATGGGTCGCGCCGGTCGCGGCGTCGTCAGCGACCGCGGTCTTCGCGGGGCGCGGTGCCGGACGCTCGAGCCCCTCGGGCAGCACGCGCGTCGGATCGGTCCCGACGACGCTGGCGGGTGCGGACGCCGGTGTCTTCACGTCGGGCATCGGAACCAGGGCGCGCGGGATCTTCTGGCCTTGCGCCGCGAAGGAGCTCGGCGCGGCGAGCAAGAACAAGAACGGGAGAAGAGCAGGGTGGACGGGCTTCACGGAGGGCTCCGAGGATGGGCTGCGTATACGACCCGCTCGTTGCGGCGGTGCGATCCGGGAGGCGCCGAAGCGACGGTTCTTTCCGAGGAACCGGGAGGAATCCCCGCGCTGCGAGCGGGAGTGGACGCGCGCGGCGGATCACTGCCGTGCCTGGATCCCGACGTCTCCAAATCCCGAGACGCCGGTGGTCGCGCGCTGGAGGAGTTCGTTGGCGATCCGCGCGGGTCTCGTCACGGTGGATCGTCGGGCGAGGGGGGGAGCACGTCCCCACCAGTCCGCCGAGGTCTACCCTCGCGCGCTCGCTGCCCTCGTCTTGTGCGCCGCGACGCCGTGCACCTCGAACGACCGTGTGCTCTTCTGCGCGAGCGCGCTGCCCACGTTCGGGCTCGTCCTGTTCATCCAGGGCTCGAACACGTCGCCGGCGGACTCGGCGCCCATTCGGAGACGGACTCAGCTGCGTGGCGACGGACGTGCGGGGCCTCGGCGTCCGCCCGTTCTCGGCGGGCACCGCGCGGCTCGCCCACGCTGTTCCGTGATCCGGCATCGCCGCGCTGGGCGGCGTGCCGGCGAGCTGCAGCTGGCGCTCGTACCAGCGGTGGATCCGCGAGGCCGCGCCGTACTGCACGCCGTCGAAGTTCAACCTGAGGAACGCGGTGCGCATCGACTGGATCGCGTAGATGGCGAGCTCCGCCGCGGCCGAATACCCGGCGTTGTAAGCCCGCGCGAGCACCGCCACACTCGACCGCGATGAAGCAGCGTCTGCTCGCCGCGAGCGCGATCTGGAGCGCGAGCATCCTGCTGTCGCGGCTCGTGGGCCTCGTGCGCGAGGCCGCGCTCGGCCGCACGCTGGGCGTTGGCGGCGACGCGGACCTGTACCAAGCGGCGTTCACGGTTCCGGACTTCCTGAACTACCTCCTCGCCGGCGGCGCGATGGCGGTCGTCCTCGTGCCGCTGCAGGCAGCGCGGCGGGCGCGACAGACCGCGGGCGCGAGGCCGGGTTCTCGCCCGGGTGACGCGAGCGCGCGATCCGGCGGCGACTCGGCCGCCGACGCCGGGGCCCGGTTGACTCGAGCGCATTCGGAACCGCCCGACGACGCCGCGGGCGCGGACGCGGATCGCGACGCATGGCGCTCGATCGCGACGATCGCCAACGCCGTCGGCATCGCGCTCGTCGTCCTGTGCACGATCGCCTGGTTCGCGATGCCATGGCTCGTGCGCGTCGCGGCGCCGGGCTTCGACGAGGCGCAGCACAGAGAGCTCGCGCATCTGTCGCGCATCCTGCTCCCGGCACAGATCTTCCACGTGCTAGGCGCCGTCTTCTCCGCCGCGCTGCTCGCGCGCGACAAGCACGCGGTCCCAGCGTTCGCGCCCGTCGTCTACAACTTGGGCGTCGTCGCCTGTGGGCTCGCGTCGGGCACAGCCGAGGGTTTCGCGTGGGGCGTCCTGCTCGGCGCATTCATCGGGCCATTCCTGATGCCCTTCGTCGCTTGCGCGCGCCTCGGGTACCGCTGGGCGCCGCGCATCGAGACGCGCGGGAGCGACTTGCGCGCGTGGTTCGTGCGCTCACTGCCGATCATGGCCGGCTTCTCGATCGTCGTCGCGGACGACTGGTTCCTGCGCGCCGAAGGCACGATCCTCGCGAGCGGCGCAGCGGCGACGCTGGGCTACGCGAAGGCCTTGTTGCGCGTGCCCGTCGGCGTGTTCGGCATGGCGGCCGGGCTCGCGGCCTATCCGCTGCTCGCGCGGCTCGCCGCGGAATCGAGGCACACGGAGCTGCGCGCGCAACTCTCGCGCGCGCTGCGCAACGTCACGCTGCTCGCGCTCTTCGCCCAGGCGGTGTTGATCGCCGCGGGCGTCGACATCGCGGCGCTCGTCTACGGCCGGACGCGGCTCGATTCGGCACAGATCGCGAGCGTGGCGGAGGCGCTCTCGTTGTGCGCGCTGGGACTCTCGGCCTGGGCCGCGCAACCGCTGCTGGCGCGCGGGTTCTACGCGCTCGGTAACACGTGGACGCCGGCGGTGCTCGGGACGGCGGTCGCGCTCGCGGCGTGGCCCCTGTACGGCTTCGCGCGCGAGCGCTTCGGCATCGCGGGCCTCGCGGCGACGAGCGCGATCGCGATCACGGCGCACGCGGTCGTCTTGTACGCGAGCCTCGCCGTGCGCCTGCGTCGCGAGCACGCCGAACGCCCGGCCGGATTGCTGCCGTTCACGGCACGCGCGCTGACGTGCTTCGTCGTGGCACTCGGCGCCGGACTGACGATCGCGCGCTCGCTGCCGGAGGCCACGACGACGATCGGCTCCGCTCTGCGCCTCGCCGCGATCGCAACCGGATGCGTGGCCGGATTCAGCGCGACGGGGGCCTGCGTCGGCTTGACCGAGATCCGCGACGCGACCGCGCCGATCCTGCGGCGGCTGCGCGGCGCACCGACGACTTGACCAGGGAGGCACGCTTCGCGGAGCGCAGCACTCAGTCGTCGCCGGCGCCAACGTCCAACCGCGCGACGAGTTCGCGCACGCGTCCGAGAGACTCGGGGTCGCGATGCGCTTCGCGCACGACCAGCGCGCAAGATCCCCACGTCGCGCAGGACGAAGGCAGCGGCGTGAAGAACAGCGGAGCGTTCGAGAACTGCGGATCGTGACCGAGACAGGTCCGGAGTTGCCGAGCCTGCGACTCGAGGCGGATCCGCCGGAGCTCTTTTCGCTCGATTCGCGGATTGCGAGACCAGTCGACTCCGACGTTCGGATGTGCGTTCGGCGGACGGTTCGACCCACGCGTGCCGCAGTAGTAGTCGGTGATACCGTAGTGATCGGTCAACACTCGGCTCACGGCGATCGACGAATCACGCTCCAGGTCCAGCGTCCTGCTCTCGACGCGGTCGGCCCTCGACACGCAACTCGAGGCGATCGCCACGATCGCCACGCCGAGAAGAAGGCGCATCACGGTCACTTCGCGGTCGCCGTCGCCGGCTGATCGAGCTGGCGCACCAGCGCGATCGCGCGCTCGAGGTCCGCTTCGTGGCCCGGCGCGGCCGTCATCACGATCGCGTTCGTGCGCGCGTCCGCGATCATCGACACGTGCGAAGTGCCGTCGGCTTGGTGAGCCGCGGCATGCTGCGCGCTCGTGCAACCGCCGGCGCGATCCTGCACCGATCCGACCTTCGCGCCGTGCAGGATCCCGCACACGCGTCCGGCGAGCTGGCCTGCCGGTTG